>JGI2172J19969_10000910_pt1 | contig 13213 bp, 15 predicted proteins | sample DeeMarSWOR230_32_FD_19969 | JGI IMG/M metagenome (IMG submission 19969)
CATAAGCCAATCTCTCGTCAACATCTTCTTTCTCTTCAGCCTTCCTACTTCATTAGTTTCGAATCAGAGATTAACTGAACAAAAGAATATAAAACTGGGGGAGTCTTAATGCGAATTATGAAGTTGGTCACTCAAGGAAGGGAAGAATCGTCGCTAGCATTTGGTGGACAAGCTCTGATAGAAGGTGTTATGATACGATGTCGCACACACTTGGTGATGTGTGTCAGACAACCAAACAATAAAATATTGACACGCATAGAAAAGATAAACTCCATATCAGAACGATACAAGATCCTTGGACTACCGTTTCTAAGAGGCATCATTGCATTGCTTGAAACTTTCTATCTCGGAGTCAAAGGCATCTATTTCTCTGCAAATGCAGTTCTGGAGGAAGAGGAAAAGTTCACCTATAAGGAATTAGCGATAGTGTTTGCCATGTCTTTGGCGCTGGCTTCCTTTTTCTTCATAGTACCTTACCTCTTAACCAACTTGTTCAATTTCACGGGAGTGCTTTTCAACGTTGTTGAAGCAATAATACGTCTTACGATCTTTCTTCTCTACCTAACATTAGTGGCTATGTGGGGCGAGTTCAAAAGAATACTTCAGTACCACGGCGCAGAACATAAAACGATCAACGCATACGAAGCTAGGGTAGCACTGAAAGTTGCCAATGTTAAAAAATTCTCTAGGCTGCATCCTCGGTGTGGAACCTCTTTCATTTTCATCGTCTTGTTGGTAAGCATCTTGCTATTCTCGATCATGCCAGATTTAGGGTTTTTTGCAAAACTCGCCTACAGAGTGCTCCTAATTCCGGTGATTGGAGCCATATCCTACGAGTTTTTAAAGCTCAGTGGCAGATATAAGGACTCGATAGTCACTAGAATTCTGACAATGCCGGGTTTAGCATTTCAACGCCTGACAACAAAAGAGCCAGATGATGATATGATTGAGGTCGTGATAAAAGCCGTAAAGGAAGTTAGTGCGCTCTCTCTAAAAGTGCCCAAAATGTGATAACAAGGAAGTCTTTTATTGGTTTTCCAGAATCTCCGGTGAACATGCAGGTATTAGAAGACAGAGAACTATAGAGCATTTCAAATGTGCGAGATGTTCACATTCATGGAGCAAGACTGCTCAGTCCAGAGCTCGTGAAAGTTCTAGACTTAGAAAGCTGATCTTACGTCTCAATGGCCTCTTAGCCAAACTCTAACAATAGATGCTATGACGACAATGATCATGAATATTGCGGCCAAGCTGAACACCCAAGGAACACCCATGCTTGTCGCTTGTGACATCGTGTACAAAATGATTATTATAGCAAGTACTCCGAACAGAGTGGTTGTGATTCGTCTCATAGAGAACACTAGAGACTGTTGAACCTAAATCCTTTTTGTGCACACGGTAAGTCAGATTTTATGAAGTTCGAATTTTCTTCTCTCCTGTTAGAAAGTAGAAACGCGCGCGGGTCAACAAACTTAATTGTATCATTGGATGTTCATACTAATTTTCTTTCAGCTTCTTTCAGCATATTGATTACTGGAAGATGATAGGGGCATTTTTCCTCACAATTGCCACATTCTGTGCAACTGTTCACCCTTGTGCGTAGCTTTGGATATTGTTCTCTGGTCCATTTCTTTATGTTATAGAGGCTATAGTAAATATCCCATCGTAGGATCGTGGGGATTTCGACACCGTCTGGACATGGCATACATAGTTGACATTCGCGACAGAATGGTTGAGGTGGTAGTTCTCCAAATTTGTAGGCTATCTTCTCTTCATCAGTAAGAGCCTTGTAATTTTCTGCAACCTTGGCAACATAGTCGACTTCTTCCATAGAACGCAGCCCAGGTATAACGGTGTCTACATCATGCGCAAGTACAAATCTGAGTGAACGCTCTGCTCTTTCAACACCATCTTTCCCAAAATGAGTAATAAACTCTGATGGATCAGGCCAATCGACCTCAGGCTTTCCCAAGAATCGAGCACCCCATTGAGGATACTGCAGTGGAGACCCGCATCCTCCCATCGCTTTCATGATAATAACCGCTACACCCAGTTCATTGGCCAGAGGAATCAATTGCTCGTTAGCTCTTCTGTCAAGGACGTTCAATGGGACTAAAACAGTGTCAAACTTTCCGGTTTTTATTGCCTTTATCAGAACATAGGGATTATGACCACTAATTCCAATGTAATCAATTTTTCCTTCAGCCTTAGCTTCCTCGAGGGCTTTCAAAGCCCCTTCGGCACCAATTGCTTTCTCAAGAAGCTCTTCACTATCTATACCATGGAGCTGAACAATGTCTATTCTACTAGTTTGCAAGTTTCTTAGACTCTGCTTAAGACCTGCTCTGGCAGCAGCCTCTTTAGTTCTCTGATGAGTCTTGGTTGCTATAATTACCTGATCCCTTATGTCTTTCAATGCCGCTCCTATCTTCTCTTCACTATCTCCATAGGCTCTAGCTGTATCGAAGTAATTGATGCCCCTTTCATACGCATATCTTACAACCTTCCTAGCTGTATCTCTAGAAAGCGCTATAATTGGGATGCCCCCAAAACCAACAACTGAAACTTGCAAACCTGTTCTTCCAAGTCTTCTTTTCTGCATAATCGTCATACCTTGCAAAGGTTGAGGCATGAATCATATAAAAGGTTGTCTTCTATGTGTGGACAGATGCTAAGTCAACCTCTTTACAACCTCTCAGTTCCCTACAGTTTCTCTACTACACAACGCGCGTGAGGCTGAAGGGAAAACAGAGATTACAAGCGAGTCACTTTGTTGATGTTACGTGTGCATGAGTTTTACAATTCCTATAATTCTATGAGTAGTGGAAACCTATTTTTCTTCTACGTAGCTGTATCCTTCGTTAACTTTTTTCTGCATTTCTTCAGCGTATCTTGTGACACCGTTTTGTTTAATGCTTTTAAGTGCCGGTGTAAGTCCTTTGTACCCTTTACGATAAGGAGCCAAGGGTTCGCATGTTTCAGCTTCATCACATTCAGCGCACGTACGATAGTTTCTTTCCTTTGCGCATTTTCGCACTTTGCAGTTTGGGTCTCCACCGCCTTGTAGACACCCTGGACAATCACCAAACATTTTGACTAGACCGTCCATAACTTTGCTGAATTCTCCATAATGTTGAAGACTTGGTTCCCACTTGGCTAGTTCTGGCATCATTTTGTCAAAGCCATAGTGAGCAATAATGCCACGTAGGTTGTTGACTGCATTCTTGATTTTCTCTTGACGGATTCCACAAGCGTTGCAGTAGAGACCACAGTATCCAACAAAACTGGACGCGTCTGTTTTAGTCATATAGTCACGCCTTCTTTACATGTTTTTCTTTCGGTGCTCCACATTTCGAACATTTTGCCTTACGACATCTGCCTGTGTATTCAGTTTTGCACTCTGTACATACCCATGTTGGCATCTTGTTTTAATCTCCTTTCTACGTATCAGGACTGTTGATGTCATCTTAATGTACTTAAGAGTTATGTTTCAAAGGACGCGCACATTATCTTGTTTCCAAAGTCAAACCTTTAGATTCGTAGTTCTTCGTTTCAACAATAACTGATGCAACTTTTCTATTCGCTTCCTACTAATGTAGCCTTTGTGTGGACGAAAGCCCCCTGAAAATCCTTTCGGAATATGCAACAATTCATGAATCAACGTCTTTTCCTTCTCCTCGCCACTAAGCTTATCGTAACGTTCAGAAATAACTTCAATAACGTATATTGGTGGTTTTCTTAGTGCTTCCTGCCATATCTTTCCTAATCCATAAATGCGAGCAATAACACGCTTAGATTTTGAACCAATACTTCGGTAACAATACACAAATTGATGTACAACATGAAAGAAATCTAAACTGTCAGCGATTTCTTCAACTAACCTCTTAACATCAGGAGCTGCAAAATATCTTATTGTCAAATCTGATATCTCTCCTAATTCGATTTGAAGTCAAAGTTTCTAACTTTCTACTTTATACGAAGTTTATAATTTTAAACTTCTAATTTTTGTTTGGCTTAGAAAGTTATAGAGAGAGCGCGCGGCGGCAAGGGTCTATCAATAGAAGATAATTCCACAAGCTATATGAGTGAGAAGTTCAAGCGGGTGTTCATGAGGAAGATGGTAGGAGGAGAAAGGAGAAGGGAGAGTACATCTTTCCACCATATCCTCATACATCTGTTAATATNTATGAAACATTCTTGATTTAAGCCTTGGTTTTTTATAGTGCTCGCTCGCTTCTGTTTGAAAGTTATGAACTTAGAAAGTTCATTCAGTTGCAGGCATGTTTCTTTTTCATTTCAGCAAGAGATAGAATACGTATTCAGCTTCTTTTGTCAGATAGTCTTCTTTATATCCTCGTTGACGACAGATGGTGAGTGCTGCAGGATGGAACGCGTAATATATGATTGAGTCATAGTCTTTCTTCCTCATGAACTCTTCGAAGAACGCAAAGAACTTCTTACCGTAACCTTTCCCTCTATATTCTTTCATCAACCAAATCTCATGAAGCTCAACAAAATCTCTCTTTTCTCCAAGAAGGTTCCGCAGTATCTCTCTGTCCTCCTTATCTCTTGGATCTCCTTTCCTATGTTCCTCAGTGTTTGTTTCATGCCAGATTGCATGCCCAATGATCTTATCGTTCTCTCTCCAGACAATAAGGTGCGAGGGCTCTTGAGTAACGATTTTTTCTTCTGTGATGCCAAGTTCTCCTGTGCCGAGCTCTCCTACATATCCATTTCTCTTATAATACTCCTTGAACTCCTCGAGGTCACAGCCCACAACAAATTCTACAGGTCTAGTCTTCCTTCGTATGCTTTTTGCCTTGGAAACTACTGATTCGATAAAAGATGTCTTGGCATTAGTGTAACCTTCACGATCTGAACCGTACTTGATTGCCAGTTTTTTCTTTAATTCGTAATACTCTTGAGCACTTTCAGGATGAGCGCGAAGATAGTCGCGAAACAGTAGATGCCTTTCCCAGAAATCACTTGTTAATTCAACCATGTGTAGGTGATAATGTTGTTCCTTTGGTGGTTTGCCCTTGTGGAAATATCGTCTTTCAGGTATTGATTCTTCGTATTCTGGAACATATTCGTAGCCAATACTTTCAAGAGGCCTAATACACTTGTGGGCGTCTTTGAGATTTTTGATAGCAACTATGATGTCGATAATCGGTTTGGCTCCTAAACCAATGACGGCAGTGCTTCCTACATGTTCAATTCCGACAACAAGGTGTCCTATGACACTAAGGATTAGCGGCTTCTCACTCTCAAACAATTTAGGCCATTGAGGATTATAGTCTACAATTTTGACTGGTCTTTTCATTTCTCTAAACTCAACAGAAAAACAACAATAAAAAGTTTCGGAGTTTCTACTTTGTAATCGAGTTAAATTTTATAAACTTCTAATTTTTTTCCTATTTTAGAAAGTTATAAACCTAGAGAGTTCATTTGATATTGAAACAGTGAACCGAAATGAGAAGACTGTATGTGGGTGTAGTGGTTGCTGCAATGGTGGTCATCATAGTTGGTGTCCTTGTCTGGAACTACTTTGACCAACTGTCTGCTTTGAAGCATGAGACTGACAGATGGGTAGTGATACAAGATGTGAACGGTGACCGTATTGCTGTTGAAACTACGAGCGACGCGGTTTGGGAGCAACTGGTCCAGTTGCACGAGAACAAGACTGAAAGATTTGTTGGCAGCATCCTAGAGGAGTACGATAATAAGTGGGGATTCCGCTTCAAACCAGAAAACATCACTATAGCAGAGGTTACTGTTGAGGGAATGCAGGCAACTATTAGACATATTAGCGAAGAATTGGATTACTGGTTGGAACTAGGATTGATCGTTTACGTTTCAGCAACGATTACTGAAATTCATGGTAGCGAATGAATATATTGAGAGTCTTTGGTTTGGAAAGTTATAAACTTGGGAACCTTTATCTTTCTTCAGGTGCGGATTGTGAAACCTACGCTGGAGAGACTGATCAAACAAGGTGAAACAAGTTCTTTTTACAAGCTTTTGAACATGAAAATCGAAGAAGTACGAGATAGCTATGCTCGTCTTTCAATAAGAGTTGAAAAGAAGCATATCCAGTTTCTGGAGACAGTTCATGGAGGAGTTGTCGCAAGTTTAGCTGATTCAGCTGCAGCCTGGGCAGTCTATGGTTCAAGCGATTTGATGGGTATTCCAGTTACAGTAGAGATGAAGATAAATTTCTTGAAGCCTGTTAGGTCAGGCAAAATTGTCGCTGAAGCTCGAAACGTACACGAAGGCTCTAGAATCTTTGTTAGTGACGTAGAGGTCAAGAATGGCAAGGGCGATCTGGTTGCTAAAAGTCTTGTAACCTATTACCTGTTGAGAGATAAGGGAAATAAGAAGAGTTGAAATGCAGGTAAAAGAAATAATATGCGAAATTTCCAAAGGAAAAGTCGCGGGGTTTAAATGCTTATCTACGTTCTGGAAGTTTCGAATACGCACAATCAGAAGTTCTGTATACTGCCAATCGCCCAACAGTTTTCCAGATGTCTCCGTCTCTACGTCTAAGCTGCGCAACAATGACTTCAGCTGTTGGATCCGTCTTTCTAGGCCAAATCGTGATTCCGAGAAAGTCTTGTCCGTTGATACGTGTGTAAAATCATCCTTTTGGTTGAGAGGTTGAACTCAACACTATCATCATTGTTCAAAGGTTTCTAAGTTTCTACTTTATAAATCAAATCAGAATTTTATAAACTTCTAATTCTTTCCCTATTTGAGAAAGTTATAAACCTAGAAACCATATCTTTTATGGTGAACCGTACATGAAAAAATGTCCTAAATGTAATGTAGATTCGGCTCTGTACAGAGCCATTGTAGAAGTCTGTCCTAACTGTGGTCGTATGCTTGATGCTGAAGAGTTGTTTAGGCTACTCGGGGAACTAGGAGTTCCCAAGGATGCTATTGAAAGTGTTAAGCGCCAATTACTAGTCCGGAAGAAAACAGTGACCCAGTCAGAAAATCCAGGAAGTGATAATGCAAATTTAACAATACAGGAAAAAGAGTTGATAAAAATTCGCAATCTTCTGGAAATGCAAGTGTTGACTTCCCTACCTCAACGTTCAGAGTACGCAGCAAGAGTGAATGACAGCATAGAAAGAGCTGAAAGAGAACAATCTTGAAACTTTCCATTTCCATTATACGTGTGCAAGAGAAATTGACGCTACCTTTTTCTGTGCTAGTGACCTTGATAAGATAGGGGTTGACACATTGCAGCAAGGTTTTCCGAAAGTGATAACAGAATTGCCGGAAGCAGACGTTCAGTTTAAAGGTTTTAAAGGCTGGATAGTGCAAGGTGAAAGTCATCAGATAGCCTTCTTTGAGATATAACCGTCCGCAGATGTGCCAGGGCACATCATGATTCTTCTCAATGGGGAATTGTCGTGGAAGGAGAAATGGAACTAACTATCGGAGATGAAGCTAGAGTCTATGAAAAAGGTGACGAATATTTCATTCTACCTCACATAAAACATTCTGCAAAGTTCCTAAGCAAGTTCAGATCAATAGATTTCTTCGAAGAGAAATGAGGCACAAACCCAAAATTCGCTAGAGGCTGGACGCAACGCAACGCGCGCGCGAGATTGTAGGGAACTGAGAGGCTGAGGAGAGGCACTGAGGAGACAGAAGGGAGATATTACACTGATGAAGGGGCAAATTCTTTATTTTATCTGTGAGTATTTTTGACTGGTTGAGTTGTATGTTTGAAAACATTGTAGAAGAAGTTCCTGAGTACAAGAAGTTTCTCACGGTTGATGAATTGAACGCAAGCTCTGAACAGTTAGCTCAGAAATATCCTTCAAGAGTAGAGATGTTCGAGATTGGCATATCAAGAAAAGGCGAAAAGATAAAGGCATTAAGAATCAACAAGGGAAAGAAAACAGCGCTGCTTTTCGGCTTTCCTCATCCAAATGAGCCTATTGGCAGCATGACACTTGAATATCTTTCTTGGAAACTCGCTGAAGACAGATCTTTGGACCGACAAGACTATACCTGGTATATTGTTAAATGTGCGGATCCAGATGGAGCAAGACTAAATGAGGGATGGTTTAAAGGACCCTTCACCCCACTTCATTATGCATTAAAGTATTACAGGCCTCCTGGGTATCAGCAAATTGAGTGGACTTTTCCAATCAAATACAAAACACTTGTTTGGGATAAACCAATCCCAGAAACGAAGGCTCTGATGAAAATTATGGAAGATGCGAAACCTCAGTTCATGTATAGTCTTCACAACTCTGGTTTTGGCGGAGTCTATTTCTATGTTTCATCACGGTGCAAGCCTCTCTACTCAAAGTTCCAAAAATTGGCCAAAAACGAGAAATTGCCCCTACATCTTGGAGAACCAGAAGCACCTTACATGAAAAAGCTTGCGAAGGCGATTTTCAAGATGCCAACTTCGGTCGAAAGATACGACTTTCTGAGGAAGCATACAAAAAAAGATCCGGCTAAGATAATTAACTATGGAACGAGCAGCGATGACTATGCTCGAAGAGTTGCAGGAAGTTTTACTTTGGTCTGTGAAATGCCCTATTATTATGATTCGAGAATTGGAGATGCCTCTGAATCAGATGTTATTAGAAAAGAAGCGATTCTCCATAGTATAGAGCTTGCAGAAGAACGTCATTCCTTCGTCAAGAAGAACTATTCAAAAGCGAAATCGGATGTTAAGGGTCACAAAGACAAGAAACCATTCATTGATGCGATTGAAGACTTCCTGAAACATTTTCCAGATGTAATAGCCGCTCAGAAACATTGGGCTGAAATCGATCCTAAAGTGAGGCGGAGAGCAACAGTTGCTGAAAAGTTTGATTCATACGTTATTAGTAGATTCTACGATCTTTTGTCCTTGGGTATGCTCTATCGTTGTGTAAAGGACACTGATAACAAAGAAGTTGAGAGAGAGGTTCTACAGCAAATCAAAAAACGGGATAAAGAACTTGAAGACCAATTAGATTATACAGTGATACCGATAAGAAGTTTGGTTAGAGTACAGCTTGGAAGCGCTCTGTTTGCAGCCGAGTACATTAGTAAGAAAGGTTAAAATGTAAGCTATTAGCTATAATCACAAAAGTTTCTAAGTTTCTAATTTATAATCAGGTTAGAATTTTATAAACTTCTAATTTTTGTTTAAGTTAGAAACTTATAAACTTAGAAACTTTTTCTGATCGTTTGACAATTTTCATTGGACTCACTTTTTTTCATGAGAATCTGTCAGTAGCCTATCGGTTTATTAGAAGAAATGAACAGAGATGTATTGCATTATGTTTCCTACAGAAAGCGTATTTGCAAGAATCCGAAGGAGGAGATACGATTAAAATTCAGTATGTTGGTCACGCTGCCGTTTTTGTCGAGTCTGACTTGAAGATAATAATTGATCCTTATCTGAAGGGAAAAGGCAGGGAAGGTTTTTCAAGATATAATCCGAACGCAGCTTTGTCTGTTGAAGACGTCGAGAGAATAGGTCTTGACTTGATAATGCTTACTCATGGCCATGGAGATCACTTCGGACAGACCTTTGAACTTTTAGAAAAGACAGACGCAAAGTTAGTGGCATCAAACAGAGTATGCGACTTTGTAGAGAAGAAGATCGATAAGAAAAGACTATTGAGGAATGAACCACATGAGGAATTGAACATTGGAAAATTTAAAGTGTTAGCCAGGGAAGCAAAGCATAAGCATGGATTAGAGGGCTTTGGAGGGGATCTTCTTGGATGGCTTGCCTACAAAAGGTACACACCCTGTGGAACAAACATGGGCTATCTAATTTCAGCTGAAGCAAAAACGATCTACCATTCAGGAGACACCTACATCGTGCCGGACGTATGTAATCCTGACATTGCATTCTTGAGCATGGATGGATTCAGAACATTGAATGAAAAAGAAGCGTTAGAGGCGATTAGAGATATCAAACCTAAGACTGTGGTTCCAATTCATTACAAAGTGTTTAATGGAGAGAAGATAGTCAAGAAAGTTAGAAGAACTATAGAACGAGAAGAAGTAAATGTGTTGCTAAGGGAAATGGAATATGGCGAAGTTATGGAGATGTAATTTTTTGTCTAATAGTTGGTTCAAGGATAGAAGAAACAAACGCACACNTATCGGATTACTTNCCTTTAACTTGTATCTTAAATTTTTAGACCTCTTCCTCTCCATTCTTATTATTCAACGGTTCTTTTGAAGTTTCCTTATGTAGTATGTGTTTTTATAAACAAAGAAATCCAAGAATTTTCTGGAAGTGTTATACAAAAATATTTATTATGTCTTGCGACATAATATTAGAGGGTAAAAGAACAGAGAAGTGTTGTGGAGGCTGAAAAACTGAAGATCAACTTTCAGAAGAAACTCTGGAAGACAGTTACTTATCGTATTACAGCCTCTAGTCTGGCGCAAATTCTGTCTTGGGTTTTCTTTCGCAGAGTCGAAATTAACGCTGTCGTGTTGGTTGTCGATATGATTCAAACGGTGTATTACTTCTTCTTCGACTCTATTTGGGGTATGGACAAACGTCAAATTAAATCAATGAAAGATCCAGTCGGCTTAGCATATGATTTTAGAGATCTGCTTCAGCGGAGGGGATACTCTGACAAAGCTGTTAAAGAGATCCGGAAATGGTATGATTTCTCTTAACACTTCTACTTTCACGAATCACACACACGCGAGAGTCCTGCATATGTCTATGGCACTTACCGACAAAGTTGAAATACGACTTTCCCATTAATATTTTCTGAAAAGAAACCGTTCAAACTGAATATTGAAATTTTCGGCAAACCAGAATGTCAGAAAGGATAGAATAGCTCTGCACGCGCGGGTTATCCCTAAGCCCTCTTAATAATTAAAATTCTGAAACACTGATCTCCCAGGAGAGGAAGCACACTTCTGGGTTTTGCATACATGCGATGAAATCATTTTAATATACGAAGCTTTGAAAATACTTTTTCGGAGGTCTGAGATTGCCTTACTGTTGGAAGTGTGGAACTGAACTGAAGGAAAATGCGAGGTTTTGCCATAAGTGTGGAGCCCCTGTTAGACACGCCAAAAGAGCGAAAGAACGACCATGGTGGGAAGAGCTTGAGGATTGGTTTGAAGATTTTGGCGAGCGAATGGAAAAGTGGTGGGAAGAGTTATGGGATTGATCCATCAAGAAGTAAACGAAATTTTGTCTCCGTATAGATCAAAGTAGTTTCGCAGAAGCACCCTCTATTTCATTTCTGTAAAAGACCAGAACTCCTCGAACTTATCCTCTGAAACCCTAGACAATTGTCCAAACTCATTTGTCTCAGCAATTTCATCCTTGATTCTGTCTGCAATCGCCTGTTTGCATAAACTCCTAGAATTTTTCCCGCCTTTGAAATCATAACGTTAGAAACTGAAGGAATTTTCTTTCGATTTTTTCTTACTTAATTATTTATGATAAGGAATCTTTAAAAAGAAAGATTTTTGATGCATGAATGACAAGAGTTGAATTCAGTTACACGAACTGTTTTCTTTTGTAGACAATGACTGCTAGTAGTGTTGCTATCCTTGTAAAACAGTCTTTGTTAGTATTTTTGGTTCTTTCCATTCTTCTCTAAGGGTGCTATACACATAAGTGTCAACCCATTCGCCTCTAACAAACATTGATTTTCGTAAAGTTCCTTCCTTCTTGAACCCAGCTTTCTCCAAGACTCTTTGTGATGCTTTGTTTCTCACATTAGTCCCTGCTTGTATTCGGACAATATTCTTGGAAAGAAACAGATAATCCACCATAATCTTGACAGCTTCAGTGCAGTTACCCTTTCCCCTCTCACTTGGAATTAAAGCATAACCTATTGTCAACACATCTCCTTCTGGAAAATGACCTATGAAACCGATCTTGCATCCAGTCTTTGTTTCTATCAGAAACCACTTCTTTTCAGGGGTGAGTTTTTCATACTTCTTCTCAATATCTGCTTTGGATTCCTGTGCATCAAGGGGATCATATTCCCCGCTGAAATCAGGATTGTTAAACCATTCTTTAACAAGAGGCAAATCCTCTTTCTCCACAATCCTCAAATTCACAGCTTTGCCCTCAAGCAATTTCTATCACCATCCATCAGATCTTCAGTCTCAGTTTTTATGACTTGCGTAAGAATCTTCTATTGAATGGTCCTTTTAGAAGAGCACGCTCTGCTCTCTCTAGCCAAACTCACCTCAGCCTCTTAGTTCTCTTCAGACTCAGTATTCAAGCAAGTATGAAACTGTGCTATTCCTACAAAACGATAAAATCTTAGATAAAAGAATAGTGTAAACAGAAGGTAAATTGATTTGCCATGGGGTTTTGCCTATCTTTACGACTGGTTAAGGAGACGCCGGCGTCAAAAGGAAGAAGAAGAGAAAAAGAGAAAGAAGATTGAAAGAAAAGTGAAGAGACTAACTAGAAAAAGGAGAAAGGAAAAGAGAGAGAAGTATAGTGAAGAAGAAAAGGAAAGAAAGAAGGCACGCGAGCAACTTAAGAAACGTTAAGACTAAAGTCAAAATAGAATTTCTAAAACTTCAATCGATGAGTTTTCTCCGCTCCATTGTACTCATTTCAAATGTTGCTGGATACAGTTGGAAAAGAATAATATTATATGCTATCACTCCTTACGATTAAAGAAGGTAGACAGATGGACAGAATAATCGCAATGTGCGGACTAGCCTGCGATGATTGTATAGCATTTATCGCAACACAGAAGAATGATGATGAAATGAGACAAAAAGTTGTTGAAGCGTGGTCAACGGAAGATGAAAGGCTTAAGCTTGAAGAAGTTGATTGTGATGGGTGCACGATTGGAAAAAGGTTACATTCGTTCTGTGCTGTTTGCGATGTAAGAAAATGCGGACTTGACAGAAACATCGAAAACTGTGCTTACTGTGATGAGTTTCCATGCGAAAAACTTGAGAAACTCTGGAATAGTTTTCGAACTGTTTCTGGGGAAAAAGCAAAAGCAAACTTGAAAAGAATAAGAAAAAGTCGTACTTAGTGATTAATCTAAATTATCGACAGCATTGAAATACGACTTCCCCAATAATATTTATTCAAAAGGTGCCATTTAGATGGAGAATCGAAATGTATGGGGAACAAGAAGAGCGAAAAGAACCAAATCTCCACGAATTGCAGAGATTTTAAGAAAAACACCGTAAGTTGCAAGAATCACACCGGACCAGTTTTGGTAGCGGG
>JGI2172J19969_10000914_pt1 | contig 13194 bp, 12 predicted proteins | sample DeeMarSWOR230_32_FD_19969 | JGI IMG/M metagenome (IMG submission 19969)
CAAGGTCTCCCTGAAGGAGGCAGAGGAAAGGGACCCCAAGGGACTGTATAAAAAGGCCCGCGCTGGTGAGATCAAAGAGTTCACGGGGATTTCCGCTCCTTATGAAGAACCACTCAATCCTGAGTTGGTTATCGATACAGACCAGCTTGATCCGGCCCAGAGCAAAGATATGGTCATCCGCTACTTAGAGGATAAAAAAATCATCAAAAAAATATGATTTGGAGTGTTGTTTCGGTTTGAAGAAAGACTGAATTTTTTCTCTGCTTACTTCTAAGCCTGGACTCTGATAATCCTATCTAGAGGTTTAAAATTTCCGGCCTAGGCGCTCAACGCAAATTCCTCATGACAGCTTGCTGCATATCATGCATATTTTTTAAGACAGTGCTCAGCAGGTTAAGCATCTGGTTGGACTTCTGGTCAAAATTCTCAAAAAGCGTCTGGAACTCCGATCTTTTATTCCGGACTTCTTCCATCTGCGTTTCAAGCTGTTTAATATAATCGGACAGCTCATCAGAACTTACAGGTTTCTCCCCTGGGTCCCACTGAATATCGGTCTGGCCTGCTTTTATTCTATTCACCAGAGAAGCAAAATTCTTGACTTTAAGGGGCGGGATGGGCCTGTTGGCAGCCCGCAACACCTTGACCTGCTTCAGATACTGCCTTGCTTTTTGCAGCTCTCCGTTCATATCCCTCTGGGCTGTGTCCGTGAACGCCCCTGCCTTTTGATACTTCTGGGCTTGACTTCTTGCTGCCTGAATCGGTTTGTCGAAGGATTCCCTGACAACGGATTCCTCGAGGAATATTTTCTTGCTGCTCAGTTCTTTGGTAAGGGTTTTCCAACCCTGGATGATTCTTTCCGATTCCAGAGTCTTCTTTTCAGCCATGACTTCGAGCTGTCTGATTTTCATTTTTGAAGGAGAATCCAGCTTTTCCAACCGAGATATCTTGGTGAACCGAACTGGAGCAACGGCGAGCGGGGCGCTCACACCAGCTTGCCCGATAGTAAAATGTCTGTCGCTCGAATCTTTGACTGACTCATCAAGAGTCATGACATAAATTTTGAATTGACTCCCACTTTGACCTTTACCGGTCTCGGGAACTTTATAGGCATAGCTCCCCCTGTTGGGGATGCTGGCAGCTAAGGTATACCAGCCTTCGCTGCCTGTTCCCCACTTAAGCATGATTTTAACCAATCCACTAATTCCTCGGCTTTCCCATTGAATCGTGTATATTTTCCCATGTTCCCAGGTCTCTCCCCCATTCGGATAGGTAACTTTGATCATTTTTAAGGTTTTTAACTTCACTTGAGCCTGCTGTTCGACTCCAAGATAAGAATAGGCCATTCCTGCCAGCAAGACAATAATGAATAAACTAACGATGATTTTTTTCATTTCATCCCTCCTTAAAGGATAAAAAACAAAAGACAGCTTTTCTTCTTCAAACGATAATAGAATTTAAGCAGAATCGGCCCTGGATATCAAGAATATTCAAATTTTCTGGATTTAATATCCCCATTCATACAGGCTGGAACCGCCAGCGTTACATTCTTTTCCTAACGCTACCCCTTTTTACTCAATAAGAGCGAAAGAGAGGATGATTCACACTTTCTTCTCTTCTATTTTACAGACAGCGTAATACATCGCGGCAAAAGCACTGCGGACCCAGATGATGACCGGGATGATACCGACTCCAAAGCAAATAAGGCCGGCGACAGCTAACGGGAAAGCCAGCAGCCCGATGACAAATATATGCCCTGAATATCCTTTGGTCATCCTCCAGCTTTCTTTAACCGCTTCTACAGGTTCCATGTTCCGGTCCATCACCAAATATTTCACGAATGCCAGTTTACAGGCAAAGATAATCCCAGGGATAACGAAAAACGCGACTCCGATGCCCACGATCGCACCTTTCAATAACCCGGCCAAGACCACGTTCATGTAATTCTGAAAGGGAAGAAACATATCGCTGACCTCGAACTGCTCGTTCCGCGCAGCTTTGAGGAAGACGAATGCGGCCCCGAAATCTATGGGATTGATGAGAAGGAGAAGATAAACAAAGGCAAATACTTGTAAAATGGCTCCTCCGGCAGTACCTCTTCCATCAAGTCCTTGTACCATTCCCAAGGGCATCCACACGACTCCGACGATCAGGCTGATGAGAAACAGGTCCAGGAAGAATTTCTTCATCCGGCCCCAGCCATAACTGTAAGCCGAACCAGCAGTGGGAGAGAGCACAGCGACCGAAACAGCCGCTTCTTCTTTTTTCTTTTTATCTATTTTTGGCTCTTCTTTTTTGTTGTTCATAGTCAGATCTCCTCTTTTTCTTTTATCGATTGTTCATTCCCCAAATCAGGCAAAAACAATCAAAACAATAAATATCAACATGGCGATCAAAATCACTAATTTGGGGCTGATGAATCCTTTTTGTTTTTTTGACCTCCTCCGCCCAAATCCAGGAAAGAAATCCTTGACTTGTCTGAAAGCAGGATTAAAATCGGCCTTATTTTCTTTCGTATGGCTCAATTTAACCTCCTTTTATCGTTTCATAATCAAAAATTTGCTTTTTCCATTTGTAATTCATTCACACGATTAAAATACGAAACAAAAAAGGAAATTTCATCCGACGAAAGTAGGAAAGGCAAAAAACACGACTTTAGTCGTGTTTAAATTTTGGGGGAGTGTCTTATCTTATTAAAAAAGCATTTTCCATGATGATGTGATGAGAGAAACGTCCGACCAAATTGAAAAAGGCGGCGCCAGTTCCTCGCCATCCGAAGCCCATGAAGGATGGTATGGTGGGTCTTGGCTTGGATGGAGAGGAACTGGCGCTTTACCAGGTTACATCTTCATAATTATATGTCATAGAAATGGATATGCTTATTTGTATTGAGAAAATATCTTCATGATGTATACTTATATGACAAACTGAATGCCCTGAGCCAGGATTATGAGCAATTTTCTTTTTATCCCTGTCATTATCCTATCCGTCAGCGCTGGATTATGCGCCATCCTGATCACCTACCAGCTGCAAAAGAAATACAGGCTGGGCTACCTCTCCGCTTATCTCTATTTTCAGATCTTCATCAATGTTTTCGGCCTGTATGGAATCATGGGTCAGGGTCTGGTCAAAAAAATACTCCAGCAGCAGGTATCTCCGTTCAGGACCATCGAGACGATCGGACATTTCTTCTCCCTGCTCGGCGTTCCGTTTCTGATCCTTGCCTGGTACATGTTCATCAGGCTCTGCCGTGAAATCGTCGAGAAAAAATTATCCCGCACGTTTAACCTGGTTTATTTTCTGGCTCTGATTTTAACATTCCTTGCTTACGGAAGTGTCATCGGCTTTTTCAATCTCTCTGAATCCGGAGATGATACCTTCGCTCTTTTCTCCACAATTATCTCGTTCCTGTATGTCGGCCTCCAGGTCTTGATTCTCATCATTGCCCTATCCCAGCTGTTCCTGTTTTCCAGAACAATCACGGACTTTATAAAGCAAAAGGCCATCCGGACTTTCGGCTTTATTAATTTGTCCGTGTTCGCGGTGAGCATCATTCTCTTTCTTCTCGTCCACCGAAGCAGCACCCTTGCCGCTCTCTATCTTCTCGTTTTCTTCTCCACCAACCTCCCGCCTGTTCTCTACTGGAAAGCCTATTTGAAAAAACATTACATCGCTCCCGTCCTTCAGGCCATTGACACTCTCACCATGAAAGGATTCTTCGAGGAATACAACATCTCCAAAAGGGAAGAAGAGGTGATCCAGCAGTTGTGTGAAGGAAAAACAAATAAAGAGATCAGCGATGCGTTGTTTATCTCAATCCAGACAGTCAAAGACCATATCTACCGCNTCTANCAGAAGACCGATGTCAAAAACCGGGTCCAGTTGATTAACCTTATCCAGGGCTATAAAAACGAATAAAGATCCAGGGGGATTTTCAGGTCAGCGTCTCTGCTTTCGGACCCTTTGCGCTGTTGGACGGAAATCCCTGGTCAAATCATAGATCATTTGCTCGATGATGACCATGAAGGCTTCATCCTTATCCTGCATGCTGAAATGAGGAATTCTACCTTCCATGAGGCCCACATTGGCTAAAGANCCCTTGCGGTAGACCGAATCCGTCCACATGGTNGCCCCGGATTCCGCTGAATAAAGCCGGGCTGTCATCGACATATTAAAGCTTGCCCGGACACTCATACTCTTGATCAACGCGCCGATACTCACTTGAGGCTTGACATCAGAAACAGAAATTTTGCCGTAAAAAAACGAGGTGACATTAAAATGTTCTCCGATGGCCTGCATGGCATTCCGGTCGAGAGTCGAAACACCTACCTCATTCAAGACTTCATCGATCTTGCCCAATTCAATGATCTCAACCCCTCCCTGATGCTGGGTAATAGCCTGCAAGAACCGCTGCGTTGCCATTTCATCGAGCTCTCCTTTGGCATTCTCGACTGAGAAGGAAATCAATCCGATAGTCGGTTGAGCGGTTAAATCAATCCTGGGCGGCACCATGACAACCATACTCCGGGAACAGCTTATAAACATAAACAATATTAAAACCAATACAAACCTTTTGGCCATGATATCACTCCTTTCGCCATGTTAATTCGTGGATTTGTCCCAAAAAGACAGGAATTGATTACACGAAGAAGATCCCATCATGTCATTGCGAGAGCAGCGTGGCAATTCCATCGTCCTGGTGTCATTGCGAGCGAAGCGCGGCAATCCCATCGTCCTGGTGTCATTGCGAGCGAAGCGTGGCAATCCCATAGGAAAAAAAGCATTTCTTTTTACAAAATTGCTTCGCTTCGCCCGCAATGACATTTTAATGTCCTGCCTCATTATTGAGCTATTATACATATTCTTTCTTTATTTCACCATCGGGATTTTAATCCCCTTTTCCCTGGCGAACTGGACAGCTTCCTCATACCCGGCATCCGCATGGCGGGCCACACCTAAGCCTGGGTCAACAGAGAGAACCCGGCGCAAACGTTTTTCCGTGGAGTCCTGGCCGTCAGCCACGATGACCATGCCGGCGTGAATTGCCAGCCCGATGCCCACTCCTCCTCCGTGATGGACTGACACCCAGGATGCTCCGCTGACCGCGTTCAGGAGGGCGTTGAGGATCGGCCAATCAGCGATAGCGTCTGATCCGTCTTTCATTCCTTCAGTTTCCCTGTTGGGAGAGGCGACTGACCCGGTATCCAGATGGTCCCTGCCGATGACGACCGGAGCGCTGATCTTCCCTTTTTTCACCAGATGATTGATCAAAGCTCCAAAGCGTTCCCTTTCTCCGTAGCCGAGCCAGCAGATCCGGGACGGGAGCCCCTGGAATTTCACCTGATTTTGCGCTTTCCTGATCCATCTTTCCAGGGCTTTATCTTCGGGAAATTCCTCCAGGACCGCTTCATCGGTCACGTAAATGTCCTCGGGCTTTCCGGAGAGAGCAGCCCAGCGGAACGGCCCTTTCCCTTGACAGAAGAGAGGACGGATGTATTCAGGGACAAAACCGGGAATATCGAAGGCCTTCTCTACGCCGGCCTTCTGAGCCTGGCCGCGGATGTTATTGCCGTAATCAAAAGCCCTGGCACCTCTTTTTTGGAGCTCGAGCATGGCCTGGACATGAACAGCCATGGATTGATAGGCCCTTTGAATATACTCTTCAGGATTTTCCGTCCGCATAATCAGTGCCTCATCATAAGGGATTCCATGAGGGACATATCCGTTCAGCTCGTCATGAGCTGAGGTCTGGTCGGTCAACACATCCGGAGTGATCCCCCGTTTGATAAATTCCGGAAGGATGTCGGCCGCATTCCCGAGAAGGGCTATGGAACGGGCTTCACCCTTTTCTGTGGCTTTATGGGCAAGCTTCAAAGCCTCATCCAGACCCGTGACCATTGTGTCAACGTATTTTGTATCCAAACGTCTCTGAATCCTGTCCTTATCGACCTCGACGATCACCGCAACTCCTTCGTTCATGGTTACGGCCAGAGGCTGGGCACCTCCCATTCCTCCCAGGCCAGCGCTCAACACTAATTTCCCTTTCAGGCTTCCTCCAAAATGAGTCCGGGCGACAGAGGCAAGGGTTTCGTATGTTCCCTGGAGGATTCCCTGAGTTCCGATATAGATCCAGCTTCCCGCAGTCATCTGTCCGTACATAGTCAGGCCTTTGGCTTCAAGCCGGCGGAATTCATCCCAAGTCGCCCATTTGGGCACGATCAGAGCATTGGCGATCAGTACACGAGGCGCTTCAGCATGGGTCGGAAAGACAGCCACCGGCTTTCCTGATTGGACGATCAACGTCTCGTCGTTCTGGAGGCTTTTCAAACTCTCGACAATCGCCCAGAAACACTCCCAGTTTCGTGCGGCTTTACCTGTCCCCCCATAGACAATCAATTCCTCAGGCTTCTCCCCTACTTCAGGATCAAGATTATTCATCATCATCCTTAATGCGCCTTCCTGTGACCAGCCTTTTGTGTTCAATTGATGGCCTCTTGGCGCCCTGATCTCCTTATATTCATATTTCTTCCTATCCGTCATCTAAGCCTCCTTATTCACGGCTTGCCCTGCAGCTCGGAAACGGGTCAAGCCAGCAGCTCAATCCGGAGCACTGCCTTTTATTTCAGGGAACTTGCCCATTCTCTCGATCGTCTTCTCTTTTCCGATCAACGCAAGGACATCGAAAATCCCCGGGCTCACAGGTGTGCCCACCACGAGCATCCTCAGGGCATGGATAAGGAGAGCGGCTTTCACTCCCTCTTTCTCAGCCCTCAGGCGTAAAACCTTCTCGATATTCTCCGCCGAAAAACTTTCCATCCGGGCGAAGTCTTCGCTCAATTTGGGAAGGAGCTCTTCCAGGCGTTCATCTCTCAAATGCTTCTCAATCCCGGCCGGATCGTAGTCAATATCGCCTGAGAGAAAAGGCTTTGCTCTCAGGGGAAAATCTTTGATCTTTCGGCTTCTCTCCTTTAATAGATCAATGAGTTTCGAATACCAATCCTTTTCATTGCCGCCCGGCTCTTTCTGGATAATGTTCTCTTTTTTCAATTCTTCAAAGACATAGGGAGCCAGCTCATCGACGCTCATCTGAGATATCAGCTGTCCGTTCAGCCAATCGAGCTTGTCCAGGTCGAAGACCGGGCTTCCCTTGCTCAGTTTTTCCAGCGAGAATTCCTTTATCATCTCTTCCCGAGAATAAAGTTTTTTTTCTTCTCCAGGAGACCAGCTCATCTGAGCCAAAAAATTCAGCATAGCCAGAGGGAAGTAGCCGTCTTCCCTGAACTGAAGAATAGAGGTGACTCCGTGTCTTTTGCTCAGCTTTTTTTTATCCGGACCAAGGATAAGAGCCAGATGGGCGAACTGGGGAAGAGGAGAGCCAAAGGCTTCATAAAGCAGTATCTGTTTGGGAGTGTTTGAAATATGGTCATCTCCCCGTATAACATGGGTGATCCCCTGTTCGATATCATCGACCACCACTGACAGATGATAGGTGGGCAGTCCATCTCCTCTTAAAAGAACAAAGTCTTCAATGTATTTAGTCGCCACAGATATGGGCCCATGGATAAGGTCGCTGTATTTTATCTCACCATCCGGGACGAGAAATCGGATCGCTTTTGGCCGGCCCTCTTTTTCAAAATCACTCTTCTCTCTTTCTGTCAGCTTCAAACACCGGCGGTCATACTCCCAGTATTCCCCTTGAGAGGAGGCTTTCTTCTTCCTCTCTCCAATTTCCTCGGGGAGACAGAAGCAGTAGTAGGCGCAGCCTTTCGCCACGAGTTCTTCTGCTCGCTTCCGGTAAATATCTATTCGTTCCGACTGGTAGAAAGGCCCCTCATCCCAGTCCAATCCCAGCCAATTCAGACCCTCCAGAATTCCCCTGCTCATCTCTTCTGAGGAACGGGCTAGATCCGTGTCTTCGATGCGCAGGATGAACTTCCCCTTATGATGACGGGCAAAAAGCCAGTTAAAGAGAGCAGTTCGGGCCGCGCCGATGTGGAGGTATCCGGTAGGGCTGGGGGCAAACCTTACACGAACCATCTCTCTGTCTTAGGTCTTTTTTGAATATACCATAAAGAAATGGACAGCGTAAACGCAAAAAGGCAACTCAGAAAAAAGCACAAACGTGATCAATAAGTCGATACCACTTCAACGATATCATGGCGAGCTCAGCGCGGCAATCCCTTTCTTTGGTGTCATGGCGAGCGCAGAGCGGCAATCTCTTTCTTTGGTGTCATGGCGAGCTCAGCGCGGCAATCTCTTGATTAATAAGCATTTTTCTAATGAGATTGCCACGCTACGCTCGCAATGACACCAGTACTATGAGATTGCTTCACTTCGTTCGCAATGACAACTCTATCTTACTGGATTGCCACGCTACGCTCGCAATGACACCAGGACGATGAGATTGCTTCACTTCGTTCGCAATGACAACTCTATCTTACTGGATTGCCACGCTACGCTCGCAATGACACATAATCCCATCAATGACATATAATCAAAACAATGATATATAACCCCGGTAATGAGATATAATCCAGTCACCTCAGCGCAAAGCCTAAAAAAAGAATATTGATTGTTCCCAGATTAAATGCAGCGAGTTGCCTTTATGACTAAATCCCTAATTCTTCAACAATGGACTTCAGGAATTCCACTTTCGGCTCTGTTGCTGCCTCAAATGCATTCGTTATCTTCACCGCATATTCATCGAAGAAAGTGAAATCGTCCTGATTGCTCCAATTCTGCATACTCAAATTTTCGAGCATTTCCTTGAGAACCCTCTCGTTAATCACGCTGAGCGTGTGTTGCGGCAGGTTGCAGTTTTCTTTCTCTAATAACTTGACCGAAATCTCCACTATTCCCCGCAGTTCCTCCTGGTGCCTGATAATCTCCTGCTTGACAAAGAACTGATCCTTGGGGGATTCGGTATCAGCAAGCTTCACATAGAGATTCTTTCCCTCCTGCAAGTGCTTGCCAAGGGCATCAATAATGCACCCGGTATCAAGTATCGCTCTTTCCTCATATTCATAATAGGAGACTTCACCATCTTCTTCGGGTTCAGTCTTCTTGTATTTATTCAATATTTCAAGCATATCCGAGGCCCGCCGCCCCTTTGGAGGCCCAGCCTCGCTGATCCCTGCTTGCGGACCTATCTCCATTTCAGGTTCTTCTGCCGGCTTCGGTTCAATCTCTATTTCTGCCGGCGGCTCTGTTTTAATCGTCTCTTCTGCTCTTTCTTCAGGAGGAGCTTCTGCAACTGTTTCCTTCTCCTGGAAACCCGGCTCTTTCTCTTCTTCTTTAGGCTTTTCCTGCCAGTGTTTTTTCCACCTGCCCGAAAACATGGTCTGCATGGTTTCACTCTCTTCAATCTCTGTTCCCGGTTCTTCGGGAACTGCCTTCTCCTCAAATGGAACCTCTGCCTCTTTCTCTTTCGAGGGAACTTCCACAGTTTCTTTAGCCTCTATCTCAGGAGTTTCTTCTGGTTGAGGCTCCTCTTCTATAGTTATCTCGGGCTCCTTTTCCAATCCTGGAGCCTCGACTTTTCCCTTTTCTTCAATTTCATAAGCTTTTTCTTCCTCTGGGAAGGATTCTTCTCCGATGGCTACTTCTATTTCCTTTTCTGAAGGCGGAGCTTCTACTGGCTCGATCTTTTCTTCCATCTCAAAGGTGATCTCTTCATCCTCGCCTGGCTTTTCAAAAGCTACTTCCTTCTTTTTCTCTTCTCCGATTTCCTTTTTTTCAGGCTCAGCCTCTTCGGGCTCGCCCAGCATCTCTTTGATTCTTTTTACTTTTTCAAGTTCTTTGGTGAAATCCACACCTGCTTCTTCGGCTTCCTCAGCTTCTGCTTCCGGTATTTTTTCGGGGGGAATTTCAGCCTCGGGAGCTTCGATTTCTATCTCAGGAACCTCTGAAACCTCTGGTGCAGCGGCATCTTCTTCGGCCAATCCAATCTCGCTGCTCAGCCCCTGTGCTTTCTCGAGTTCTTCGATGAGCTTTGCTGTAAGTTTTTCTATTTCTTTCTGGTATTCAATGGCATTGCTGAGATGTTCTTCTATCTTCTTTTTTGCGTCTTCATTAGCCATCTCGCTTCTCCTTTGCTTTTGGTAGTATTTTATATGCGCCCAATCAAGCTGTCAAGTGTAACTTCTCTCTTGTCGATCACAAGAGCTTTATCGTATCCTGTTGATTTTCTTACAGCTATCTGTCTTCCCGCAACGACAGAAATCCCTCAATCGGTTCTGTCAAATGGACGTCTTTCTTTTTTTTTAACACAATGATGAACAAATTGGAATAGCAAGCGACCATATAGCCTAATATTCGGCTCGATATTCGAATAATTCCCCTAAACAGAGACACCCTTCTCCAGTTTTACGCCAACTTATGCTTATTTGAAGCAACAGTTAAGACAAAACTGAGCTCCTCGCCGCAGCTACCCTTTCGACTCCTGCCAGGTCTTTAAAGAACTCCACCTTTTCCCAGGAAGAACAGGCATCAAAAATGGACCGGACTTTATCTCTCTGATCGTATCCCATCTCGATAAGGAGATAACCGCCCGGCTTTAAATAGAGGATAGCTCCCTGGATGATTTGCTCGATGACTTCCAATCCTGTCTTTCCTGCCACCAGGGAAATCCTGGGTTCATAATCCCTTATCTCTCTGCTGAGCTTTCCCCATTCAACCTGAGAAACATACGGAGGATTGGAGAGGATGAAGTCGCATTCTTTCCTCAACCGGAGTCTATCCAGAGGAGAAAACAGGCTTCCTCGAATAAAGGTAATCCCAGAAACCGTCTGAAGGCTGGCATTTAACCTGGCCAAGCGCAAGGCTTTCTGAGAGGTGTCTGTGGCGAAAATCCTTGCCCTTGGAAGCTCTTGGGCAAGAGAGACAGCGATGTTGCCGCATCCTGTTCCCAAATCCACGATAATCTCCTCTCCTCCTTTGGAGAGTTCTAGGGTCTTCTCAACGAGCAATTCTGTCTCCGGGCGGGGAATCAACACCCCAGGGGAAACTCTAAAAGGAAGGGACCAGAACTCCTTGATCCCTGTTAAATAAGAGAGAGGGACCCCGGCAAGGCGTCTTGAGATCAACCTGTTAAAGCATTTTTCCTGGCTTCTGGAAACAGTTATATCCTTGGAGGCGAAAAACTCTTTCTCTGAAAGATCAAGACATTTGAGGAGAAGAAGCTTTGTTTCAAGTTGAGGGTGGGGCAACTCTTTTAAAAGAGATCTCCCCCTCTGGATAAGTTCTTGGAGTGTATTCAATGAAAGCTCGATCAACGAGTGGATACCGCTCTTTTGTCCATCATCTTCGCTTGAAAATGAAGAATGAGAGCGTTGATGAACTCATCTAAGTTACCGTCAAGGACATTCTCTAATCTATGGATCGACAGATTCAGGCGATGATCAGTGACTCTGGATTGGGGAAAGTTATAGGTTCTGATCTTCTCGCTCCTCTCCCCTGTCCCAACCTGAGATCTCCTGTCCTGAGCTCTCCTCTCCTGCTGTTCTCTCTCGGCGATATCCATGAGCCTTGACCTTAATATCTTTAAGGCCTTTTCTTTGTTTCGGTGCTGTGATTTTTCATCCTGGCAGGAAACGACCAGCCCTGAAGGCTTATGGGTCACCCGAATGGCGGTATAATTGCGGTTCACGTTCTGGCCGCCTGGACCAGAAGCGCCGAACGCCTCTATATCCAAATCCTTGGGATTTAATGCCACATCCACATCTTCAGCTTCAGGAAGCACAGCCACAGTTACCGTAGAAGTGTGGATCCGGCCGCTGGCCTCGGTTTCAGGGACTCTCTGGACCCGATGGACTCCGCTCTCATATTTGAGCCTGGAAAAGACCATATCTCCTCTGATATTGATGATAATCTCTTTAAAGCCCCCGATGGGAGAATAACTTGTGCTCATAACCTCCATCTTCCATCTCTGTTCCTCGGCGTACCGGGAGTACATGCGGAACAGATCCTGAGCAAAAAGGGAGGCTTCGTCCCCTCCTGCCCCGGCCCTGATCTCCAGCAAGACGTTTTTCTCATCATTGGGATCTTTGGGAAGGAGCAGCCGCCGGAGTTCTTCTTTAATCTCATCCTCCCTTTTGCGAAGTTCTTTCAGTTCCTCCTCGGCAAGGCTTTTCAACTCTTCTTCTGAATTCGGATCGGCCAGGATCTCTTCTGATTCCTTGATGTCCTTGGTGATTTTTTCGTAGATTTCGTATTTTTTGACCAGAGGCTCCAGATCCGCGCGGTCTTTGGCGATTTTTTTAATTTTCTTGGGGTCGTGGATAAAGGCAGGATCAGACAGAGAAAGGGTGAGTTGGCGGTATTTTTCCCTGATATCTTCCAGTTCCTGAAGCATTTCGGCTATTTTTTAGATTTGATATCGCCATATTTCTTCTTGAATTTTTCCACTCGACCGGCACTGTCTACGAATTTCTGCTTGCCGGTAAAAAACGGATGGCACTGGGAACAAATTTCCACCCGGATCTCTTTTTTCGTTGAACGAGTCTTAAAAGTGTTGCCGCAGGCACAGGTGACGACGCACTCGCTGTATTCAGGATGAATATCTTTCTTCATTTCTGTATTCTCCTCGTTTGAGGCATAATTATATCAGAATTAGGAGCAAAGAGGAAATAGAAAGGAATTTAAGTGATAATGACTTCTTTCTAAGTAAATAAAAAATCAGAAAAAAACCCCATTTCAGTTGCTTTCATTATTGTTAGATTTAGAACTCCCTTTCTGTCTAACTTTCCTAACAAAATGCACAACGGCAGGGAACTTTCTGAGATATTTTCTGCAGAAAGAATAAATCCTTTCGAAAGAATAAAAATAGTAACTAATAAATGCTCTTTTCGGATAGATTTCAAAGCTTATTTTGTTCCTAAATTTATTCCCCCATAGTTCTTTATAGGGATAATAAGTTCCAAAATCAATCATTTTCACATTATTTTCGAATGCTTCCTTTATAAAAAAATGCCATAAGACTATTGATGGTGATAATGCTTTATAATCTGAGTCGTATGCAGTTAGCTGAAGAATACATTCTCCGTCAAAAAGAAAACTTAATAATAATGATACTATGGTATTGTTAAAAGTAAGAACAGATAAATTAATTTCTTTTTTTGGTAGTAATTTACGCACAGATTCTAAATAAAATTTGCATAGTCCTTGATTATTAAATTCACTTGGTGTATCTGTGTCGTT
>JGI2172J19969_10000916_pt1 | contig 13179 bp, 10 predicted proteins | sample DeeMarSWOR230_32_FD_19969 | JGI IMG/M metagenome (IMG submission 19969)
TTGCTTTGATGGCGATGCCGACCGCGTTGTTTTCTGCGATAAAGAAGGTTTCCTCGGTTTCAACGAGCCCATCGCCTTCATCTCGAGACTGGCTGTCAAGCGAACGGGAAAGAAAAAGATTGCTACCACGGTAGAAACTGGCACTCTTCTCGACCTGGCAGTGAAGGACCTTGGGGTGGAAGTGGTCAGAGGCAGGGTAGGTGACGTCGCCGTCGCGCATTTAGTCCAGGAGCTTGACGCTGCCTTAGGAGTGGAGCAGGTAGGCGTCTACATCATCCCCGAGGCGGGCTATTATCCCGATAGCATTTTTGCTTCCCTCATCCTGTTAAGTCAGCTAAGCGATGCCGGCGAAATTAGGCAATATTTCAGAGGTATTCCCAGGCTATTCTTCGAAAAAGCAAATGTTCCTTGCCCTAATGAACTCAAGGAGTTAGTCATGGCTCAGGTAAAGGAAAAGACTCACCTTCTTGCTCCCAATGAGATAAATATTCTTGATGGCCTGAGGCTGGAATTTCTTGACTCCTGGATGCTTATCAGAGCTAGTGGCACCGAGCCTGTCATCCGAGTAATCTCCGAGTCAACGTCGCAGGCACAAACCGATGAGCTTATAAGCAAAGGCAAAGAACTCGTTCAAAGTCTGGTGGAGGCTAACAGGTGAAAGCCTTATTTCTCTGCGGTGGCCGCGGCAAGAGGATGTTCCCCATTGCTGAAGACAAGTTCCTCCTTGATTTCCTCGGAAAGTCACTTCTCGAACATCAAATAAAATTAGCCTACGAGGCAGGTTTAAGTCACTTTGTAATCATCGGGAATCCCGAAAACGTAGCAAAGATAGAGCAAATAACCAAAAAAATCCCTGGGACAAAAATCGACCTCGCTCTGCAAAAGAAATCATCAGGCATCGCTGACGCTCTGAAACGCGCTGAGCCCTTCCTCCACGGGCAGCTTCTAGTAATAAATCCCAATGATGTCTTCTCAAGCTCAGCGTACACCAAAATCATCACTGAAGCTCATAAAACCACTGCCTCCTCCTATATTCTGGGTTATCACATCCAGAAATACTTCCCAGGAGGCTACCTCCAGGTAAATTCTCAAAATGAGTTAATACACATCGTGGAAAAGCCCAATCCTGGCGAGGAACCTAGCAACCTAGTAAACATTTTGATTCACTGCCATAATAACCCGGAGGAGCTTTTACACTATATTGAAACCGTACAGACTACCAAGGACGATGTCTATGAATGCGCCCTGGACAACATGGTGAAGGCAGGACACAAGATCAAGGTGATTCCCTACAACGATCTTTGGGCACCAATAAAATATCCCTGGCATATCTTCAAAGTAATGGAATACTTCCTGGAAAATGCTCAACCTTACATTGCCTCTTCAGCCCGCATATCCAAGAAAGCGAACATCGAAGGAAAAGTTATCCTGAGCGATAATGTCAAGGTATTGGAAAATGCTGTAATTCGAGGTCCTGTGTATATTGGGGCAAACTCCATCATTGGCAATAATGCCTTGGTGCGAGACTACAGCCACATTGGTTCTAACTCCGTTATTGGCTATTCCACTGAGGTAAAGCACTCCTACATCGGCGATAATTGCTGGTTCCATTCCAACTATATCGGTGATTCCATAGTGGACGACGATTGTTCCTTTGGTGCCGGCACTGTGCTGGCTAACTTCCGCCTCGACGAAGGGAATATCCACATAAAAGTCGGTGATAGTCTGCTAGATACCGGATATGATAAACTAGGGGTAATTATGGGTCGAGGTTGCCGCATCGGAGTAAATGCCAGCCTCATGCCCGGCGTTCGAGTAGGCCCTGATTCTTTCGTGGGACCCCAGGTATTTTTGCGCCAGGACTTGGGGGCGAATAAGATGGCTTTGCTTGAGTCCCGATACCAGGTAAAGGACAACGAAACAAGACTCGACGAGGGCAAAAGGCAAGAATTATTACGAAGGTTAATGGATTAAAATGTGCGGTATCATTGGCTATTGTGGCAAAAAGCCAGCAGTTCCCATTGCCCTCGAGGCTTTAAAGCGTCTGGAATATCGGGGCTATGATTCAGCAGGCATAGCTTCTTTATACGATGGCAAGCTACTGATAAGGAAAGACGCCGGCAAGATTGACGAAGTCATCCAGAAACAGAACCTAGCAGGCCTCCCCGGCATCGTTGCCATCGGGCATACTCGCTGGGCAACCCATGGTGGTGTCACTAAATTCAACGCTCATCCTCATTCCGATTGCAGCGGCAGAGTGGCTGTAGTTCACAATGGCATCATTGAGAATAATCAGCAGCTCCGCCAGGAACTCACCAAAATAGGACACAAGTTTAGCTCGGAAACCGACACCGAAATCATTCCTCACCTTATCGAAGATGAGCTCAAAAACGGATGTTCCCTGGAACAGGCTGTATTAAATATAGCTCCAAGGCTTGAGGGCTCCTATTCCTTTCTGGTCATATCCCTTGATGACCCCAGCAAAATCATAGGCACAAGGAAGAACATTCCCCTGATTGTAGGCATTGACGCCCCTGACTACTATGTTAGTAGTGACGCTCTGGCTTTCTCGCAATATACCAATCAGGTGATGAGTTTGGAGGATAATGAGGTGGTGATGCTGACAAAAGAAGGAATCGAATTCTTCGATGCCCAAGGAAACAAGCTGATTAAGCAAGCGAGGAAACTCGACCATGGTTGGGCGGAGAGCCATAAAGGAGACTACCAGTATTTCATGCTCAAGGAGATAATGGAGCAGGCTCAGGTGCTTAGCCAAATAGTCCATCAGGATGAAAAGAGATTCACCAACATTGCCCTGGACATTCTGAGGGCAAGTCAGGTTATTATAACTGCTTGTGGCACCTCCCGCTATGCTGCTCTGGTCGGCAGATACCTCTTTTCCAGAGTGGGCAAGAAGTTCTGTGACGTAGTCATGGCTTCTGAATTCGGTTATTTCGCCGACTCTGTGGACAAAAACACCATTGTTATAGCCGTTTCCCAGAGTGGCGAGACCGCTGATGTAGTCGAAGGGGTAAAGGCAGCCAGAGATGCCGGGGCTCAAGTTATCTCCATCGTCAACCGTCCTAATTCCATACTGGCTGACCTGAGTCATCAGGTTATCTACTTGAATTGTGGTGCTGAGATAGCCGTAGCCGCTACTAAATCCTTTTTGTCTCAACTAGCCATGTTCTACCTGTTATCCTTTTCCATGGTTAACGCTTTTAGCGAAGCGGCTGCCAAGCTTACCGACCTGAGCAACGAGATAACCAGGGTTTTGGACTGGAACAAAAACGAGCTTATCAAGGTCAGCCAGAAGCTGAAAGATAAGAACGATTTCTACTACATGGCCAGAGGAATCAACTTTGCCATCGCCTCTGAAGGCGCCTTGAAGCTTAAGGAAATTTCCTATATCCATGCCGAAGGTATGCCCGCCGGGGAACTCAAGCATGGCACCTTAGCCCTCATCGAGTCTGGTACACCAGTAGTGGTGATTTGCCCCGCCGACTATACTTTTCTTGAAACCCTGAGCAATGCCGTGGAGGCTAAATCACGCGGCGCCTATATTATTGGTGTCTCCGACAGGGAAAGCGACATTTATGATTCTTGGGTCAAGATTCCCAAAGTTGATGAGTTACTCTATCCTATGGTCGCCGTAGTCCCCCTTCAACTCCTAGCTTATCATCTCGCTATCAATCGAGGATGCGACCCTGACAAACCCCGCAACCTAGCAAAATCGGTAACCGTGAAGTAGAGGTGGAATGGAAAAATTTGTACTTCAGACTCCCGAAAGAGGACACAAGACTGGCATCCTTGCTGGCATGGCTGCCTATAATGAAGCAAGATATGTCGGAAGCATAGTTCTCCAGGCAAGGCAATATGTGGACGAGGTCATAGTTGTTGACGATGGAAGCACTGATAACACCGCCAGGGTTGCTGAGCTTGCCGGTGCCACCGTAATCCGACATGCCGAAAACAGAGGCAAAGGAACAGCCATCCAGAGCATACTGACAGAGGCAAGGAAGAGAAATCCAAATGTCCTCGTTCTCTTAGATGCTGATTCCCAGCATGACCCTAATGAGATTCCCGCTCTCATCAAACCTATCTCGGAGGGTTTTGACCTCGTCATAGGCTCCAGAGAGGCCCAGAATGATAAGGCTCCTCGTTACCGCCGAATCGGGCGAAAAGTCCTTTTACACTCAGCTCAGCTCGCTTCAAAAACCAATATATCCGATTCCGAATCCGGCTTTCGAGCCCTTTCACCAAAGGCAATAAACGAACTTGAATTGAAAGAGAGCGGGTTCGCTATAGAATCGGAGATGATAACCAGCGCCGCTGACAAAAACCTCAAGATAACCGAGGTGCCAATCTCAAGCATCTATACTATAGACGGCTCCACCCTCAACCCGATAAGACATGGCGTAGACGTTCTCAGCCGGATAATAGCCATGATTTCGGAGAGGAGGCCCCTATTCTTCTTCGGACTAGCAGGTGGTATCTTAGTGGTGATTGGTCTCATCATCGGCTTCAGGGTGCTTCATATAGCTACCACAACAGGCAACCTGGCCATCGGCAGCGCCGTACTGACCGCTCTGTTCATCATCGCTGGCATATTGAGCATCTTCACCGGCATAATCCTGAACGCTTTAAGCAGGCGAAAATAACAGGAGCATAAATCAACCCACCAAGAAATGTTGCCATATTATAAAGGGAGATAACTAATATGCTTTCTGCCTGAAGGAAGCTATGGCAAAAAGAGTGTCGGTGATTTTAGTAAACTATAATGGGATGTCGCATCTTGATGCGTGCATCTCATCAGTCTTGAAACAAAGATATACGAATTTCGAGGTTATTTTCGTTGATAACAATTCCAGCGATGGAAGTTTGGATTATGTTCGAAATAAGTTCCCCGACTTAACATTTGTTGTTAATGATAAAAATTTGGGTTATGCTGGCGGCATTAATAGCGGCTTACCTTATGCCACCGGAGACTACATTGGGCCGCTGAACATAGACACTGAAGTTGCTCCCAACTGGCTAAGTGCTATGGTAGCTTTTTTAGATAAGAATCCGCAAGCAGGAGCCGTAACGCCTAAGGTTTTGCTTTTTAATGACCGGACTAAAATCAACGCCGTGGGATTGGATATTCATATCACTGGCCTGGGCTTTTGCCGCGGCCTGGGCAAAGAGGATGATAATTCAGTCATTCCTGCTAACGTGCCTGGGGTTAGCGGTTGCTCCTATCTAATCAGGCGTCAATTACTCGAGCAGATGGGTGGCGCGCCCGGCTGGTGCTTTATGGGGAACGATGATGTAATCGTCTCTTGGCTCCTGCGCCTGATGGGTTATGAAGTATATTGCCTGCCCGAATCAATAGTCTTTCATAAATACAGCCTGAAGATGGACCCTGAGAAACTAATTCGTCTCGAGAAAAATCGGCAAACTCTGCTATTGAGCACGCTAAAGCCCCTAACCTTACTAGCTTGCCTGCCCATTCTCCTGGCAATAGAGCTCATGATAATAGCCTACAGTCTGGTCAAGGGCAGGTCATATATCAGGGCCAAATTTGATGCCCTGGCTTCTCCTTGGCGAGAGCGAAGCAATATAAAGCAGAGGCGAGACCAGTACCAGCAATTAAGGAAGATGTCCGATTTTCGGTTGTTTAAGAACCTCAAATTGACCTTAGAGTGGAGGCAGATATTTCACACTTTTAACAAGTGAGAATCTTGACAGACTTATTGTGCGTGAGCTGTAGATAGTATAGATTGCATCTGCTTCTATCTCACCGGAGCAAGGGAAGGCATATAAAGCATATTACGGGCGCAAAGGCAATGAAGGTAACTATAGTCCGTGCGCGGGCAATAGATCCTACCCCGAACAAGGTGGCAAAGACCTTATCGGAGAACGGATATGATGTGAAGCTATTGCTATGGGACCGCCAAAATACTATAAAGGGCGAAACCGGCGATGGGTATACAATTTGCAAATTCGGTTTTAAAGCACCTTATGATAAATTATCCGTAGTCTTCTACCTTCCAATTTGGTGGATATACGAGTTCTTCTTTTTGCTGAAAGATAAATGTAATGTCATACACGCCTGTGATCTAGATACTTTGATACCAGCAATTCTTGCTAAGCTCATCAAAAGGGTCCCGCTCTGTTATACCATTGGTGATTTCTACGCCAATAATCTGCCCGACGGACGTTTCCAGTTGGTGAGAAAACTTGTCAGGAGCTTAGTGGCGGGAGTTGAGAAACTCGGAATTGGGTTTACGGAAGTTTTGTTCCTGGTAGATGAATCGCGGTACGAGGAGGTCAGAGGAGCTCGAATAAACAAGCTTGCTTATATCTACAATTCTCCCCCCGACTATTTTGATGCAAATCAGGCAAAGAAGCTAAGAAATGCCTCAGCGGAGTTGACCGTGTTCTATGCGGGTGTTATCAACAGATCGAGAGGTCTACAATTCATGGCCAGGGCTATGCAGGATTTGGAGGGAGTGCGCCTGATACTAGCAGGGGCTGTCCATAATGAAGCTTTCCTTAATAATTCCGTCCTCACATCTAGCAAGATCCAATACCTTGGGTGGCTACCTTCGTATGAAAATGTCATTAAAGAGACCTTAGAAGCAGATATCCTTTTTCGCCTCAGCGACCCCAGAATTCCCAAGACCAAGTATGAAAGCCCTAACAAGCTATTTGAAGCTATGATGTGCGGGAAGTCGATAATTGTAAGCGATGGCGGCTCAATGGCCAATATCGTAAGGAAAGAGAATTGCGGCCTTGTCGTGCCTTATGGGGATATCGATGCGATCAAAGAAGCAATACTCGAACTCAAGAACAATCCGGAATTACGTCGGGGCTTTGGACAGAATGGCCGAAGGGCATACGAAAATCGCTATAGCTGGCGAATTATGGAGCAACGGCTTCTGGACTCATATCGTCAACTAGGCGATAAAGCAAGTAAGAAACCAGAAAACCACAAAAGCCGTGCCTCCTAGATGGTGGGCAAGAAGAGCATGTGATTATCGCCGGGCGTCCTATTGATAGCTGTTGGTCCGGTTTAGTTTGGGACTCTTTCGTTGTCAGTAGCCATACCTTCATAGATGAAATGGATTATCTATCTCAGTTACTCCAAACACCCGATGGTGTCCTCAATACTATTTCAGTTAAGGATTATAACGGAGACGGTGGATTCGGTACATGGCATCGTTACCCCACCCCTATCGTTCACGCACAATCCATAGATATCTTAGAGATTTGTCAGATTTTCTCTTCAATATTCTCTTTTATCCTCCGCTTCTTATCTCTCTTCTGTATTTCGGATAGCTTGTCAACGAACATTGATACCACGCCATGGTCTGTAATAGGATGCAATTCTTGGGGATCCTTCTCAAGGTCAAAAACCCATGCCACTCCATCATCCTGCGAATAGATCAGCTTAAACCTCCCAATAATCAGCGCCTTTTTTTCATATCCATATCCAGAGGCTTCACTGAGCAGAGGCCTTCCAGGCTCCTGCTTGTCAAGAATATTCTGCCCATCAAATTTCAGCTCGTGCCTGACTTCAAGCAAATCGAGAACTGTAGGCATGATATCCACCAAACTAACGAGGTGATTGGATTGTCTATTGGGAATGCCAGGAGCAGATATCAGGAGTGGAATTTCGAGTATCTCGTTAAAAACGCTATGGCCGTGGCCCACACCATAATACCCCCTCGGGTCGTAAAAATTCTCTGCCTCCAGGGCAGCATGTTCCCAGAACTCCTCGCCATGGTCTGCTGTGATTATGAGGATAGTAGAATCAACAAGCCCAATATCTTTGAGGGTAGCATAGAACTTCTCAATTGCATGGTCTACATACCTTAATGTATTGTCATATAGGAGTATCCTGTTCTCTTTATATTCCTGAAATTGTGCACCTTGCTGCATTTCAGGTCTCCCAAAATCCCACTTGTTGATTTTAGGGATGTCCTTTACCTTACCAAAGAAATTTCTGAAATCCTGCGGTGGTTGTAATGGCTCATGCAGGTCGGCAAGATGGAGATAAGCAAAGAACGGGCCGGATTTCTTGTAAATCCAGCTCGTTAATTCAGTCATTAGCTCGTCTGCGTTTGCCCAACGATCATGTACATCGGGTATACGCCTTCCTTTAATGGGGTAAAAAGCCACACTTATTCCAGTCCCAAGGTATACCCTATACCCTGCTAGAGATAATATCTCCGGTAGTGTCACAATCGGCTTCCTTATCGTGTAAAGGTTCTCCAAGTGTACAAAATGCTTCATCTTATCGCCGATAATTGCATTGTGATTATGGGGATATAGTCCTGTCAGGAGTGATGCTACAGCGGGGTGAGTCCAGCATGCGGCAGAGATTGCTCTGAATTTAGAGCCGAACGCATCCAGAAAGGGCGTTGTCTCTCTGGGATACCCACGACAGGAGAGTTGGGATCCCCGCAGACAATCAACGACAAGGATGATGACATTCAGGCCGGGTTTACTTGAGCTGTCCAGGTGATCAACAGCATTTGGCTGCTTGATTCTGGAATAAGAGTCTTTTCTGCTCCTGGATTTTTTATATTTCGTGTATGAGTAGCGGCCTATTTTGTAAACTAACTGATTTATCTTTATTACTAGCACCAACCTAAATCTGTGATATTTCATGTATAAGTAGCGGCCTATTTTGTAAACTAACTGATTTCTCTTTATTACTGACACCAACCTATCTTGCATTCGCGTCTGCATACTGCTCCCCTTCATCCAGTATCCTCAGGTTCATTCCAGTTAAGGATTATGACGGAGATTCTAGGATTGGCCATCTTTTGTTTTCCTTCTCTAGGCCTTTCCCCAGTGGAATTTCAAAAGCATACTACTATTATAGCTTCTATAGTATAGCTTATATAGCTTACATCCTCAAGCCCATTCCAGTTGAGGATTATGATGGAGACTCTGGTTCAGTATTGGGACAGACCGTCAAGGAATACCGAGACCACACCAAGCGACCTTAAAAGGTCATCGCCATACTGACGGCTAAATGGGCGAGTTGCCAAGGGTGACATAGAGCCTCTGAGCAGCTATAATATAAACCATAAAATGTGGCAATATCGAGAGTTAATCTGGAACCTGACCGTAGCCGACCTGAAAAATCGCTATCAGAATACCGCCCTCGGCTTTTTCTGGTCTCTGCTCAGCCCACTTCTGATGGCACTGGTCCTGTACGTCATCTTCAGGCATCTCTGGGGTCGTGAGGAGAACTACGCCATAAACATACTGGTGGGCATGATGGCCTGGCAGTTCTTTTCCACTAGCACCTCCTCTTCCCTCCGCTCTATCGTCGGCAAGCCCAACCTGGTGACCAGAGTCTATATACCCCGGCAGATACTGGTCTTAAGCAATGTCCTGGCCAACCTCATAAACTTCGTGCTCGCGTTCATAGTACTGCTGGCTATATTAGCTGTCCTGCTAGGGTATCTGCCCGTTACCGTGCCCCTGTTCTTTCCAATTCACCTCGTCTTTTTCTTCTTTGTTTATGGTGCCGGGCTGATCTTGTCCGCCTTTTTCGTTTACTTCCGTGACATCAACCAGATATGGCAGGTCGTGCACAGAGTCCTCTTCTTCTGCTCACCCATTTTCTATCCCCTGAGCATAATCCCGGATTATCTAATGCCCTATTACATGCTCAACCCGGTAACTCTGTTTGTAACCATATACCGTGATGTAATGGTCGCCGGCGATTTACCTTCATTGTACAGCATTGTGGTTGTCATCGGCTTCGCCATCGCTGCCTATCTCGTGGGCAGCCTTATCTTCAGCAAATTACAGCGCCGCTTCGCCGAGGAATTGTGATGAATGCTATAATCATTGACAACATCTCCAAGAAATTCCGCATCCCTCATGAAAAAAAGACCACAGTCTTCCAGAACATAGTCGGCTTGATTAAAAGGCAAGTCTCCTACGAAGAGTTCTGGGCGCTGAAAGATGTCAGCTTCAAGGTCAACAAAGGCGAAGCCTTCGGCATAATCGGCAGGAATGGCTCGGGAAAGAGCACATTGCTTAAAATAATGGCCGGGATCTTATACCCTGATGGCGGCTCGGTCAGCCTGAATGGCAAAGTCGCCTCCTTCCTCCAGTTGGGCGTTGGCTTTCAGTCCGAGTTGACTGCCCGGGAGAACGTTTACATTTACTCTTCAATCCTGGGGCTGGGGCGAAAACAGGTGGACAGGATATACGATGACATTTTCGCCTTCGCCGAACTCAAGAAATTCGAAAACATGAAGCTGAAGAATTTCTCCTCCGGCATGAGCGTGCGGTTAGCCTTTTCCATCGCCGTCCACGCTGTTCCCGATACCCTACTCATAGACGAAGTCTTCGCCGTGGGCGATGAATCCTTCAAGGAAAAATGCCGGGACAAGATGAACCAGTTTAAAACCGAGGGCAGAACCATAGTTTTCGTCTCCCATATGCTGAACACCGTGAAGAATCTGTGCCAGCGGTCGATGCTATTGAACGAGGGGCAGATTGTTACCATGGGTGATAGTGAAAAGGTAATAAACGACTATCTGGCGCTATTACAGGGGACGCCAACGAAGTAATATCGGGTGGCGTATTTAATAGAATTGGGATAACAAAGTGGAAGTCGTCATAATGGGCATTGGTCGGGTTGGATTAGTCGCAGCCTGTTGTCTAGCAGATGCCGGTCACAGAGTAACCGGCGTTGAAATCAATCCCAACAGCCTGGAACTTATGAATTCGGGGGTAGTTCCTTATCATGAACCAGAACTCAAAGAGTTGCTTAAGCATGGACTGCAAACTGGTAACCTGAAATTTGCAGCAGCTTTGCCCGGCTCGTTGAAAGCCGATATTGTAATGATAACCGTTAATACGCCGGCAATGCCGGACGGTAATTGTGACCTTTCATACGTGTATACCGCTGTAAAGCAGGTACGCGATTCAATAACTGGTCCCATCATAATGGTAATGAAAAGCACCGTCGCTCCGGGGACAGGTGTCAGGCTCATAAAAGACTATTTACAGGGGACGCAAATTACCTATGTCTCCAACCCCGAATTCTTACGCGGCGGGCAAGGTGTTTATGACTGGTATCATCCCTCCCGCATTGTCATGGGAACTAATGACTATCGGGCAGCCGATAAGCTGCTTCTTATTTACTCAAAAATCCAAGCGCCCGTGCTGGTAACGGACATCACCTCTGCGGAGATGATTAAATACGCATCAAATACCTTCCTTGCCACTAAGGTCTCCTTCATCAATGAGATTGCCAACATCTGCGAAGTTGCGGGGGCCGACATCGATGATGTTGCCAGAGGCATGGGGCTCGACCCTCGCATCGGGCCAGCATTTTTACAGGCAGGATTAGGATACGGTGGTTCCTGTCTGCCCAAGGATGCAACAGCCCTGGATTTTCTGGCTTCCAGCAAAGGCTACGAATTCAAGCTTCTCAAGGCTGCCATCGAAGCTAATATCAGGCAAAGGAGGCTCGTAGTCAACAAACTCAAGCAACTCTTAGGCTTTCTTAAAGGCAAAGAGATTGCCCTGCTTGGGCTTGCCTTCAAGCCGGGCACAAACGATGTTACCGTAGCCCCGGCTCTGGACATTGCCCATCTGCTCATCGACGAAGGAGCTCACGTTCATGCTTACGACCCGGTGGCTATGGAGAACGCCAGGTCACTGTTGCCTGACGGCGTAGTATTTGCCGAAAATATCTATTCAGCTAGTGCAGGTGCTCATGCTATAATCTTAGCTACCGAATGGCCGGAGTTCATCGAGGCTGATTGGGGGGAAATTAAAAAAGCGATGATTGAGCCTTACGCCGTTATTGACGGTCGTAATGCTTTGCCCAAAGATAAGCTGACTACCATTGGTTTTAAATACATAGGAGTTGGTAAATAGATGGCGGAGGGTAATAATAACATGTCTGAGATAAAGCCATCGAAGATTCGGCTTGAAGCTTCTTCTGCTTGTCAATTGAAATGTCCTTCCTGTCCTCGTTTCAAAGAGGCGTTCAGGTCGGTTGTGGGGGTGGGTTTTCTAAAATTCTCTGACTTTAAGCGGCTCATTGACGAGAACCATTGGATTAGAGAAATAGAACTTTCAAACTATGGCGAGATATTCCTTAACCCCGAACTGCTGGGAATACTCAAATACGCACACAGTCAAGACGTGGTTTTGAAAGCAGATAATGGAGTGAATCTTAACAATGTCAGAGAGAATGTGCTCGAAGGTTTGGTTAAGTATAAGTTTCGACGTATTACTGTTTCAATAGACGGCGCCAGCAATGAAACCTATAAGGTCTATAGAGTAAAAGGGAATTTCGATACTGTGATTGAGAACATAAAGAAGATAAATCTATTCAAACAGCAGTATCGGTCACAACATCCGCGACTGGCATGGCAATTTATAGCCTTTGGACATAACGAGCATGAAATAGAATTAGCCGAAAAAATGGCGAGTGAACTGGGTATGAATTTTCATGTGAAACTTACGTATGACAATAGATTTTCGCCTTTATTAAATCCAGAGCGCATCAGGAAAATAGTTGGTGCTGCTACGCGAGATGAATACAAACAAAAATATGGTGTTGATTATGGACAGGGAACTTGCCATCAGTTATGGGATGAGCCCCAGATAAACTGGGACGGAAAGATATTAGGCTGTTGTCGCAACTCCAGGGGCGACTTCGCGGGTAATGCATTCAAGGATGGGCTACTAAACAGCATCAATAACGATAAAATCAAATACGCAAGGGATATGCTTCTAGGTAAAAAAGTAGCCAGGGAGGATATTCCTTGTACAACGTGTAGTACATATATGTACATGAAAGCAGAAGGTAAATGGCTAATAAGACCTTCATCAAGCACAGAAGGATTTGAACATGAATTATTGAATAGTCCCAGCAAACAGGGGCTACGTAAAATAAAGTGATATTTCAAAGAACTGTAAACTAAAGGAGGCATTATGGATAAATTAAAGGCACTGATTGTGAGAGTACTTACGAGACTACCCGGGGGATACAAGCTGTTAGCGATACTCGTAATAATACTAAGGGGCCGGCAGGCTCAGGGCAAAGCAGAGCCAAACCAGTCGCCACACAGCCCTGTGGCTCAGGGCAAAGCAGAGCCAAGCCAGCCGCTCCACAGCCCTGTGGCTCAGGGCAAAGCAGAGCCA
>JGI2172J19969_10000922_pt1 | contig 13142 bp, 15 predicted proteins | sample DeeMarSWOR230_32_FD_19969 | JGI IMG/M metagenome (IMG submission 19969)
AACGGTTTCGGTCTCTACGATATGCAAGGAAACGTTGTCGAGTGGATCTTGGACTTTTACGATCGGAACTACTACTCAATAAGTCCTTCGGCGAATCCCCCTGGACCTAGTTCTGGAAGATTCCGAGTGATCCGTGGCGGTGGCTGGCACTCAGGACCTTACTGCAATAGGGTCTACTACAGAAACGCACTTCCGTCCAACTGGGTGGATTTCAATGTAGGTTTCCGATGTGCCAAGGATTCTAATCTCAAGCGCGCGCGCTTCAAACCAAATCAAGTATAGTTCCGGTTATTGCATGATCCAGTGGAGCGCGTGATGTGACTGTTATGAATAGGTCATGAAGAGGAAATCAGTTCATTTTGGTCTTGGATGTCCTGGACAAAGGATTTCGTGGATCTTTGCTTTGGTTTCTTCTGTAGTTAAACCTTTCATGACTTCTTTGACGATTCGGTCCACTGATGTTTTGTCTTCTCCTGTGATATCCAGTCTATCAAAATCTACGCGCTCACTTTTGGTCTGGTACCAGTTGCACTTTCCTTCACAGACATATTTGTGAAGCAGTGTTCTAGCTTTACTGTGGTTGAGATTTTCTCTTTCAGATATAGTGTTGATTATTAATTCTACCTTATTCTTAGATTCTGAATAAACTGTCATAGAGAGTCCCTTCTGGTTTCACCTTTCTTATATTTTTTGATGGCTTTCTGTAATGTCCGTTTGGCCAAGCAGGCGCAGTGAAATTTCTGTTTGGGTATTCTCCCAAGGAAGTTTATCACATCTTCTTCGCTTATTTTTTCAGCTTCTTCCAGAGTTTGTCCCTTAACTATTTCCATCAATGCTGATCCTGATGAAAAGGCTCCTGCACAACCTATTGCCTGAAACTTTGCATCTTTTATTATGTTAGATTGAATTTTCAAGTAAACTTCCATGGTATCACCACACGGTCCAGTGTATGATTCACATACACTCGCATCTTCTATACTTCCAACATTCACTTTTTTCACGTAATACTCTATTGCTTTGTCAGAATACCCTGACTTCTCTAGAAGCTCTCTAACCTCACTCATAATAGTACCTCAAACCAATTGAATTGTCTTATCAGTTTTTTTATCTACCAACCAAACTGAAGTAAACACTCATTTAAAAGTGTCCTATGCTGGAGATATTACCTTAAACTCCCCACTTTTTGCGGATTACGCGCGCTCGCGTCAAAAACCAACGATTGCTTCGACAGAGAGAAAAAAATTCTGCCGATATTGTAGGGCAGAGAATGAGGAGGATTCCGTCTTTTGCGTCAAATGTGGAAAAAATATACTCTGAAACCAGTTGAGCGCGCACGCTAGAATGATTGTACGTGCGAGTATCCGAAATACACAAAAAAGCGTTAAGTTGGATTTATCGGCTGATGTAGGTCAATCAAGTCCAGCAATAACCCAGATAATTCTGGATAAGAATTTAAGCAAGATGAATGTTAGATTCGTACTAGTTTCTATTACGTTAATCCTTATTTGCTTAGAATGTATTTGTCAAGCAAGTATTTTCAGTATTGTAGGATGCACACTGGGTAGAAAAATCAATGGATGAAGCCAGAAAGAAGAATCGAGTCTACTGGGTCATTATACCCATAATAGCCGTCTTTCTGACAGCCACAGCATACTTGATAGTCTCTCAGGGTCTTTTTCAATCTTATTCTAACACCATAGAAATCACAAATGTTGAGAAACTGGTAGAGTTTGCCTGGACGTGGTACCATGTTCATATAGAGGGAAAATGGCAGGAGATCCATTATTATGAGTTCAGCTATTACATTGATATTACCAACTCGAAATCCATTGATGTGTCAAATCTCAGACTTACTATGGAATTGAAAGTCAATGGCATAACAAAGGCGTATCATACAAGAACTGTTGGTACACTGAAGTCTGGTCAGTCACATAGAATCTTGTTCAGAATCATGGTTGAGCACATCTACCTTGATGCAGTCGCAGTGATAACCCTGTATTCATATGATGCCGCTCTTGACCAGATAATCGTCAACTAACAAGATGAGAGATCGCACTCGATTCATCTCTCCACTTTAAATCTCATAGGTATGAGTTTATCATATGATATCTCTTGACTGACTTCGGTTGATCGTCAGAGTAGCATAGCTTTCCTAACGCTTAGCTCGCGCAAAATACTGGCATAAAAAGAGATTAGAGGGTTTGTCAGGATTCTGGTGTCGGTGTAGCTGCCGGTGTAGCTGCTGGTGGAGTGATGGGGTGTTTGCCTAGTGAGATGAAGGACAGGATAGCAGCGATTAATGCGAGCCAGAATCCAAAGGTTAGATAACTTGAGTAATCCATTGATGTTCCCATCAAATTCCAAGAACCAGTGGAGAACAAGCCTACCTTTGGAAAACCTGACGCTGGCGGAGCCTTTGAGAGCTCATTTTGCAAGCCTGCTGCAAAGACTATGATAGAGAGCAATGCAAGTATTCCAGCAACTAGAATAATTGTCTTTCCAGTTTTTCCAATAATCGTGCTGCCGACTATTGCCCCGAGGGCTGCTATGAGAATGAGAGCAAGAGCGGCCCAACCAAACCAAAGATCCATAGTAACAGTCTGGGACATTCCCATCGCGGATGCCCTTGCTTGATATAGAGATACCGAGAGATCCACGCTAACGCTGAATCCCATTGTCTCAGCTGACATTACAAACGTCCACCAAGGCCAAGCCAAGCTAATGAACGCNATAATGCCTGCTGCAATACCAATGTAGTTTGTTCTCAAAATCTACGTCTCCATAAACTTTTCAGCNGAATGTTGGTTCCATTTGTTTATAACAGTTTTCCTTCGCGCGTGCGGCTTTATCAAAAACACCCTTTTGCCTTCAATCGCGCGCTAGAACATTTAGCCTGAATATTGCACACGCTAACTTCACTCTTCAGTACACTAGAAATGCTAGGATTTGTGCTCTTCTTCTAGTTTCTTGATGATTTCATTGTATTTGTCTGTTCCAACCTTTTTTCGGTATGTTAAGAGTCCAGCTCTTGTGAACGCGCTTTTCTGTCCATGTTCTGGATCATATTGGTTGACAAATAGGTCACATGGAAATTCTTTGCATAATCCACAGTGTTCAACTTCATGGTCTACGGCACAAGCATAGAGTTTGCATTCACCCCAGAAAGGATGCCCTCCACATGTCCCGCATCCAGAGCAACTGGGCATTCTTTCCTTCTTATGGTAAACACAGAATCCACAATGTGTGCCGCAAGGCGCATTCAGAACGTCTTCCACTTTCTTTCACCATCTTACTGTTTTCAATCAGAAATGGGCACAAATACTTATGACTTGTGGAAGAAAACTCTGTAGCGTGCGCGCCAGTGCAATTTGTATGCTTGGATGAATCCCTCGACGAATTTGGTTGCGTGCTTTTCTGTTCCTCTATGCTTCTTATCTACGGATGTGCGTAGATGATGGTAAAACTCATGTAAAACTATTGATGGCTCTCTAAGCATCTCACTGTTAAGCACAGATATTGTTTCGTTTTTTGCTGTGTAACAACCAAGAGCATTTCTCTTGTGACCTTTGGGCAAGCCGACTTTTATCTTTGGCAAATTGACGTTGTAATGTTTCGCAAGTAGCTTTAATGCTTCCTCAGCACGTCCATCCAAGATTAGTCGAACAGCTAATGCTTTGAACTCAAGCTCCAAAGGCTTACCCTAATCTGTTCTTTGTCTAGACTGAATAAAAGCGTATCAGAGGTCGTTATGTTGCGCGCGCTAGATTAGAGCTTGCTTCACCAATGCCCCTCATTCAGAGTGAAGTAAGAGATTACATAGAAAAAGCAGAAAACGAACGCTGACAATAAGAACGGAGCCGTAAAACCCCACATTTTTATGAGTATCCCTGACGCAGCAAGACTGAAAGTCCTTCCAATGTGATGTCCCATCCATAACAGGCCTATGTCAGTTCCATAAGATTCCTTGTTCGCTATTCTTGACAGTATTCCCTCTTGGCCAATTCCAAGCAATCCTTCTACAAGCCCATATGCAACTATGAACACTCCTGCAAGAATCGACCTTGAAAAACCAGTCACAAAAAGTGTAAACGTGTATAACAATCCACTGACAAGTACGAGTTTTTGTATCTTAAATCTCCCAGCGAAAGCATAAGAGACCAAACCAGCCAACAAGATTTGAACACCAAGAAGCATTCCCACAGTCTCAGCGCCAAATCCATTGTCACTTAGGAATAAAGGGAAAACATAGCCACTTACAAAGCCAAATGACAGCCCCATCACAAAAAATAGAGCTAGAAAGGTTTTGAAAACCTTCTTCTTCTTTCTAAAATCCAAGACGCGTAAAGCTTCCTTTACGCTTACATCTTTTTTTCTCCTACTGACTAGAAATAAGGATAGAGGAACAATGAAAGCTCCAATCACAGCGCATAAAATCAGAGTTCCTTCGTAAAGGAGCCAAGCAACAAGAAATCCAGCAATAAGGCACCCTGCTGCAGAGGAGATATAAGCCACTGTTCTGAGATGAACCAGAGCTCTCCATTTCTTAACACTTTTCTCGAGAAGGAAAGCTCTGTTCACCGACCATAAAGACGCATCTTTAGTTGATTCCATGACTTTCCCGAACAGAAACTCTAGCGCGGTGTGAGCAAGATAATAGATCAAACTCGACACTACATTTAAGAATCCATTCAAGATGAAGAAGATTTTTCTACCGAAAAAATCGGAAACAGTGGCGAAAAACATTCTTCCAAGTTGAAAAATCATGGGTACAGATGCAAAGACAAAACCGATAGTGACAACATCAATATTTCTTTCTTTCATCATCAACGGCAAAATCACACCCAGGACACCATTAATGAGAGAATTCAGAACTTGAATTGACAAGACGACCTTGATTTTGTCCAAACTGCCTCTTCCTCATTGTTAGTTGTTGAAAGTCTTTGCTCTACCACATAAGAATTACTATGTAACGCGCGCTAACGAATAGTGGAGATGTCTCCTGCAATCTTCCCTTTTTATTTCATTTTTGTAGCAAGAGTTATTGCGTGTGCGTATTACAATAGGATTCGCGCGCAAGTCGTCGATTTGGACCGAAAGAACATTAGGGTGCTGAAGGCCAAATTTTAACCAGTGACCAGTAGAGATATCACTCAATCTNCCTTCTTTTCTAAGTATCATTTTCAAGAAGGAGTATCAAGACGCGCACACCGATGGCTTGATACCCTAGAGTTTTTAAGTTTCAGAACCTGACATAATGATATGATAAGGGAATACACACCAGAGGATAGAAAGAAGATAAAACACCTGTATCGAGATGCATTATTTTTAGAACCGACTTTTTCGTGTTATTTGGACAAGCATTATAAACCATTCGTGTACGAAGAAGACGAAAAGATTCTTGGCGTCATAATGTTACTGCAAGATTATCTTATGCTAGATGTATTCAACTTGTATGTTGATATAGACCATAGACGCAAAGGGATAGGGCAAATCCTGCTGAACTTTGCAGAAGAATACGCTAGAAAGAAAGAATTGCATGGAGTAAAACTGGAGACAGGCAAAGACAACAAAGAGGCACAGAAATTCTATTTGAAATGCGGATATCAAAAAGTTGGAGAGGTAAAGAACTATAGAGTAAAAGACGAAACATCCATCTTCTTTTGGAAAGGTTTTCCAGAGTCAGATTTGTTTCTGTCCCATTACCTTAAACAGGCGTCTACTATTGGAAAGGAATAGCGCGTACTGGAAGTCGGGGCGCGCGCGGTTTATGAGATGAAGGTTGCACCTGAATTGTCTGCGTCCTGAGTGCGTGAGAGACCTTATGCTTCAACTGTAGACTCGGCTTCTGAAACATGATCTGGCAAGATGTCTTCAACATTGCGCACAGCAGAGAAAGCATATCCTCCTAAACCGACCAGTATCCCCAAAGCCCCTGCGATTACAAACATCAGTGACATACCAGATCCGGGGCCTGTACCAACCAACCAGCCGAACAGAGACGCGCCATCACCTGTCGGCATCATTGCTGGTTCGAAAACACGATCAGCTAAAGGGCCCGCCAGCAACATAGAAAGCGGCGCACCAATCTGGGCAATCATTGTTCGTGCGGCAAACACTCGCCCCTGCACATCTGGCGCAACCTTACTCTGCCAGATAGCTTGACTCGAACCATTGATAATGGGTATAAAGAAAATTGTGAAGAAAGCTGCTAGAGTCCAGAGAAGAGGGTTCCGCCCGAGCCCAATCAACAGCATTCCCACTGTGACAAGCGTCAACCCGATCAATATTCCATGTACCTTGCGCTTGGGTCCTCCCCAAATACCCAGCACTATACCACCAACCATTCCGCCTATTCCAATAGCCGACTGCACCATTCCCAGCACCGTTGCATCATTTCCAGTTCGCGCCAAGATCATCGGTGATAAGAGTGTAAAGGCAAAAGGGGCAAGAAGATTGACACAGAAGAATATCAATAGTAAGGCAAACAGGCTCTTCCGTTCATAGATATAGCGAAAACCATAGGTCGATTCCATCCAGAGACTACCTCTGCTTTTCTGTCCCTCTTGTGTCACAGCCGGTTGAGGCACATGAATTACAAGCAATGCTCCAATAGCCACAAAGAAGGTGAAGACGTCAATGGTTAGGATACCAGCAATGCCGATGATGCCTAAGAGGATGGCAGCCAACGCAGGAGCGAAGATATTGGAGGCGAACTGGGCAGTAGAGAGCATACCGCTTGCGCGGCCATACTGACTCTTAGACACCATAGTGGTGACCGCTGCAGAGTAAGCAGGAAACTGGAAAGCTCCAAAAGCACCAGAAAAAGCCCCCGTCACGTATAGATGCCATATCTGCAAGTTGCCTGTCGAGAACAGCAGTAGCACGACCATGGTGGACGTAATTGCAGCAAAATCACTCAGCATCATAACAAACTTCCGGTTCCAACGGTCTATCAACGCTCCAGCAAAGGGTGTAACTAGTAGAGTTGGAGCAAAAGTAAAAAATCCAACCAACGCCAAAGCCGTTGCTTGTCCTGTAATCTCCCAAGCCCAAATAGTAAGCGCAAAACCCGTCATTGCTGTGCCAAGCAACGATATCACTTGACCTATCCAGACAACAGTGAATCCTCGCATACCTGTCAGCCGAACTCTTTCAATAGTGTGATCTTCCAGTTTTGGTTGATTCGTTATTCTATCCTTCCTTTCATCAAACTCGAGTTTACACTGTTGCATTTAATGCTTTAGGATGGAAGGGTACTTGGATTGACAATGCACGCTGAACTCAATGCGCGCATAACAACACATGCCAAAATATTAGATAGTGGATAATAATGGTATAAGGGGAAAACTATGTCACTTATACCAGAGTTTGAGTTAGGCTTATGGAATGCTTGGATTTTCATGGGTCCCTTTCTATTGGTAACTCTTCTCATTATGCTTTTGATGGTGAAAAAAGGTGGTCCTGGTGGTCCAGTTCGCGCGGTCCAGCGCGCATGTAAGTCTAAGATCACGCTGTTAGTTGCTAGTCTCTCCAAGTTGATTTATTTTCCCGCCGTGATATACTCTGTTTTCCTGCCGCTGAAATTAGGGTCAATATGGTTCTACGTAGGTCTTCCAATTACGCTTGTCGGATTAGTTGGGAGCATAATTGTTTTGGTGGATTGGGCGAATACTCCAGCGGGTGAACCTGTTACCAGAGGAATTTATCGGTATTCGAGACATCCTATGTATGTAACGGGCGTTTTGCTTTTTCTGGGTGTAAGCATAATGTCGGCTTCATGGGTTTTCTTGTTGTTGACCATCATATTTGGAGTTGGAGTAACGCGTCCATATTTCGTAAAGGTTGAAGAAGCCCAGTGCCTTGGACATTATGGTGCTGTCTATCGGGAATACATGAATAGAACACCACGATGGATTGGAATACCGAAATCACGGAAAAGTGATTAACATCCCATTATTCAGGTTCACTAATGGATACCATTCTTCAGTTGGCTTACTTAACCATTCATCCACACATTTTCTTAGGTCAGCGGAACAAGTGTTTCTGAAGATTTCTTGGAAATAGAAACCAATGTCTTTCCCTTTTAGGAGCTTTGCTATTGAGAGCTTGATTTCCAGAGCAATGGACCGTCTGAGTCCAAGGAGCTTCTTGAACCATAGTTTCACCATGTTATCCCCTAAGCTCGCGCTACGTTTTTATATGCACAGAATACGGAATAAGAATAAGGAGATATTTTATGATGGATCAAAATTCAACCGCTCTGAAATGGGCAAATATCTTAGCCTTTGTTCTAATGGTACTAGTAAATGGCTTAGCTGGTAGCACTACGATTCTCGGAGGCAAGTTGACAGCTGAGATTTCTGATGCGAACCCGACGCTCATCACACCTGCAGGTTACGTATTCTCTATCTGGGGCGTTATCTACATTTTATTAGGGATTTTCGTGGTCTTTCAAGCATTGCCAAGCGAAAAAGGTAAAGACCATAAGAGCAGCATTGGATGGCTGTTTGTCCTCAGCAGCATACTTAATATTGCTTGGCTTTTTCTTTGGCAGTACGAGTATCTTGGTTTTTCAGTTGTTCTTATGTTCCTGCTTCTGGCAAGTTTGATAGCGATCTATCTGCGCCTCGATATTGGGAAATCTAAAGTTGGATTTCGTGAAAAACTAACTGTTCATGTACCATTCAGCACTTATTTAGGTTGGATCACCATAGCCTCAATTGCCAATGTGGCTGTCACGCTGGTGTCAGTGAACTGGGATGGTTTCGGAATAAGCCCAGAAACATGGGCCACTATAATTATAGCAGTCGCTTTGTTGATTACTATGCTGGTCTTAGCCACAAGAAAAGACATAGCGTATGGATTGGTAATTGTCTGGGCTTTAGTTGGCATTGCAGTAGGGCAAGGTGGAAACCAGAACATTGTCACCTTGGCACAAGCAAGTGCAGTTATCGTCTTGATAGCTTTAGCTGCTACAATCCTCCTCGCTAAGCTAAGACGACAATGATCAACAGCGTTTGCACGCGCGGTGAATAGGATGCGAATGCAAAATGGCTTAGCGCGCGCTATATTTCAGATCAACCATACATTGTTGAATCAATAGAAACCGCGCGCGCGTGAGAAACTTTGTCTCCTTCCATTTTCAATCAACTATTTTTCAAGCATGATGACATATATTATTCAGCTCGATTCTTGAATTTATTGCGATAAACCAGTTGCGAAAGTCCCTTTCTATTCTTTTTTTCGTCCCAACGCTTTGGAACTCCGATAGGTAGAAGCGATATCACTCTTTGGGTCTTTGGCATCTCCAAGACTTTTTTAATCTTCTCCTCATTAGATCCTTTCTCACCTTCAAGTCTGAACACGCCGACCCAACACGAGCCTAATCCTAAACTGTATGCAGCCAAGGTCATGTTTTGTGTAGCTGCTGCACCGTCTTCAATGAAGTGGAAAGGCTCTTCCTTTGGGTCAACGGAAACCACAATGCAAGCAGGCGCTTCCTGGATCCCTACTTTGTAAAGTGACGGAGCAAATTCCGCGAGAGTTTCCTTGATGGTTGGGTCTGTTACAACGATGAATCTCCACGGTTGCCCGTTGAGACAGGAAGGAGCCCAACGTCCTGCTTCCAAGATCGCTTGAATCTTTTCGTCCTCTATCGGAGTTTTTTCAAACCGTATGATGCTCCTTCTATGCCTGATTGCTTCCAGAACTTGGTTAGTCGTCATCTCACTTCGTATGCGTCTGTCTTTTGACTTCATCTCACACCCCGTCTTTGTAAGTAGTGTGGATTTATATTAAACATTTCCAGAAGATATTCGGGAAAGCGCGCGCTAAGATTCTGTAACATGCGAAAGAATCCAGAAGTGGACCGGGAGAGATTTGAATCCGGTCTATCTGGTGATACCTCCAGATTTCTTTTCTCCATAACTTCTCCATTTTCGCTTCTTTGTGGACATTGACCGCATGCTTACCTTCTGATTTCTTTCTCTAGCCAAGCGATTTTCCTTTCTCTGTGCCTCCAGAACAGGTCAGTGAATATGTAATGAAAAGCTAGCCCTCTCCATTTTCCATATCTGTTGTTGAATTCGTCGGTTATCTCTTCCGCAGGAACCAGTTTCTTGCTGAACATTGTTTTTGAAAGTATTTTTTGTTCCCAGGACTTGCCTTTCAAGTCAAAAGCGTCATATCTTCTCAAGTATCCGCCAAGAATGATTTGAGCTGTTGCCGGTCCTACCCCATACAGTTTCATGAGTTCTCGTCTAGCTTCTTCAGTATTCATTTTCCTAAGTTTCAACTCATCTATCTCTCTACGTGTAAAAGCTTCTGACACACGTTTGATCATCTTGGCTCTGTAGCCGACCTTCAAAGTCCTCAACTCTTCTTCATCAACGTTGTTCAAGTCTTCTGGGTTCCAGTAGGCAAATAATTCCTTGCCGTTGAATTCCAGTTTTGAGCCATAAGCATTGAACAAGTTGTCCATCATTTGAATGGTCCTTCTAACCGTAGCGTTCTGCAGAACTATTGAAATTATCAGGAGTTCGTAGAGGGAATTTGCACAATTTACTCTCATTCCTCTCCAACGTCTAAACACTGTTTTCAGAAACTTGTCATTCTTGAATTCTTTAAAGAATTCTGAAATGTCCTCGTTAAATCCATAACGCCAGTTCAGTTCTTCTACAGCCCTCTCCATCACGACGGGAAGGAGTTTGTTCTTGGAATAGACTGTCAGCCTAATCTTGGGCTTGTTGACAACACCTCTGTTTTCCATCTTTAACCCAAATAACCTTCCATTCAAATTCAGAGTCTGCCACATCACGTTCGGTTGCCACTCAAAGTCGGGAGTAGGAAAATAGTGAGGAACATACATTGTACCATCAAAGCTGAAGGGTGGGATCGGCCTGATGATCGTCTGCACGGATTCCATTCTAAACGCTCCTGCTACCGTTCTAATTTCTAGAGCAACTCAATAATAGCGCGCGCGCCCTTATTTTTTGTGTACACGCGTTCCACAAACCATAAAAACTGAAGTGGAAAAAGTACCTGTGAGAGTTGAGATATGAGTTTCATTGATGATTTCTATAACACATTGCAGAGTTATAACGAGACTTTTTGGCCTATGCTAATTATTACTTTTCTCCTTGGAGTTGCAGTTATCTATCTTGCAGCTAGGAAGAGTAGTAGTTCCAACAAGGCTATTTCTGCCATTTTGAGTTTTCTTTGGATTTGGTCAGGAATTGTATTCTTCATTATTTATTATGGTCCAATTAATGCTGAGTTCTTGGGTCTGATGATGCCAGGTGTGTGGTATTTAGGAGGTATTCTCTTTCTCACGCAAGGCGTTCTTTTTTTAGTTCTCGGTGTAGTCAAGTCCTCTCTATCCTTTAAATTGAGTGGTGATTGGTTTACTATTGTTGGGGCGTTGATAGTTGTGTACGCAATGGTTATCTATCCAGTCATCGGACTCTTGACTGGCTATGGTTATCCTAAGTATCCAGTTTTCGGGATTGCTCCATGCCCATTGACCATCTTCTCCCTTGGCTTGTTTCAATGGTCTGACAGAAAGATGCCAATAGTTATTGTATTGATACCATTCATATGGGCACTTACGGGAATTATGCCAGTGCTTGCGTTAAATGTCTGGGCAGATATTGGAGAATTATTGTCGGCAATTATTGGACTCCCTTTGATTCTTTATCAACGCTCAAAGCTCAGCAAGTAGACGAAAGGATAAGTGCACGCTAAAAAGTGTACTTAGGTTTCAGAAGGCTAGATTTCTAACTGCAAGTCTGTTCGCCCATACATTCTCACCACTCTTGTTACATCGCTTACGTCAATTTCTCCGTTGCCATCTAAGTCGCAATTAGACTCATACTGGGGATCGCCTTCCTTAGACCCATAACATTTTGCTAGCGCGCGCTAGAGGTTGAGAAAGAAGCCAATAACTGAATGCACATTCACCACTAGCAGCTATAGTCTACAGAAGAGCGCGTGCGCGTGTGTGCTCTGCAAGTTCTTTTATTCTTAGTCAATACTTGTATTAAACAAAATCGAGAATATCTCGAATCACTTTGTATTTCTATGTTATTATGCCACAGTTTTTGGAAAGGTTTTCCAATCCTTCTTTTAGGGAGATTTTCGGGGTATATTGAAGTTTTTTCTTCGCTTTTGAAACATCTGCGTAACTATGCTTTATATCTCCTTTTCTAAGTTCAGAATGTACTAGCTTCACGTTTTTTCGGGTAACTTCGATCAATATTTTGGCCAGTTTGTTTATTGTTGTAGGTACTCCGGTTGCGATGTTGAAAGTTTCTCCAGCTATATCGTTTCTTTCCAGAGTTAACACATTAGCTTCCACGATGTCTCGGACGTGCACGAAGTCTCTTGTTTGCTTGCCATCTCCGAAAATCANCAGAGAACGGTTTTCCCTTAGATTTTTTAGAAAATGGGTTATGACGCCGCTGCATTCACTCTGAACCTGCCTTGGACCATAAGCATTAAAATATCGCAAGCAAATGGTTTCAAGACCAAAAATCTCGTAGAAAACTCTCATGTACTGTTCAGCAGCCAACTTTGAAACTCCGTAAGGAGATAATGGTCTCAATCTTTCATCTTCTTTTAAGGGTAAGCCTTCAGTTTCTCCATACACAGCACATGAAGAAGCGTATACAAAACGTTTGACATTAGAATCTGCAGAAGCCTTCAACAAATTCAATGTTCCCCTGACATTCACGTCATCAGTCAAAACAGGGTTCATAATTGACTTGGGAACACTAATCAAAGCAGCATGGTGAACAACAGCATCCACATTCTTGACTAGCTCTCTAACTAGAGTAACATCTCTAACATCGCCACGGACAAAACGGAAACCATCCTCACCAATATGACTATTAATATTCTCCTCTCGCCCTCCTTGCAGATTATCCAATACGATAACATCTAAATCTTCTGTCAGAAGACGATCTACTACATGGCTACCGATGAAACCTGCCCCACCAGTCACCAAAACCCGAGAATACCCATGCATACCGCTCATTTCCCTATGAAAAAAGGGCAGAAGATCTAGTTTTAAGCTTTATTATAACCCTATCCAATAGGTGTTTAACCGTGGCGTGAAGAATGGGAAGGTGAATATTTGAGGGGCT
>JGI2172J19969_10000926_pt1 | contig 13104 bp, 11 predicted proteins | sample DeeMarSWOR230_32_FD_19969 | JGI IMG/M metagenome (IMG submission 19969)
CCCCCAGCCTCTGCCCACCCCTTTTGCAGCATAGGAAAGCATGGTATCTCTTGCTGGACTTCTTATTGCTTTCCCCATCCGTTCCAGAATGATAAGCGCGGCAGCAAGCTGCCAATGGCCAGCAAACGCCAGCAAGGGAATGGAAAAGAGCAGTCCATAACCGATAAAGGTCAAAAGCCAATATGCCTTAGTGCGATCGGCAAGATAGCCAGAGGCAAGGCGCAAAGCATAGCCAGTAAATTCGCCAATGCCAGCTACCAGCCCAACGACACCAGCACTCACCCCCAGCGTAGCCAGATAAGGCCCGGTAACGCTCCTAGCTCCTTCGTAGGTTACATCCCCAAACAGGCTGACAATCCCCAAGAGAATGATAAAATACACAACAAATGCCTTTACGTTTTTAAATTACTGTTTGCCTAGTATCTTACTTTGGCATCATTGTAACGAAGTTTCCAAGCTAAAGGAATGGTGTTGGCTATAAGGAGAGTCGCTGAACGGTCTCAATAAAACTTGGCAACTATGCTATAGCTTTGCTCTTAGCTTTTTGTATGTGCTACCCAAGGCCTCCGGTATGACTTTGGTATCAGCCAACACCTGCATGAAGTTGGTGTCGCCTTGCCACCTAGGCACTACATGAGTATGGAGGTGCTCCGCTATTCCAGCTCCAGCAACTTTGCCCGCATTTAAGCCGATATTGAAACCAGCTGGCTCCATTACCTCGTTCAGGAGTTCTAAGCTCTTCTTGATAATATCAAAGTGTTCTTTTGCTTCTGTATNCCTTAAGTCCTGTAAGTCTGCTATATGCCGATAGGGGGCGACCATTAAATGCCCTGGATTATAGGGGAAGGCGTTCAGGATTATAAAATTGTATTGGCCGCGATAAAGGATAAAATTTGCCTCGTCATTGTTTTCCTGGGGTTTTTGGCATAAGATACAACCAGTTTCTGCGGCTCTTTGTATATATTCTATTCGCCATGGTGCCCATATATATTCCATTAACTTATATAGTATTCTGATTCTAGGTGAAGTGCAATAGGATTCTTAGTTCGAGATGAAAAATTCTGGACATGGCAAAACGAGTTGACTATGGGATTTAGCTAAGAATAAAATACTTCGGGACTAACATGCTTGAAGTCTTGACCCAAAAGTTGACCGCTGTATTTGATAAGCTTGGCAGGAAAGGCAAGCTTAGTGAAGGGGACATCGACGATGCCTTACGTCAAGTACGGCTGGCGCTTTTGGAAGCAGATGTAAATTTCAAAGTGGTCAAGGAATTCTTGTCCAGGGTGCGAGAGCGTGCTCTTTGCTCTGAAGTACTGCGCAGCTTAACACCAGCCCAACAGATTATCAAAATTGTCAACGAAGAATTAACTGCAATCCTGGGTGGAGAGCCTGGCCGTTTAGCTTCGGTTACCGACTCACCAGCGGTCGCTTTGCTTGTAGGATTACAGGGTTCAGGTAAGACCACTACAGCGGTGAAGCTAGCTGTTCAACTCAAACACCTAGGGCAGCATCCTTTATTGGTAGCTGCTGATACTCGCCGACCTGCTGCTATCGAACAACTCAAATTACTGGGTGAGCAACACGATATTCCCGTATATAGTGAGGATGCTAGCGTAGCATCAACCACAATTTGCCAGCGTGCTCTAAACCAAGCCAAAGAAAGGGGAGCATCCTGGGTTATACTAGATACTCAGGGGCGCCTGCATATTGACGAAGCCATGATGCAGGAATTAGCCCATATTAAATCCTTGGTACAGCCTTCAGAAGTATTACTTACGGTAGATGCTATGATCGGGCAGGATGCCGTAAATGTGGCCCAAGAATTCCACAATCGAATCGGGCTCACGGGGCTAATCCTGACGAAGATGGATGGAGATGCCCGAGGTGGAGCTGCTCTCTCCATTAGATTTGTTACCGGAGTGCCCATAAAATACCTTGGCACGGGTGAGAAGATAGATGCTTTGGAAGTGTTTCATCCCGACCGTTTAGCGTCCCGCATTCTGGGTATGGGAGATATGCTCACCCTCATCGAGCGAGCTGAGACGGCCTTCGACCAGCAACAGGTCAAGAATCTGGAAGGCAAAATGCGCACCGGGGATTTTGACCTTGAAGACCTCCTCAATCAGATGCGTCAAATTCACAGGATGGGTTCTTTGGGGCGACTGGTGGAAATGATGCCGGGCTTCTCCAAATTCGCTTCTCATTTGCCAGATGACGAAGGCGAGAGACAGTTAAAGAAGATAGAAGCCATTATCTTGTCTATGACCTATGAAGAGCGGCGTAAACCAGCCATTATCGATGGCAGACGACGAAGCCGTATTGCTCGAGGGAGCGGCACCACATCCCAAGACGTTAATCAACTTCTCAATCAGTTTCGTGAGATACAAAAGTTAACCAAGTCACTAACACGAGGTAAGTTGCCCAAAAAGACGGGGACTATGTTTGACATGCTCTTAAGGTGAAATCAGTCTAAATAGCCTTTGAGCTTTCGACTCCTGGTGGGATGACGTAACTTGCGAAGAGCCTTGCCTTCAATTTGTCGTATTCTTTCCCGAGTTACATCAAATTCTCTACCCACCTCTTCCAGAGTTCGAGCATGCCCATCCTTAAGGCCAAATCTAAGCTGTAGTACCTTCTTTTCGCGATCGGTAAGTTCATCAAGCACTTTGTCTATTTGTTCTTTGAGTAGCTGCTGTGAAGTGGCTTCAGTTGGTGCTAAACTGGCCTGATCTTCAACAAGGTCACCTAGACGGCTATCTTCATCTTCGCCAATGGGCATGTCTAACGACATTGGCTCACGGAAAAACAAGGCCATGACCTCTTCTACTTTCTCTGGCGACATACTAAGGCGGCTGCCAATTTCTTCGTAACTTGGTTCGCGCCCAAGTTCTTGAATTAACTGTCGCATAGTCCGCGATAGCTTGTTAATTGTCTCCACCATGTGTACCGGAATGCGAATAGTACGAGATTGGTCAGCTATAGATCGAGTGATACCTTGCCTGATCCACCAGGTGGCGTAGGTACTGAACTTGTAGCCCTTTCTATATTGAAACTTATCTACAGCTCGAATAAGGCCGATATTTCCCTCCTGGATAAGCTCAAGGAGGGGCATGCCGTGCCCGATGTATTTCTTGGCTATGCTCACCACCAAGCGTAGGTTTGCTTCAGTGAGGTGCCTTTCTGATGCTTTTGCTTCGGTCTTTATCTGTTCAAAGTAGGCTTTGAACTCATTGCTATGAGAATCGATTTGAGATAAGAACTTATCGTCAGTCACGAGAGTCTTCAGTTTTTGCCATGAAGTTTTGTCTCTAGCTAAGAGCTCTAGCAACTGGGGGGGGAAAAGTTGACTGTTTATGGAAAGATTTACCAGGGCTTCTTCAGCTGCAGTGATTCCCTTGCCTATTCCTTTCGCGGTTGCCGCTATTAACGACGGGTCTATAACCTCATCGATGGCGGAGCGAAACTTAGGATCCCTGATCGTCTCCACTACATTGCTTGAGGGATCCATACCAATACGCTCCTCGACAATCTGAATAACCTGGTATGCCTTGGATAATTGAGAGATCAGGTGAATAATTATATCAACTGATGAAGCGAACCTCTTGTATTTCCTGAAATGGTTGTCTTCGATTCTTTCTAAGCTTCTGCCCAGTTCTATCTTCCGAGATAATAGCTTTTCTTCACGGATATTGAGAAGCGGCACTCTGCCAATTTCTTGAAGATACATGCGAGCTGAGTCATCAGTTATTTCATATTCCCCTATTGGTGCTGGAGGCCTGATCTCTTCAACTTCCTCAGGTGAGAATTCTTCGCTTTCTTCCTTTTCTTCACCTTCCTCGGCCAAGGTGCTGACATCCTCACCCTCGGCTTCATCGCTGAGTAAGCCTTCAGTCACTACCTCACCACTGTCCAGGTTTTTGTCTTCTTTTTTCATTGAATCCGTGGTTTTTTTCCTTTTTTAACAAAGATGTCCTGAAGTTGTTGCCCGGTTTTTATTCCTTGCTCATCTAGTTTGGACAACTCTGAGCTTATACCACCCTTTTCCCGCTCGACCTCAAGCATCGCCTCCTTTTCGGTTTCTAATTTACGGAATAACTGCTCCTGTAGACGAAGAATACAATCGGCTAACTCAAAGTGTCGTGTTCGCTCGTTTTCCCGTATGGCAGGCGGGAAATTTTCATTAACTAAATCAACCAAATAGTATAAATGTTCTACTAGACTAGTGTCAAGTTGGCTTTCAATATCCGAGATATTAGAAGAATGTTGCCACTTGACAAAGACCTCCCGATTTTCCGTGGATTCGAAGTGTTCCGGTGATAGCTCCTGAGCTAAAGGACGAAGCTCCGGATACTGAAGGAGAAGTGCCAAGCAACGTTCTTCGATAGGGCTTGATACAAGCTGGCGGGCAAGGCGAGATTTTTCTGCTGGCTTATCAAGGTGAGGTCTTTTGCTGGCTTTCTTTAATTTCTGCAAGGCAGCTTCTACGTCCAATGCTCTCATTTTCAGTGCGCTAGCCAGTTTCTCTACATAATGAGAATATTGCATAAAGTCCTTTTTTTCGATTTCATAAATCAAGGGCTGAAGTTTCTCAACAGCGAGGGACTTGTCTCTGGCTTTATCGATATCGATCTTGTTTATTACAGATTGGAAGGCGAAGTCTATAATAGGCATGGCCTGTTCCACCACTTTCTGCCAGAGAGCAGTGTCGTCTCTTATTACTTCGTCCGGGTCTTTGCCTGGAGGTAATAAGATGACATTCGCTTCAGCATTGGAGTAAGCTAATATGGCTCTGCCTCGCATGGTAGCTTCTTCTCCGGCAAGGTCGGCATCGAGTGCCAGCGTTATGTTATTGGTTAATCTTCTAATGCCTTGCACCTGCTTCTCGGTTAAGGAAGTCCCCATTGAGCCGACCACATTCTGCCAACCGTGCTGGTGAGCAGTAAGAACATCCATGTAGCCTTCCATGATTATGACCAGGGTTTTCTTTCTGATTGCAGACTTAGCCTTATCAATGCCATACAAGATGCTACTCTTATCGAAAATTGATGTTTGAGGGGAGTTGATATATTTAGGCAGGGAGTCATCCAGAACTCTGGCTCCGAAACCAGTAACTCGACCCGTGATATCACATATAGGAAACAGCAGCCGGTTGCGAAATCGATCGTAACTGCCTCCTTCTTCCTTCTCGATTATTAGACCGGCTTCTACCAGCTCTTTTTCTGTGTAACCTTTACCCAGCAGGTAATTCTTAATGGTTTCCCAGGCATCAGGACTGAAACCAAGACGGAACTCTTTGATAGTCTCGGGCGTGACCTTTCTTCTTGCCAGATAGCCTCTCGCTGCCTCACCTGCCCCAGTGCTCGCAAGCAGATGGTGATAGTATTCAGTAGCTGCCTCGTTAATCTGAAATAATCTCTCTTTCTTCTCATCCTCAACCTTGCTCGACGCCTCAACGGTGCTTAAAGCTATGCCTCCCCTTTGAGCCAAAAGACGAAGAGCTTGGCCAAAATCAATGCCCTCCTTTTTCATGACAAAAGAGAATATATCGCCGCCAGTCCCACAGGCACCAAAGCAATGCCAGCTTTGTTGCTCAGGAAAGATGAAAAATGAAGGATGTTTCTCGGTGTGGAAGGGACATAAGGCTTTGAAGTTACGCCCCGCTTTTTGTAGAGTAACATAATCAGAGACAAGCTCTACTATATCTAATCTCTGCTTTACCTCTGTGATTACGCTCATCGAGATATCTCTTCAGCTAATCTTAGCGCATATTGATCGGTCATCCCAGCAATGTAATCAATGACTTTGCGCTCCCTGCTATACGGCAAAGAGGCGAATTCTCGAGGTAACCTATCCTCGTGCTTCAGAAAATGAGAATATAACAGACGCAATACCTTTCCCGCCTTCAATGCCTCTTCCTCAGTTGAGCTGGGATAGTATATTTTGTCGAATAGAAACTGGCGGAGTATGTTAGTTGCCTTAAGGACGTCGGGACTCATGCCTATAGTTGGATTGGTTACGTTGCCATTACCACTAACGGGCCAGGAGCAGTTTACGATATTACAAACCAAGGTATTAATTCTCCGAGAATGTGCGTGTCCTAGAGTTGTCACTACTGGCTTGGGCAAATCATTCTGAGATATAATGCCAGCTCTTATCGCATCTTCGACATCGTGGTTAACATAGGCCACTATGTCGGCTATCTTGCATATTTGTCCCTCCAAAGTATNGGCATCTCCCCATCCTTCTCCTAAGATCTCAGCTTGGCCCTTGGAATGATTGAGGATGCCATCTCTAACTTCCCAGGTAAGATTTAGCCCTTGTCCCTCTCTCTCTAGTAAATCGACTACTCTTAGGCTTTGCTCATTATGTTTGAAGCCACCATGACACAATTCGTTCAGGACTTCCTCGCCTACATGACCAAAAGGTGTGTGCCCTAAATCATGCCCAAGAGCAATAGCCTCAGCGAGGTCTTCATTGAGGTTCAGAGCTCGAGCTATAGTTCTGGCTATTTGTGATACCTCCAGGGTATGAGTAAGCCTGGTGACATAATGGTCACCTAGGGGAGCAATAAAAACCTGTGTCTTATGTTTTAGCCGGCGGAAGGCCTTGGAATAGATAATACGGTCACGGTCACGTTGGAAACTGGTTCTTATAGGGCATGGTTCTTCCCATCTCTGCCGACCACGACTGAATTTACTCTTAGCGGCATAAGGGGAAAGGGCTTCTTCTTTCTTCTCTGTTTGCTCGCGGATGTTAGGTTTGTTAACCATGGAATCACTGCAATATAGCAAGTCAAGGTAGAATCCTTAATTCATCGCAGCAGCACCCTTATGTTCTCTACGCGTGTTTTTCTTTGTTTCTTGACTTTATCTTATTTTCCAACTCTGCGACATTCAACCTCGTTGACAATACAACATCCGGATTCAAAGACATTGAATCTATACCGCACCTAACTAAATAGTCGGCAAATTCAGGAAAATCACTTGGCGCCTGACCACATATCCCTATCTTCCGTCTCGGCTTATGATTATGTGCAACATCTATAACTTGCTTGACCAGCCTTTTCACCGCTTCATTTCTCTCATCAAATATGTGTGCCACGAGTTCGGAATCCCTATCTAAACCAAGAGTTAATTGCGTTAAATCGTTGGACCCTATACTAAACCCGTCAAACACATCGGCGAATTCTTCGGCTAAAACCACGTTTGACGGTATTTCGCACATCACATACACTTCTAAGCCGTTTCTTCCCTGCCTTAAGCCAAATTCTTCCATTGCCTTTATTACCTTCTTCCCTTCTTCCGGCGTCCGGCAAAAAGGGACCATCACCTTAACATTGGTCAATCCCATTTCATCCCTTACTTTCTTTATTGCCTGACATTCTAAACCAAAGGCAGGTTTAAATTTATCATCATAATAGCGAGACGCCCCCCTCCAACCTATCATTGGGTTACTTTCCTCCGGCTCATAGCGATACCCCCCAATCAAATTGGCGTACTCATTCGTTTTAAAGTCAGAAAACCGAACGATGACCTCATTGGGATAGAACCCCGCCGCTATTTTCGCTACCCCCATGGCTAAATTGTCAATGAAAAACTCCGTTTTGTCCTCATATGCTGCGCTCTTCTTGTCTATTTCTCCAATTACCTTTGCCAACTTCTTGTCATTACCCGCTGCTTTCTTTAATTCATCATACTCTATCAGCACCATCGGATGTATGCCGACGTAAGAGTTGATGATGAACTCTTCGCGAGCCAAACCTACGCCATCATTGGGAATTTGGCTTTGAATAAACGCACCATCGGGAATGCCAAGGTTCATCATTATCCTTGTGTCGGGTCTGGGGATTTTGCCCACTTCTACTTCATCTACTCTGTATTTCAATTTCCCTTCATATATCCTACCCTCGCCTTGTGAACAATCTATCGTGACTTCTTTTATCTCCTTTAAGACTTCCGTCCCATTGCTAGTGCTAATTACACATGGCACCCCAAGCTCTCGACTAACGATAGCTGCATGGCATGTCCTTCCCCCTTTGTTTGTAACTATGGCACTGGCAATCTTCATTATTGGTTCCCAGTCGGGGTCTGTCATATCAGTGACCAAAACCTGACCGCTCTTGAATTTGTCAATTTCACTACTATCTTCTATTATATGTACTTCGCCCTGCCCTATCTTTGTACCAACTGCTTCTCCTTTTAGCAGTAACTTTCCCTCTTTTTCAAGCACATAAGTCCTGAGCGAAGTCAAGTCGACTTGTGAATGTACTGTCTCTGGCCGAGCTTGGACTATAAAAAGTTCGCTGTTTACTCCATCCTTCGCCCATTCAATATCCATGGGCAGGCCATAATGTTCTTCTATGGTGCAAGCCCACCTAGCAAGAACCAAGATTTCATCGTCATTCAATGCGAACTTTCTTTGCTCTCCAATCTTGACCTTCTTTTGTTCCGTTCCAGCTCTATCCCTCCTATAGACCAATCTCTTCTCCTTCGTCCCCGGCTTCTTTTCTACAATTGGCCTGAACCCTTCCTTTAGTGTGGGCTTGAAAACGTAAAACTGGTCTGGATCCACAATTCCCTGTACCACATTCTCTCCCAGACCATAGGCGGCAGTTATGTAGACCACATCCCTGAAACCTGAATCTGTGTCTATGGAAAAAATGACGCCGGAGCAGGCTAGATCAGAGCGGACCATCTTTTGCACCCCCACTGAGAGGTAAACGTTGAGATGGTCAAAACCTTTATCCACCCGGTAGGAGATCGCCCGGTTCGTGAACAAAGATGCAAAGCAGTCCATGACCTTCTCCAAGAGGTCGTCTTCGCCACGCACGTTCAAATAACTTGTTTGTTGTCCCGCAAATGAGGCTGTAGGCAAATCTTCAGCAGTGGCACTGCTTCTCACAGCAACATCGACATTCTTGCCATATCTCTCTTCCATTTTTCGATAGCAACTTCTTATCTCCTCTTCTAATTCTCTAGGGCAGGATGAATTTGCTATTAAATTTCTTATCTTTTCGCCCCTCTCTGCCAAGTTTTTCATATCATGTGTGTCCAAGCCTGTTAAAGTGTCTTGGATCTTTTGGCTTATGCCTGCTTTCTCTACCACATACTTATATGCTTCAGCAGTAATGGCGAATCCAGAAGGTATATTTACCCCTTTCTCACTCAGATTTCTTATCATTTCACCAAGAGAGGCATTCTTACCACCGACTAAAGCTATGTCCTTCGCTCCAATCTCTTCAAACCATTTCACAAACCTCATGATTTACCCCCTAATTCATACCAAAGTAGGTCATGTTTACACATGGCATTTTGACTGACGTCGCTCCCGTGCCAGCCACCCACAGCAACGGTCTTCGGGACACTTGCCCAATTTGCTCCCTTATTTACAGGCAGTTAAACTAAAAAGGTAGAACCCTATTATACCATTTTTGTACAAGCCAGAAGACCCTTATATTCTCACCCTCTTCCTTAAAAAGCCTCTTTGACGCCGCCTGCCTAGCTCTACTACAGTTGGCCTATCCTCCTGCCATCTGCTGCAGCGCCACTTTAATCTTCTCTTCTACGCTTAGCTCCTCAGAATCTGGAAGCTTAGATATAGCCTTGGTGGCTTCCGTTAAAGAGTAGCCCAAGCCAGTTAAAGCAGCGATGACATCGGCACTCCCTGGAGCCAAAGGCAGGGCTACCTCTTTCCACTCCTTTTCCAATTTGCCCCTGAGCTCAACGACAAGGCGGCTGGCCATTTTTTTGCCAACGCCAGGCGCTTGGGTGATCAGGTCGATATCGCCGCTGGTTATAGCCATGACAAGTTGTTCAGGATTCAAAGCCGAGAGCAGGGCCAAAGCCACCTTTGAGCCGACTCCCGAGACGGAAATAAGGTTTTTGAACAAATCTAACTCCTCGCTTGAGGCAAAACCATAAAGTGAAATATTATCCTCTCTCACGTGGAGATGGGTATAGAGTGAGACCTTGCCTTTAACAGCTCCTAATTGACCTAAAGTTGAGCCGGGGACATATACCCGAAAACCTATACCGCCGACATTAATGATAAGGGAGTCGTTACCACGATATTCCAATGTCCCTTCTAATGTAGCTATCATTTCGGCGTATTTTCAGCGAGCCATTGATTAAGGCGCCTCTGCTGAATGTGGCACATGGCTACAGCCAACGCATCTGCAGCATCGCTAGGCTGAGGTAGCTCAGAGAGCCCGAGCTGGACTCTTACCATTTCTTGAACCTGTTGTTTATCGCTTTGCCCATAGCTGGTTACTTGCTTCTTTATCTCAGCTGGTGAGTAATAGTAAACGGGCAATCCCTGATTAACCGCTGCCAGAATAGCTATAGCTTGTGCTCTGCCAATAGCGAACGCTGACCTTACATTGTGGCCGATGAAGGGCTCTTCAATGGCTACTTCTCTTGGTTTATGCTTAGCGATAATTTTGCTTAACTCATTGTAGAGAGAGCGCAGTCTTTCCTCCATGGGAAGTCGGGATGGGAGTTTGATTACTCCGCAATCTACCATATGCATTTCTTCCTCGCCATCTACTACACCATAGCCTAAGTTTATAGTGCCAGGGTCAACGCCTAGAATGCACATGTTAGGTTCGACTGCGCAGCCTTTCTAAAGTAGCCTCAGAAAAATCAATATTGGAAAAAACACGCTGTACATCGTCTAATCCTTCTAGTTCGTCGAGGAAATTCAGGGCTTGAATTGCTTTATTTTCCTCCAGCAATACTGTAGTTTGAGGGGTTAGCGAGAGTTCTGCCGAAATCACATGCTCTTCCTCTTCAATAGCCTTTCTTACTTTTTCTAAATCCTGAGGTTGCGTGTAAATTTCCACATAATCCTTTTCGGTCTTAACATCTTCGGCCCCGGCATCGATAGCTCGTAGTGCTATTCCTTCGGCATCTGAGGCATTGCTTTCTACAGTGATAACTCCTCTACTCTCAAAGAGCCAAGAAACACAACCACTCTCACCAAGATTACCACCGTGGCGGGTGAAGAGGCGGCGCACATCCTGAATGGTGCGATTACGGTTATCGGTCAAGGCTTCCACCAAAACTGCTATCCCGCTTGGCCCATAGCCTTCAAGTTTCATCTCAGCTAAGGCAGAGGCCCCGCCTTCGCCGCTAGCCCGCTTTATGGCTCTCTCGATATTATCCGAAGGCATGTTATTATCACGCGCTTTCTGTACTGCTAAACGTAACTGGAAATTACTCTCTAAATTAGCTCCCCCTTGTCTCACTGCAACTATGATTTCTCGAGCAAGCTTGGTAAATAGCTGCCCTCGCCTAGCATCGGCTACTCCCTTCTGCCGCTTAATCTGTGCCCACTTAGAATGTCCCGACATTGCTGCTCCTCATGTCAATTTTAGCACCGCCGATCTCAAAAGGTAAAGCAGATATACAAGCTTGAAGGGGATGTGTGTTTATCGTTATTGTGTATGATAGAATATTCGCGGGAATACAGCCTTAGCAAGCTTTCACCCATGCCTTGCGCTATGAAACCACTTAATAGCGTATTTAATGTATTATTAAAAGAAGGATTAACCACCCTGGAATTTCTTTATAATAGGCACGAAGACAAATTCACACTGAGGGGTATGAAGGAGTGGGAGGAAACCGTAGAGTGGGCTAACTATATGGTCGACTTTACTCATGAGGATGTCTTGACGGATGATTACAGGTCAATAGGTACAAAAGCATTAATGAGAACCTTCTCTAACTTAGGTTCAGAAGATTACCTGAAAAAAATCGAAAGTCTTTTAAGAGAGGGTAAACACCACGGCATTGAGTTTTATCATAATCGCAGACTGAACATAAGGGTGATGTATTGTAAGAGTGTTAACGCCTCTGGAATACGAAACAAGCGACATGCGATACGTGCTGGTGGAATACGGAGACACGAGTTAGAAGAGCCCGAGATTGATGTTCTCATGGATGGACTGAACCTGGCTAGAGCCATGTCATACAAGAATGCCCTGGCCGGTATCCCTTACGGTGGCTCAAAGATACTTGTCCAGTGTGCGCCAGTTGACCTTGGTGACTTTGAGACTTTAGGCTTTCTCGCCTATATCATCGACAAAACCCGCTCGTTTACCGGACCTGATATGGGATTTGAGCCAGCAATGACCGATATTATGCGAGAAAGATTTACCAAGGCTATTACCGGTGGCACAAAAAGTCCCTTGGGTCCCACCGGCGGTGTCACCGCTTATGGAGGGTATTTAGCTATAAAGGAAGCATGTGATTTCGTTTACGGTAGCCGTAGTCTGAACGGTAGGCAGATAGCCATCCAGGGTTTAGGTGCCTGCGGTTATCCGCTTGCCGAATATCTTTTAAAAGAAGGGGCTACTCTCATAGTCAGTGACATAGACAGGTCAAAAATTGATAAACTGCAACGGGCCTGGAATACCGATGTTGTCAAATTTGTCCAGCCTGAGGACATCTCTACAGTGACGGCTGATATATTTTCGCCTTGTGCTGTAGGCGGCATAATAACTGAAGACATGATAGACAAATTCAAGTTTGATATCATAATGGGGCTGGCTAATAACCAGCTCAGAACCACCGGTCACGTCGATGAGGTAGAAATGACCAGGCAGTTGGCCAGGGCAGGTATTCTCTTTGTCGTCGAATGGGCGTATAATATTGGCGGGGTTCTCGCCGGTTGGGCAGAGTATATATTCGGGGAGGAAGCATCTTTGGCGAAAATAAAGCCCCGGATAGAGTTAACCTGCAGGGATAATCTGAGAAAATTGCTAGATGAAGCAAAGAGAGTGAATAAAACACCGACAGAGCTGATATATGACAAAGTTGAAGATGCCGTCTATTCAGGAGTCCCTTTTAATAAATTGTTATATGAAGGAGGTGTAGATATAGTCGAGATCTAAATATAATATAAGTTGAACAGCTATGAATATGAAAGGAGGATTTAGATTGAAAAACAAGAGAACTTTTAAGTTAGTTGGTAGTGTCTGTATGGCGGTTGTATTAACTCTAACGTTGGTATGTATTGCTGGCTGCGGAGGTACTCCCCCAGCGGAATCATATAAGATTGGTGTAACTCAGATAGCTACCCACCCTGCCTTAGATGCGGCTC
>JGI2172J19969_10000927_pt1 | contig 13101 bp, 11 predicted proteins | sample DeeMarSWOR230_32_FD_19969 | JGI IMG/M metagenome (IMG submission 19969)
CTCTCACATAATCCAATACCACCTTCAAATCCATCATACACAAAAACTGTGGGGCTTCCCGTATCTGGGTGTCTTATGGTGGACACTCCTCCTATGTCCCATCTATCGCACATGACATGAAAGGGCATAACTCCAATGACCGCATGTTCTGCACCGTGGAGACCACCAGCAAACAATTCATTTTTCAACTCTTTTTCTGATTTTNCTTGTAATACNTTCTTTATGTCTGTATCTTTCTTTCTCTTCTTCCATACTGTATCCTTTATATCCTCAGGAACAGTGACCCATAATCCAATTGTGGAAAAGGTTAATGGTGGCAAATGTAAAGGTTCAATCCCCACCACATTGTCATACTTCATGACCCTGTACCCTGTATACTCCTCAGTGACCTTTACTCTCCCCAAAGAAATGGTAATTTCTTTCAGCATTTTGTGTTCAATTTCTTCTAATACAGCGATATCTACAACTTTTATGACCTCTGTGTAGTAATCTACCTCCTGTTTTTTCACAGAAACAACACCATTTTTCAAATCCAAATTCTCCACAAAATACGTCTCTCCCTGATGGAGCAGAACTGCCCCCTCATGTGCTTCCCGGTACGCCTGCGGTCGATCCATGGTTTCCAGCAATTTTCCTTCACACACCACCTTAAAAATATCTGAGGAGATGGTATCCAGTTTCACCGCTTCTGCAGCTCTCCCTCCTCCCCTTCCAGTGTATACCCACCCATTTTCTGTGGGTTCAAGCAACCGCTGCAGTTCTAACACTCTTAAAATACCTCCAAAATCTCCAAAATACTTTTTATCTTCATCTGTAACAGGTAATTCTGATGCAGCGCACATGATATGTCCAGAAACAATGTACGGATTTTTCAAATCAATGATAGCATGCTCGTGGGATTTTCCAAAGAAGACATCCGGGTGGTGCATGAAATACTGATCCAGCGGGTTCTGGAAGGCCACCAGGGTTACCACAGATTCGTCAATGCCTCTTCCTGCTCTCCCTGCCTGCTGCCACGTGGATATAATGGTTCCCGGGTATCCTGAAATGATCACACTGTCGAGAGAGCCGATATCAATACCCAACTCCAGTGCATTGGTGGAGGCTACTCCCCTCAAGAACCCATTCTTTAACTTATTCTCTATGTCTCTCCGTTCATCAGGGAGATAACCTGCCCTGTATGCAGTAATCCTATCTGTAAGCAGCTCATTTTCAGGATCTTTTTTTGCCCACATCGTAATCAGCTCTGCCATTTTTCTGGAAATAGTAAAACATAATGTCTGCAGACCACTTTGTACAAAAAATTTAAATAAATCCTTTGTTTCCTGATGGATGGACAGTAAACCCACACCATCATAATAGGGATTGTAAAACATGAAGTACTTTTTCCCCTGGGGGGAACCATCAAAACCCACTAATTCAAAAGGAACTCCTACCAGGTTCTCACCAAATTCTACAGGGTTTGCCAGGGTAGCTGTTGACAAAACTACCTGCGGTGAAGCCCCATAGTAATCGAGTATCCGCCACAACCGTCTGATTAAAAATGCGACATTGGAACCAAACACGCCCCTGTACCGGTGAGCCTCATCGATGATCAAAAATTGCAGATTACGAAAGAACTTCTGCCATTTATAATGCCAGGGAAGCACGTAATGGATTTCATACGGGTTACTAATGATCATACGGGAAGTTTCTCTTATTTTAGGCCGTTTACTGCGAGGTGTGTCTCCATCATACACACTGGGAGCTACAGAGATGTTGCTCAATTTCTCGAATTCTTTCAACCCCTTCAACTGGTCATTAGAGAGGGCTTTTGTGGGATACAGGTATAAGGCAGTGGCAGTCTTGTCATAACACATTCTCTCAAAGACAGGTACAGTAAAGGCAAGTGTTTTTCCTGATGCAGTGGGCGTTGTTATGATCACATTTTTTCCTGCCCTCAATTTCTCTATGGCATCACATTGGTGAGTGTATAACTGGATTCCTTTTTTCAGCAGATACGTTCTAATAGGTGCTGGCAGCTCTTTTTTCAGATGGCCGTAGGCAGGTGCTTTGCTGGGCAAAACCTCTACATGTTCTACCCGATCGCAATAGCGGTGATTTCTTTTCAGTGTACTCACGATTTGTTCTCCATTCATTTTCATTCCCACTCCTGGTGCAACCGTGAAAAAATATTGACCAAGGTCACTATGTCCTGTTTATTGTGTTCAACAATAGGAATTAAAGGACCCACATTCCCCGTTTTCATATATGTATCGTAAAAATCAGGAACTAACGCACTTGGGATGTCATTCTCCCTTTTTATGCCAAAGAGGTGCTCCTCCAGGGTAGTCAGCCGGCAGTCTGGCACTCTTGTTTTCCATGCCCGTCTTGAAAAGTGAAGTAGGTCAACATGAGGATTTTCAAGTTTTTCCTTTAATCCATAATAGGCTAACCGTTCTTTTAAATAGGGGATATCAAATGTTTTTCCATTAAATGTTACAAAAATGCTCTTTTCGGTGGTGTGAGATAGGAATGCAGATAAGGCTCCAGGTTCTTCTGTTATAGTGCGGAGGAGATATTGATTCAGAAATAACTGATTACCTGAAATCTGGGCCACGCCACACAGAATAATGGGCAGAGAAGACAATCCCATAGTCTCTATATCCAAAATGATGAAATCGTTTCTGTTTTGAAAACTTGACGAGTATAAAATTAAAGGGTGTGATTTTGGAAGCCAGCGCCCCACCCAGGCAACCATAGAATACATGTCCCCCATATCAACTGCCAATGCTTTTGCAGCTTCAGAACCATAGCGGAGGTGGTGGAGAAGGTCTTTAATCGTGTCGTATCCTTCTGCTTTTAAGTTCCATTCAGTTACCTCCCCTACTCCGTATACCAATTTGAGATCAGAAAGAATCTTTTCTTTGGCACGCTCTTGACTGACCATTTTGAGAGTTATTGTATCTTGAGTTTCTATTCGGTAACAAGTACCCCTTTCAGTCTTCAGTTCTTCGCCATTAATTACTTCTTCAAGGGGGATTCCTTCATATTCTTTCAATAATTTCTGCTTTAATTCTTGTGCTTTTTCGTACTCTTTATTAAGAATACTGGGAAAGAAAATGTGTGAAGGCCTTATAGTATCTCCAGTAATTTCTTGTTCTTTGACATTATCTACAGTTTCTCTCAGCCTTTCACCTATCCTATCGAGTATTGCTCTACTTTCTCTCTCCGTCATGATTTTACCTCTGTGGGGTTTACAATACTATCTGGCATTTTTCGGACAGAAGAGCTTTTGAGATGAACCTACTCTTCTGAAGCAGTTCCACAAATACATACTATGCATGGAATTCTTCTTTTGATTCTTTGCTTTTATAGATTCCGGTTATGTTCTCAACCTTTGGATTCTCAATTTTTCTTTGTGTGCAGAAATTTTATGAAGTCTCAAAATCTATTCCAGATAAACCCCAAATGTATACACTTATTGTATATCACAGATTAAAGCAATTGTTCTAGCAATTATTTTGCATATTCATTTCATCATTCGCTGAGGTCTCACATACTGGTAGAAAAATTGACTGATCTCTTCTTCCAAAAGGGATCTGACCAGACATGTAACGCCCCTCCCGCCAGCATAGGGGCAGCCCCCAGAACACACAGGCATGAACTTGCATTCATGGCATTCTTCTAAAGCAAAGAACGTTCTTTTTCTTGTGTGCTCTATGGAGTCTGTGAAGCCTTCATGGAAGGGGCCAAAGAGGTCAAGAAAATTGGAGAGACAACCTATCACTGGAAAATGGAAATTGCAGGAAGAGCTGTTGAATTTGATACCGAATTGGTGGAAGCAGTTGAAAACCAAAGGATTGCATGGAAATCTATTGGAGATTTCGCGAGTAAAGGGTCCTGGAGCTTTGAACCTGCTGCTGAGGGAACGAATGTAGGATATGTGATGGATTACGAGATTCCAGGGATCATGGGCGCAATCTTTGACAAACTCAAAATCTCCAAAGAAATGGAAAAGGGCATGAATCAAAGCCTTCAGACATTGAAGAAAATTCTGGAAGGAAAATAAGTGGTGAAAACTTCTTTTCCAGGTTGGCAGAAGTTACAGGAACAGCATTTTGTAGTTACTACTCTCCATTTTGGCAATACATGAATAGGAGATTTGTGGTGGTTGAACTCGAATGAACGCTGGTTGGGTTGTAAGATTGACAAACTAATGAACAGGGCTGAGGATTTTATGGTTTGATGTGATTTTCTTCTAAACTATTGTTGTAACCTCTTTTTTGCACTCAAGATTGTTATTCCTACCAGCGTTTTGCCCTCATATCTATATATTATGTCATCACCACTCATTATAGACTCACTTGCATGTGCTTGATATAAAGAACATCAGCCTCGCTATCGTAGTCTATCCATATGTGGGGTGAGGGCATTTCCAGTATTTCTGGAACAATCCTCAATATTTTTTCTGCTTCTATTTCTCTCATAGCTTTTTCCTCCTTTCAAACTGTTTCTTTTTCTTTGTTATTGAAGATGTTTTCACAAACCCATCTTTCTTACTCACTTTTTTATATATCACCACGATATATTTGTCCTTCTGTATTTCCTTCACCCATATGTGGCTTTTTTCATCATTCAGATCTTAGTCATTTTCTTTCCATAAAAGCTTTGGGGAATTTCAAAATTATAATGCAGCCTAAATCTAGAGTAAAAAATGATGACCTATTTGAAAAGATATTTTCTCCTCAGTTATAGAATACATCTGAAAAGGTAGTGTTTGGGAGAAAATAAACAGATGGTTAGAATTTGGAACAATAACTTCAATATACTACCATTATCATTATGATAAGAGGTGATTTTGAAATGGTTCATGATGAACTGAGTTATAGCGAGCTGTTGGCGATAATACAAAATCTTGATACAGATGACCAGTTAAGACTCGTGGAGGAAATATCAATGATTATAAGGAGCAAGATGAAAGTAAAAAAACATAGTATTCAAGAATTAAAAGGATTAGGTAAAGAAATCTGGGAGTCTATTGACACCCAAGAATATGTGAACAGAGAGGGAGACTCATGGATTGGCTAGATAGGTTTTATGAGACTGCATTCCACCTTCTATTAAATAGGATACTTCCTTTCCCTATATTACATTCTTTCCATTCTTGTTATATCTTCAAGGCAGGAGAAAACAGATGATTTTCAGCTCTGTGGGACTCAACGGTTTTTTTACATGCATACCTGAGGACCCTGGCACAATAATAGTGGGTTTGCACCCTGCCTGTCCTGTAGGGCTTGTCCGTGATTTCAGACACTGGCCATCAATTAAGAATCTGCATCTAACATACATAGCCCATGTGTTCCCATTCTTGTCTGCAATACCATTCTTGTCTAGATAGCCAACAATTACCATAATCTTCATCTCTAGACCACAGGGCATGGTCAGTGATTTTCCTTTCAATGCCTGAACAATTTCTGCTACTTCTCCCCCCATAGGTGGGGCCATGAATTCTTCTTTCTTTTTCAGCGTTCTAAAAAGTATACCGTGGAGGTCTCCGTGGCAGCTGCATCTACAGACAGACCCTTCTGCCATTTCACACCGTATATTATGCATTCTATCACCTCCATACATTTTCGTAGTGAATCAATTGCTCTGATTCCCATTATTCTTATTGTGTGTATTTATTTAAAGGTTAGGTTTGTTCTCTTTTGTGCATACCTTAGAATTTCCCATCTGAGCCATCAACCAATCAAAATCCTTATATAGGCTGGAGAATTACATTTTTCAGAGAAATAGGAATAGGAATAAGAATAGTAATAGGAATTAAGAAGATGAAGCGAGAAGAAGAGTCAAAAAATCCATCAAAATCCTTTGATGTACCTTAGTCTCCCTGTCACAAGAAAGTGAAAAACCGAAGAATATTTCAATAAGAATTCATAGGTAGATGTACAGTAATACTGAAACCAAGAGTTGAATCCAATTGAATTGGAAAAAAAAGCAAGAATAAGGGAAAAACCGAAGAATATTTCAATAAGAATTCATAGGTAGATGTACAGTAATACTGAAACCAAGAGTTGAATCCAATTGAAGACCAGAAATGGTAACTACGACATCTATGGGTTAGACCTTACAACAAACGAAGAATTTCAGATCACCACAGATCCAAAGGATCAACTATATCCAGCAATATTATGATCTGGCTGGATGAAAGAAATGACCCCGATGATTTCTTAAGATATCTCAGTGATCTCTTTGCATATGGCCTCTCTACTAAAGAGAAAGCTTTCCTTTTGAGACAGCTTTCCTTTTGAGACAGCTTTCCTTTTGATACATCCACATTATTCCTGTCAATGAAAATGTTTCAAAGGCTATAAAAATCATAAAAAAGAATTAAAAGGTAGTTTTGGAAGGGTTTCTTGTTGATATTTACCTCAATGGCAGAATCCACATAAGAACCAGCCAGAGCCGCACCGATAGTGTGGGCACCACCTGTGAGATTCTGTATGTGACCAGAGTGAGAATTGGAAACACAATTTACGAATGAACCTTTGATTGTCAGCTTAAACTACTTGATGAATGCTTCCATTCTTTGCAGCACTTCGTCGATGACTTCCTCAGTTTTTTCGGGAGATAAATCAATAGTATACAATATTTTGTGAGATACCATGTTCAGAAGAGGAAAATTGGTCTCTTTGACAGCAACAATTCCCAGCACGTACTCGTCATGAAAGAAAATTATGCAGCGGCTGTCTGCAACAATAGTAATTTTCTGGAGATCTCTCTTGGATTCAATAAAAGATTCTGCCAAAAACTGGATACTCTTGGATATGAAATTCAACTTCTCCTGATCAAAGTCACATTCCATGATTTTTCCATCCTTTATCAGAAAGGATTTTTCCACGCCATTAACATTTTTCTTGAGTAAATCTATATTTTTCATACGTCTTCTCATCTCTTTTATTCCCATCCTATTTAAAAATTTCGGTTAATAAGTAGATGGTGTACACATAATTTTCTAGATAGTCAGCCAAAAAGTGAATAGTTTGTTATTGCAGAAGGAGTTCCACCAATTTTTCTCCAAAGATACAAAATGCCAGTCACTGGAGTGAAGAATGCACTGAAAGTCTGAAAGATGGAGGTACAATGGTAGTAGATGCGAACATGGGGAAAGTCTACATAAGGTGATAGTATGGAACAGTTACGACATCCAGTAGGGAAGGTGAAGGAATGGAATGAGAGCTACTATTTTAATTTCTATGATCCTGTCCAGGATATTGGCGGATTTACCAGAATAGGATTCAAACCCAACAGGGAGGAGGGAACAGGGTACCTCTTCCTGTTAATAAATCACCATGAAATTAACACTGGCTTTATCATGAGAAGAGGAGAGAATGTTCCTGTGAAAAAGGTTTCAGCACATACAGTTTCAGAAAAGAATATTCAAAAAGAGTTTGAATACGAAATAAAGGGCACAAGAGGAGATTACTGTCTTCTCACCGGGAGTGTTTTAAAAACAGTTCAGATTCCCTACCAGAGAAAGAGCAAAACTTCCATTTTAAATGAAAATCTTTCCCAGTTCGCCTGCAATAAGAAAAAGGGATTCGGGATCACAGAGTACTTGGTGAAAATCTGATAGCATTTATTCCTTTCTGGGCGTGCAAAAATTTTATGAATCCTCGACCCTGCATTTGCTTTAGTTAACCCTGTAACCAAAGAAGCATTTAGTGTGCCAATAACCTACCCTTTATGACCTACATTTTCTCAAGTATGGTTTGTGTGCAAAAATTTTATGAAATCTTTTCTGCAATATGAAAAAATAGATAATATTTTATATATAATATAAAGAATTTCTATAAAAATATTTATTATATAGAATAAAAAAATACTTTATGATTAATATATAATATATAGAAATTTATATAAAAAATTCTTTTATAAATATATTACCAAATATACTAGAATTTAGCATTATTATAAATATATATTATTATTAATAATATAAATTAAATCTTTATTAAAAAATTATATTAGAAAAAATATAAAAATATAATTTTATATATGATATTTAAATAATAAAATATTATAGAGAATAATTTAATTTATATATAGTATTTAATAAATAAAAAAAATCTGTCCTTTAAGCCATCACTGCACAACTCCTTCCCTGAACCAGAACCACATAACAGATACAAATAGGACATGTTCTTTGCGTAAAAATACAACTCCTCACCCGACCTTCTGGTACTGCTGCTTCAGGATGCATCACCCTAACCAGGTGGATTGAACTGGAAAGTAGAAGTACCATCCCCTCTTCTTATACTGCACGGCTTTACAGCATATCTATCTTCTGTTCAATTTTTTCTCTATACAATTTGTATGGATACTCTAATGTCTGCTTTTCAAAATTGTAGTGTTTGTCCTCAATGGACTGTTTAAAAAAGTACTTCCCAGGATACGAGCGAAGCTGATAAAATTCTTTAGCTATAATCTGATCTATCTGGTCCAGTTTGTTCATCAAATCTGTTAAGAAAACTGGATGAGACTGGCAGGCAAGCATGCCCCATTTTCCACAGAGTGTGTACTCCTTGAATACTCTTTCACCTGCACCAAAGTTGAACATTATCGTGTGTGTTGAAGAAATGTCCTCAGTTTTCAAGAATAAGACAAAGTGAGCACACCCGTTCCGTGGATAGGGTGAGACAGAGTATCTCTTTTCGATTAATCCTTTTGCAATCATTTTTTTACGGGAATATTTCACCTGTTCGTATGACCATTCTCTCGCATGCATCCTTTTTTCTTCTCGGAGTATTTCAACAAGTTTTGTATCTCTGAACCCAGCCTGCAGATAAGGAAGTACTCTGATATCACACTCACTCCATTCAGTATCATAGCGTCCCAGTGACATGTCAGGAAGCTCACAGGACTCCAGCAATTTATCCAGCGACGGCTTAGAATTTCCAAAGAAATCAGGATTGTGGAGAATCCACTTGCATGAACATACACGGGTGACATAGTCTGAGATAACACCATTCTCCTTGAGCATTCTTAATAAACTGTCCGTCTGTGCATCATCTGATGAAACAAATCCCACATGGAGAAGCCTCTTGTGAGGAGATAATACAGGATATATCCATTTAAGGGGCTCAATTATCCTCAAAAACGATATCATTGTTTCATAACGTTGATCTGATTCAATAATGCACACCAGAATATGAAGAGGATTTGCACAGAGTTTACCATAATCTACAGCATAGTAAGGTCCCCACGCAATGTCCTGGTCTTTAAAATATTCAAGTTTTCTCACCACTGTGCTGACCCATTTGTATTGGGTGCGGCTGAGAAGTTCTTTCTGGGTGATTTCAGGATGCCTACCTATGGTGGTAATCAGTTGCTTTTCATTGTCGCTCATTCGGTAGGGTTTCCCCATCATTGACTTTTTTGCTTATGGAAATTTATAAATGTTTGCCCCTGGTAGACAATGGCTGGTGATATATGTGGGTATGTTCTCTTCATGAGTCGATTCTCTTCTCATTTAGAGAGGCATCCTCACTTTCACATCTGCTAATAGAAACCTTTATATATTAGGTACTACATATAGTAATAGTTACTAGTGACGATAGTAATCTGAGATCAAATAAAGTAACCTGGCAGAATCCTATGACTGCAATTGTCACTGGTAACAGCTGAAAACACACAAGGGAGGTGACACAATGAAAAAAAAGATGTTGATTGTAGTGGTGAGTGGAGCTCTTTTATTACTTGCGGCATCATGTGTAACAGCAAGTTCCGATGAACCCTGTGCCCCTGTGTCTGTATACCAAACAGAGGAAGCGGGCAGTGATGAGAACTGCTCAGATACTGCAAACACCGTCTGTGATGCTCCCATAGGAGGACTCACGTACAGACAGAAAGATACTACACTTGATAAGGGCGAACCCAGTAATGGAGGAAATTATGGAGTTGGAGTTGAGGGTGGTCCTCCAGGAACTCCAGGTTGAGTGAACACCATGGACACGACTGACAATATGGTGAAGGAGGGTGAAAGATCTTTTCAGTTTCAGAAATTCTGTAGAGAGATTCAGTATATGAGGTTGATACAGTTCTTTCACTAGAGGACGGGATTCTATCTGATTTTTTGCTTTCATAATCTTATCTTATTATCATGGAAGTCATTTTTCGATCTTTTGTCATGCTAAAAAAATGTTTGTATCTTGGGAAATTTAGGAAACAGAAGAGTTAGCTTTCGCTAAACCATCGCACTTTCGGTTCTTTTTTGATCTTTCAATGCCTTTCTTTCTGACAAGCAGCTTAAGATTGTTTGAGTAGTGTTCTGGAAATAAGAACTTATTTCCCGTTAGAAGATTCCCCACTGCCAGATTCGTCCTCTTTACCAACTTTTTCCTCTAGGAGACTTCCAGCTAGTTCTCGTAGCTTTTCAGATTCCTCTACATTGAAGAGATTTCTAGCTAGTTCTCTCAGTTTTTCCATAGCCTCTTGAGAGAATATTCCTACTACGCCGCCCAGAGCTGCAATACATGAAGGGTTCAAATTCTGTGTGCCAGTCGAGAAGGTAAAGAACGCTCCACGAAATGCGAGATAGAGTATAACAGCAAGGATAGCACCAATAAGGGGACGTAAGACGTACCAGCACCAGTATCTGGTTTTAAAGTCTTCTCTTCCTATATAGTGAGCAAACAGCGTCATCGAGTAGACTAGACCACCCAGAGCTCCCATTATAGCCACAATTAGTACAAACTGCATTTCTTCTGTGATATTTCCGCTTAAGAGTCCCCAGAGAACCTGCACATTTCTCACTGATGCACTCTGACTCCCAGATGCTGCCTGTAGAGGCCACAACCCTATCAAAATATTTACTAAGGCAATGAACCACAATGCAACATAGACGATGTAAGCAACTATCCAGAAATTGCCGGGCTGCTTTGCTTTTCTTTCTTCTCCTTCTGTTTCCGATGTTTCATTGTTTCCCTCGTAATTCATTGAAAGATCATTTTTTCCGACCTCACTATTGTTGTCCCTCATGTTGTATATTGAGTTATCTGTATATATAAATCTTTTCATAGGTTCACCTTCAAAAATGTAGATCTACTCTTCAAATGATGCAGTATGAATCAGTGTGCTTAATCAGTGTACCGATTTCTTTTTGTTCTTGAAAACTGACGATATCAAGTTAGTGAGCAATATCTGGAGGACCGGCAGCTTTTTATATATTAGACTACCTCTTTTTAAAAAACAAGAGTGACTTAATTTCACCATGAAAGAAAGTCAATTTATTCAGGAGGTATGAAAATGACACGAGACACTATAACCAACAATGAAGTGGGACACATCCCTACCCTCCCCATATTCGTGGGATTTACCATAAACAACCAGGAAGTACCCTTTCCAGCCAATGCTATTCCTGCGTTTCTGGAAAAGATATTTGGTGATACAAACTCCATGAATGCATACTATAAGGAAATATCCTATACCACAGGGCCTGTAGGACCCCACAATTTAGTGCTAGCCCAGGAAAATGAGTTAAGCGTTGTAGTAAGAGAATCTCCGTCTTACTACAGGTGGGGATATGTACCTGGTGAATTTGAAAGTGCAAAACCAAAGGAATTAACCCGCGACGTTTTCACGCAAGTGCTGGAGATTAACCCCACTTTTGCTGTTCAGGACAAGTTCGTCATTCTTATTTTGAATGCTACTACCCAAGAGATTGAAGGAAGAGGGGCCATGTGTCTGGTTCCAGGGATAACTGTTCAACCTCAGGATGCGCTTCCAGAAAATCAAGAACTTTTCATCGGCGCTTCCCCTCTCGAAAATCCACAACCTGGTGCACCCAGAGAACCGTATTTCATTGACATGGAGTACAAGTGGCCGCAATACTTACGTTCCAGACGAAATGAGTTTAACAACTGGAATGATCAGTTCATCAGGGGATTGTGCATCTTCTGTAAGGATACATTACTGAGTTGCGCTGTCCATGATGGAATCCATGCACTCAAGCGTATTTCCTCAGGGATTCCGACCTTGAGTTTCCCTGGAACACGCGGCCGTGCAGTACCCTGTTTGTACAATCTATATATACAGGGGGTATGGTTGGAAAACCAGTGTAACCGCGGCGTCTACTGCACTCCCTATGTGGGCTGGTGGGATAACACGGGAGATCACCTCCATTTGAGGCCGCCTCGACAATTTTTTTCAGGGTCGCCCTATGGTGTGTCTGCTTTTACCAAGTTGAAACTGGATGTCATCCCTGATGACTACATTGGTGAGGCAACAGGTTCTGATATGCCTTTCAAGTTATACAAATTGGCAACAAGACACTTACCACCACAGACAAATGGACAGCCTGTTCTCGTGGTGAAAGTGCCCTTATCTGAGGGTGCAACCCCTACAGAATACTTGCTGGTGGAGTACCGCCGGTGGGTATCAGGAGGTGCTGATGGTGTTACTGTAGATATTGCTAGGATCTTGGGTGATCCTGCCACAGATCCGGAAGAGGTGAACCCTCCTGAGTATCTGGCGTCTGACAAAGGTATTCTGATCTACCATGTTAATGAGGAGAGACCCCATTTGGGCAGTGAAACAACTGATTGGTGTACAACTGATCAGAGTGGATTTGTCCAGGATTTCATTATGTACTTGTATACACCATCTATGGTTACTTCAGGGGGGCTGGACTGGAGTAGCAGGACTCCTGAAGCATTAAAGAGTGCTGGATTTGATATTGGGTCCACATTTACTTTGGAGTATCCTCCTGTTAATCCGCATTTGCGTGTTGAAATCCATATTTCAGAATGGGATGATGATGTTGCTGATATTGAAGTGAGAAGGATCAGTATCTGAAGCAAAGAAATGACATAGACCAGTTTGCAGATCGCATGGAAGAAATAGACCTTGCTGAAAGTGATAGAGTGACACTAGNCATAATAAGTATAGCTGAAAGACTCCTTTTGCTGGAAAGATCTGATTTTGATGTATCTACAGGACTTCTTATAAAGTATAATAGACATCATGTTTTCGTGATTCATAATCCAGATAGATGGGTAGTGAATGGGAACAAAAAAGAAGCTGGAGTGGTGGGAGTTGGGGGTAAGCTGGAACAAGGCG
>JGI2172J19969_10000929_pt1 | contig 13070 bp, 14 predicted proteins | sample DeeMarSWOR230_32_FD_19969 | JGI IMG/M metagenome (IMG submission 19969)
GAGACTACCGCTGCGATCACCCCCAGGTCTGCAGCGGGCTCATCAAGAGTCAATCCTCCAGCCACGTTGATATAGACATCTTCTCCGGCAAAACTGAATCCTAACTTTTTCTCGACTATAGCCAACAGCATGGCCACACGAAAATGATCAAGACCGATAGTCATCCTCCGCGGATTTCCCGAGAACAAGGTTGACGAGACCAGGGCCTGGATCTCTGCCAGCAAGGGACGGGAGCCTTTGATAGTGCTGACCACTGCGCTCCCCGCTTCCTCTGTCGGCCTTTCCTTCAGGAAGAATGCGGAAGGATTGGAAATGGCCTGGAGCCCCTGGGTTCCCATCTCAAACAGGGCGAGTTCCGAGACAGGCCCAAACCTGTTTTTCAGGGCTCGAAGCACCCGATAACTGTGGTCCCGCTCTCCCTCGAAATAGAGGACCACATCCACCATATGTTCAAGAGACTTGGGGCCAGCCAATGAGCCTTCTTTCGTAATGTGGCCGATTAAGAACGAGGAAATCTGACTTTTTTTGGCAAACCGAAAGATCTGATTGGCCACTTCTCGGACTTGACTGATCGTGCCAGGACTCGAAGAAAGTTTTGAGGAGAAGACAGTCTGAACAGAATCCAGCACTAAAACTTGGGGGACTAACTTTTCCGCATGGGAAATGATACGTTCAAGGTTGGTTTCTGCCAAAAGATACAGGCCCCCGTTTCGAAGGCCGAGTCTCTGCCCTCGAATTTTAATCTGCTCCAGAGATTCTTCTCCCGAGACATACAAAACCTTTTCTCCCTGAAGAGCAAAGTCCCGGCTCATCTGAAGAAGAAGGGTTGATTTGCCGATTCCGGGCTCTCCGCCGACTAAGACCAGTGAGCCTAGAACAACTCCTCCTCCGAATACGGGATTCAACTCCTCCATGCTGGTTGCGATTCTTTCTTTTTTGGCTTCTTTGATATCCTTGTAGAGAACAGGGTCAGAAGGGGGGAAAGACAATTCTTCCGGAGCTTCTTCTTCCACCTCCTCGATCAGCGTGTTCCATTCCCCGCAGCCCGGACATCTCCCCATCCATTTCGGTGAATGGGAACCGCAGTTCTGGCAGATAAAGACTGTCTTGATTTTCATTTAAATCCAACTGCAAGGCCGAAGAACACTTCTCTGTTTGGAGCAAGGGTGAAATCATCGACTCCGATAAGAATATGAAAATATTGAAAAGGAGCATATCTTGCGCGAAACCTGACCTGGGGGGATTGGTTCCTGTAGAAATCAAAGCCCTCCAGGCTGAGTCTCACCCTATCCTTTAAGGCGTAGTAATCAATCCCAGCGCCAATTTTCGATTCCATAATCCCAATCCTCGGAGCAAAATTTCCCAACCGCAGTCCGCCTTGAGCGGAAAACAGAAGCTTTTCACTCCAGGGATCATATATGATCTGGGATAATACAAACCTGTCATTTTTGGGCCATATCTCGAGAGTAAACGCACCTTTCAGCATATCGCTATCCGGATAATACTCCGCGCTGAGCCCGCCAGCAATAGTCACCTCTGAAATCGGATTAATGATGTTTTCCAGGTCATCCATTGCGCCTTCTGCCCTCTCGTATAAATCAGGCTGGTGAATAAGCTTCCCTAATGTTCCTTCTCCTTTGTTGATCTTCTCTAAAGATTCATTCAAAAGTTTCAGAGATTTTTCGATATTTTTGATCAGTTCCTTTATGCTTTCCATGTTTATTTTGATGTCTTCCCGGCTATCTTCAACTGCCTTTTTAAGAATAGAGATCAACTCATCCAGATTCGTGGAGACCTGCTCAACGCTTTGTTCAAACGTCTGGACAGCTTGCTGAGAGCTCTGGAGCCCTTTCCGGACTTCCTCTTTGTTTGTGCCTAAGAACTCATTCAATCCTTCAGAAAACAAAGCCAGGTTCTCAAGGGTATCCCGAAAATTATTCCTCGATTCTTCTCCCCCGATCGTTTCGCTGAAGATTTGAGCTATTCCTTTAAACTCGTCTCCAATTGCCAGCAGAGTCGTTCCCATTTGGTCAAAACTCACAGGGGGGACACCGGATATCGCATCTCCCGCCTTCAAGAATTCTTCCTCTTCGCTGGGTAATACTTCAATGTGTTTTTCTCCCAAAAGCCCGATTGAGGCCAGGGTCGCTTCCGACCCCACTGGAATGGGGANTCCGTAGTTGATAACTAATTCCACCTCAGCTTTTCTTCCCTTAAGCCTGATATCCTTCACGTATCCCACTTTCACTCCTGCCATCCTCACCACGGCTCTTTTCTCGAGTCCGGTCGCACTATCATAAGACACGAAGATGGAATAACCGGGCTTCCTGAACAGCACGCTCAAGTCTCCCACAACAAATATAAAGGTGGCGACTATGAGCAATGCAGTCGTAACGAATATCCCGATTTTTATTTCTCGTTTCATCATGCTTCCTTGTTAAGAGAGAAATTCCTGNGTCTTCACCTTTTTACCATCTTTTCTTACCAATTTTCAATAGGCCCCTCGGCNCTTCCGCGAATNAACTGCTGGACGACTGGNTTTTTCGAATTCCTNATCTCTTCAGGGGTNCCCATNTCAATAATNTTTCCTTNATAGAGCATGCCGATCCTGTCTGCAACCTTGTACGCGCTGACCATGTCATGAGTNATNATGAGCTCGCCCGCNTTCATTTCCTTTTTCATCCTGATGATCAAATCATTGATGGCATCGGCTCGTATGGGNTCAATCCCTGTGGAAGGCTCATCATAAAGTATGATATCCGGGTTGTAAGCGATGGCCCGNGCCAGGCCGACTCTCTTTCTCATGCCNCCGCTGAGTTCGAANGGCATGAGATGNTCTATTTTCCTTAATCCAACCTTGGCCAGATTTTCTCTCACTATTTCTTNAATCTTTTCTTTCGAGTAATCCGTGTATCTTTCCAGGCCAAAGCTGACATTCTGGCCGACTGTCAGGGAGTCAAAAAGNGCGGTTCCTTGAAACAGCATGCCAAATTTTCGGGTGATCTTATGAAGCTCATCGTCANCGAGGACAGTGATATCNACTCCATCCACATANACCTTTCCNCTGTCGGGCTTGAGAAGTCCCATGATATGCTTGAGAAGGACGCTCTTCCCNCACCCGCTCTGACCGATGATGACNAGNGTNTCTCTTTCTNTAAGGTGCAGGTTCACCCCTTGCAGGACTTTATTGTCACCAAAAGACTTGTNNAGGTCGACGACTCGAATCATGATCCAATATCCGCGGGGAGAGCTTTGCTNAGAAAAAAGTTGACGANCAAAATAAGGATGCTGGCGATGACGACTGTCCGGGTTGTCGCTCTTCCCACACCCTCTGCTCCCCCCTCTGTNTTTAGCCCCTGCCAGCAGCCTATTAACGCTATGATTAGGCCGAAAATTGAGGCTTTAATGAGGCCGCTGAATACATCCCACAATTCCATATACAGCAAAATGTTCCTGAGGTAAAGAACTCTGTTCACTCCCATCAAATAAACATTGTAGAAAAAACCTGCCGCTATGCCGATGATGTCCCCGTAAATCGTCAGGAAAGGAAGCATCACAAAGCAGGCGATGGTTCGAGGAACCACGAGGTAGCGAATCGGATCGGCCCCCAAACTGAAGAGGGCATCAATCTGCTCAGTGATCTTCATCGTTCCGATCTCGGCAGCCATCGCCGACCCCACGCGGCCCGTGACCATCAATCCAACAAGAATTGGAATGAGTTCTTTCGACAGGCCGAGTGAGATGATCGGTCCCCCGTAGGTTTCAGACCCGGCCCCGATGTATCGGTGAAAACCGATATAGGTCTGGAGCCCAAAGACCAGCCCGCCAAAGGCCGCAGTCAATGAGACCACGGGTAGAGACCGGACGCCCACCTCTTCAAGCTGCTGGATGAAGATGCTTTTTTCCCATGGTTTTTTAAACAGACTTTTGAATGTTTTAAACGTGAGCAGTCCGACTTCTCCCATTTCTTCAAAAAAGGCATTGATGTAAAAAAGCGGAGATTTTACCTTTGGAAACATTTTAGTCCTGAAAAGACTGAAACTCCATATCCGCAAAACGAGCGTACTCTCGTATGAATGCAAGGTTTATTCTTCCGGTGGGGCCATTCCTCTGCTTGGCGACATTGATGTCTGCAATCCCCCGGATATTCTCATCATTCGGATGGTAGAATTCCGGACGGTAGATGAAAATCACGACATCGGCATCCTGCTCGATGGCTCCCGACTCTCTCAGGTCAGAAAGCTGTGGAATCGGCTCACGCCGTCCCTTCTCAGGTGCACGGCTGAGTTGGGAAATACCGACAACAGGAATCTTGATTCCTTGGCCAGCTCTTTTAAAGACCGCGAGATGTAGGACATCTCCTGAGTTCTGTTCTCAAACCGGCTTCCGGGGCGCATGAGCTGGATATAATCGATGAACACCAAATCAAGATTCTGTTCCATTTTCAACCTTCTCGCTTTGGCCTTCATCTCCATGACTGTCAGCGCGGGAGTCTCGTCCACATATATTTTGGCTCGCGACAAGGCTTCTGCACTCAGTTTGAGTTTTTCGAAATCCCTTTCTCCAATGAAACCAGTCCTGACCTTTTTGATGTCCAACTGGGCCTCAGCGCACAGTAGCCGAACCATGACCTGTTCCTTGGCCATTTCAAGTGAAAAGAACCCGATCGTATAATCCGTCTTGAGCCCTGCATACTGGGAAATATTTAAAGACAAGGCTGTTTTTCCCATCGAAGGACGTGCGGCAATGACTACGAACTCTGAGCTATGAAATCCGGAAGTGAGGCCGTCCAGGTCCCGGAATCCGGTCGGTATTCCGGTCACTGTTTCTTTCCGGTCATGGAGGATTTTAATCATATCCAAGGTGGGAGAGGCCAACGATTTCACCGGAATAAATCCTGGCTTGACGCGCTGCTCTGCGACTTCAATGATCGCAGCTTGAGCCTCATCCAAAAGCTGGTCCGCATCTTCTCTTTGCTCATAGCTCGAGGAAATTATCTTTGCCGAGGATAAAATGAGCTGCCTGAGAAGAGACTTTTCTTTGATGATCTGTGCATAGAATTCGATGTTCAAGCTCTTGGGAACGCCATCCAACAGAGAAGAAATATACGAAGCTCCCCCAATTTCCTCAAGAGCATCTTCTTTTTGCAGTTCTTCGCTCAAGGTCACAACATCGACTGGCTTGCCTTTATCGACCAGGGAGACAATTTTCCCGATAATCATGCGATTGGCGTCCCTGTAAAAATCCTCTGGAGTAATAATGGAAAGGACAACATTCAAGTTTTTGTTGTTCAAAAGAATCCCTCCCAGGACAGTCTTTTCAGCCTCGATACTCTGAGGAGGAGCTTTCTTCAGCAACATCGAGTCGACTTCCATTATCCTCTCCTTAACTCCCCTGAATCATTCATAAAATCTGCCGACACCATATTTCTATCATCCTTTATGAGAATCATTTTATCCAACATCGGCATCTTTTCTCCTTCGGGCGAGCAATCTGACGACCTTTTCATTAGATCAATTGTCATCGCGAGCGAAGCGTGGCGATCTCATGTCCATGCGCAAAAGCATGGGATTGCCACATTCGCTTCTCTCTTCGCAACGATGTCTACGGCGACCTCGACTCGTGAATAATCCAGGTTTACTTGAATTATTCAAAAAAAGGGGACAGGCCCCATTTTTAGAATCAAGATTCAGATTTTCTCTTATGGACATTTTTTCGCCCTGAGTCTGCGTTTTTTCCCTTCGAATGAGCCCAATTCGGCCCATACGTAATTCAGATTAACTTTTCTTCTTTTTTTCCTTTTTTTTCCCCTTCTCTCCTTCTGGCTCAGGAATCTTTTCTTCAACTTCTTCTGCTTTCGCTTCCGGAGCTTCCTCCTGTTTTTTCGTCTCCGCCTCTTTCACTTCTTCTGGAGTTTTCTTTTCTACAGGCTCTTCAGCTTTCTCTTCGGTAATTTTCTCCTCTTCTTTTTTCTCATCTTTTATTACAGCTTCCTCATCCTTTTCCGTCTCTGGAGCGACCTTTTTCTTTTCTGCCTCCCCTTCCTTTTCCTCAATCTTCTCTTTGTCTTCTTTTTCCTCTTTTGGGATTTCGAGTTCTTCCTCTTTTGGCTTTTCTTCTGGCTCTTTCTTGGCCTTCTCCATTTCCTCCGGCTTCTCCTCTGCGGCCTTTTCTTCTTCTTTCTTTTCCGGTGCTTCTTCTCCCTCTTTGACCACTTCCACTTTTACCTCTGCCCGGTCCTCATGGAAGATTTTAATCGGCACAGTGTAATTGCCCAACCGTTTTATCGGTTCAACCAGTAGTATTTTCTTTTTATCGATTTCAAAGCCTAACTCATGAAGGGAGTCTTTTAAATCCGCTGAACTCACTGACCCAAAAATGATATCTTTCTCTCCGGTTTTCCTCTTGAAAGAAAGGGTGGTTTCATTGAGCTTCTCAATCAGGTCTTGATAGGAGGCTCTTTCTTTTTCTATTTCTTTCTTCAATGCCTGCTGTTCGATCTCAATCATTTTCATGTTCGAGGGGGTCACTTCCAGAGCTATTTTTTGGGGAACAAGGTAATTTCTTCCATATCCAGGGGCCACGTTAACAATATCCCCTTTCCTTCCGAGATTTTCCACATCCTGCTTTAAGATGACTCTCATTTTTCCTCCGATTCCATACTATTTCTAATCTTCTATAAAAGGAAGCAGTGCAAGTATGCGAGCTCTCTTAATCGCAGTCGACAGCCTCCGCTGATGATAAGCACATGTGCCTGTGATACGCCGAGGAGAAATCTTGCCTCTCTCCAGAATATACTTCCTCAAGATATCAACATTTTTATAATCAATTTCTTTGACATTCCTTTGACAAAACCGGCAAAACTTTCTTTTGGGTGGAAAATACCTCCGGAATGAAGTTCTATCACTTCTCTGTTCTCTCGCCATCTTTATTCTTCCTCCTTCTCTTCTTCTGGGGGAGCGATTTCCTCTAATGCGCCCTCCTCCTTCTCAGCCAACACGTTTTTCTCATCAGGAGCTTTCTCATCTCCCGTTTTTTCTTCATCAACCTCTTCTTCTTTATCCGCCTCTTCTTTTTGGCCAGCCGCTTTTTTCTTATCCGCAGGTTCTTTATCCTCTGTGGCATCTGTTCTCTTTGTTGCCTCTTTTTCTTTTGCAGCCGCTTTTTCCTCTATGCTTTCCTTATCAGGAGTCACAGTCTCAGCGGTTTCGTCTTCAAAAGATTTCTCTTCCCGAGAAAGCTTTCTTTCTTTTTCCATCGAAACGGCTTTCTTCTTTCGACGGATGCTTTTTTTCGGCTCTTTTTTCACTGTCAAGTAACGCAAGATGGCTTCTGATTGTTTGAAGCGTCTTTCTAGTTCAAATGGAATATCCGAATCCCCCTCATAAAGAAAAAAGACGTAGAATGCTTCTTCAAATTTCTTGATGGGGTAAGCTAATTTTCTCTTTCCCCATCTGTCCTCATGGATCATTTTCCCCTTCTTTGTGGAAACGACCTCAACCATTTGCACTATGATTTTTTCAGTCTCTTCTTCTTCTAAGTTTGGGGAAAGGAGAAATGTTGTTTCGTATTGTGTCATCGACACCTCCTTANGGATTCACAGCTCCTTCTTCTTAAAGAAGGAACAAGGAGCTTTTTTTCTTCAATTTTTAACCAGCGGTGGCTTTTCCTCTCTGATTATACATATTCATGGCTGCCTCCATTCTGCTGTCCAGAATCATCTCCAGGGCTTCACTGGCACTCTTCAGGCTCTCTTCCAGAAGAACGCCCTCTGTCTCATCAAAACAAGAGAGCACATATTCAACCGCATCTTCTCCGGCAGGCAGAGGTCCTATGCCAATTCTCATTCTCGGAAATTGTGTCGTTTCTATTTCTTGAACGATAGATCTCATTCCTTTATGGGTTCCTGAGCTTCCTCTCTCTCTGATCCTGATTTCTCCCAACGGGATATCCAGATCATCATACACAACAAGAAGATGCTCGGGCTGAATATTCCTTCCTTCCATAATTCGCTTCACAGCCACTCCGCTGTTGTTCATATAAGTCTGAGGAAGCACCAGCATGATCCTCTCCTTCTCCTTTTCAACCTCAGCAATTTTCGACGAAAACCTTCTCTTCCTCAGCTTTGTTTCCCATGCCTTGGCTACGCGCCTCACAAAAGTGAACCCGACATTATGCCTGGTTCCAGAATAGCGTCTTCCAGGATTCCCCAAACCAACAACGGCCCACAAACACTACTCCTTCTCTTTTTCTTCCTTTTTCTCTGTTGTTCCTTTCTCTTCCTCTTTCTGCTTTTCTGTCACTTCTTCTTCTGGTTTCTCCCTTTTGATGACTTCGGGTTCTTCCTCTTCGCCAATCACTTCTTCCTCTTCCTCTTCAACTTCTATTTCTTCTTCCTTGGTCGGGACCTCGATATGGACCAGTATGGTATCAGGCTCGCTGATCAACGTAATCTCACTGGGAATAACAACATCCCCGACTTTCAAAGACTGGCGGAGATGGAGTCCGCTTATATCTACCTCTATATGCTCAGGAATGTCTTTGGGAAGACATTCTATCTCGATTTCTCGTGTGACGAAGTCAACAAATCCTCCTTCTGTCTTGACGCCTACCGCGTCTCCCACTGGTGCCACTGGAACAGATACTCGAACTACCCTGTCCATGGCGATATGAACCAAATCCGCATGAATAATCTCATCTGTAACAGGATTCCTCTGCAGTTCCTTTATCATTGCATTCCTTGTCTCTGAATTATACGAGACTTCAAAAACAGTATTCTCGCCCGTTTCAGTTTTTAAAATCTGAAAGAGATCCTTCTTTTCCAGAGCTAAAGGAACATTCTCATACTCTGCCCCATAAAGAATGACGGGGATCATCCCGCTTCTTCTCAAACGACGCGAGGCATTCTTGCCAAAAACATCTCTTTTCTCGCCTTTTATCTTAAAACTCATCTTTTCTTCCTCCTCAAACAAACAAAGAACTCACAGAATATCCCTTGTTGATCCTCCGGATGGCCTCTCCAAAAAGAGGGGCAACGGAGAGGGATACGAATTTATCTGACGATTTCGCATTTTCTTTTAAAGGAATCGTGTTGGTTACGATCAGTTTTTCTAACTCTGAATTATTAATTTTTTCAACAGCCTGTCCGGATAAGATAGCATGGCTGCACGCAGCAAAGACTTTTTTTGCGCCTTCTCTTTTGAGGGCCTCAACAGTATGAACAAGAGTGCCCCCTGTGTCGACCATATCATCCAGTATAACCACATCACATCCTTTGACATCTCCTATGACATGAAGAACTTTAGCCTCGTTCGGAGCAGGCCTTCGTTTGTCTATGATCGCCAGCTCGGCAGACATTCTCTTGGCAAAGACCCTGGCTCTCCCCACGCCTCCCGCATCAGGAGAAACCACGGTAAAATCTTCAAGCTCCAGGTTCTGCATGTAGTTGGCTAATACGGGAGCCGCTCTCAGGTTGTCAACGGGAACAGAGAAAAATCCTTGAATCTGGGGCGAATGGAGGTCCATGGTCAGAACCCTAGTGGCCCCGGCAGCTTCCAGTAAGTCAGCAATCAGCCGCGCNGTTAAAGGAACCCTCGGTCGATCCTTCCAGTCCTGACGCGCATAGCAATAATAGGGGATAACAGCGGTAATCCTNTCAGCTGAGGCCCGCTTGAANGCNTCTATCATGATAAGGAGCTCCATCGTGTGAAAGTTCGCATCGTTANTGCCGGATTGGATNACAAAAACATCCTCCCCTCTGACATTTTCATCGATATAAAAATGAATCTCCCCATCACTGAACTGTTCAAGGACGCANTTTCCCAANTCGATCTTTAAAAAGTCCGCCACTTCTTNCGCTAAAGAAGGATTAGAAGACCCNGAGAATATTTTCATCGTATTTTCTGTTTTCATTTCTTCTCCTCTCATGAGGGAGAATTCACCTTTCGTCTTTGGCTGGGGCGGGAGGATTCGAACCTCCGAATGGCGGCTCCAAAGGCCGCTGCCTTACCGCTTGGCTACACCCCAGGCTGAATATTCTTCCGATATCGCTCTCGAGACAACGTCTCAACGAGAAGCGAGGGAAAGCTCTTCTCGATTTCGCTCAAGGCTTTTTCTGCCTTCTTTCTATCCGAAAACAGCCCGAATAAAGCGGAACCCGTCCCACTGACTAGGGACAACTCTGATCCATGGCTCTGGAAAAGGCTCTTAATGGCTCTGAGCTGAGGATGGAGGCGGAAAACCGTCTCTTCTAACTCGTTCTCTAAAAAAGCAAGCTCTCTGCTATCTAAAAACTTGATAATTTTACTGTCTTTACTCGGTGAAGTCAAGAAGAACCGAAGCTGCTCGTAAACGGAAGCCGTGGAGATGGGGAACTCGGGTAAAACAAGCAGGCAGGAGACGGAGGCAAGATCGGCCACAGGAGTGATGTTGTCTCCCCTTGCCGTACCTAAACACAGCCCTCCTTCAAGAAAAAAGGGGACATCAGCTCCCAGCTCCCTTCCAAAATCCATCAAAGCTTTTTTCCCCAGCCCCAGGGCCCAGCACTTATTCAGCGCATAGAGAGTCATGGCCGCATTGCTGCTTCCCCCTCCCAATCCCTTCCCCGGAGGGATCGTCTTGGTGACGCCTATCTCGATACCCTGTGTTATTCGGAAATTCTCTTTCAGGAGAAGGGCCGCTTTAAAAATGAGATTGTCTTTTCCCCAGGAAATCGCCTGATCATCTCCTTGGAGAATAATCCTGCCTTCCGGAGTGGGGCAGAACTCCAAAACATCATAAAAATTGACTGCCTGCAGGAGGGTTCTCACTTCATGGTAGCCATCATCCCGTTTTCTGATGATTTCCAATCCCAGGTTGATCTTGGCAAAAGATTTAATTCTCATCGGCCAATATCTTTTCAATCTCTTCCCAGCTGACTCGTCTGTAATCGGCTAAAAACGAAAGAGAAAAAGCATTCTTCTTTTTGGCAGGCCTGTTGAAGTTGACCCGGAGCATCTTCAGACGCCCGGAATTCATTGGATACTGAAAAATGAGGATCCGAGGGATATGGGAACCGGAGAGAAATTCCTTGACTTCAAAATGAAGATTTCCTCTCGTCCCCCCCAGAACCCGGCCCCTTTCGTCTTTTTCCAGACTCCAGCTGTCCGCGTGTCTCTCGCATTCACCCTCCCGGGTTCTCTCCTCCCATTTTCCTTTAATAAGATTAATCATCTCATCCAGGCTCAGTCGAAATCCCAGGAAATAATCTATAATCTCTTCCTCCTCTCCTTCCCAATAAACCCTTTTAGACGGGACTAAAAAAACCGCTCTCTCCCTGTCAACTATAATCTGGTAGAGAGTTCTCCCCAATAAAAAATCGGAAACTTCGATCCGTCCCTGGTGAGGAAGCTGAAACAGGAAAGCAAATTTTGACCGGGCTGATCCCCGCTCTCCTGAAATTTTAAGAGAGGCATGTCCTTCTATTCTATCAACATTTACAGGAACAGGTTGAAGGAGAACTCCGGTCGGCCGACAGCAGACGAGCAACAACAGAACAAAAGGCAGGCTTGTGAACATGAAGATTTTTCGTGCCCAGGAATATCTTGCTGTCTTTGAGTTTGTGTGGTCTACAAGCGGATTCATGGCTTTTTATACATCCTGAAGTCACCCATGACAAAGTCAAGGACTCAACAGTCTCTCTGGAATTCTCCACTATCTAGAATTCTTTGCCCCCCCTTAGAACAGTCAAGATAAAAATCCAGAGAGAGGGGTATCCCCGCCGGATTAACCGGTCTCCTTTCTCAACACAGGATGACAATCGAAGCCTTTTCTCTCTAATTAATTGAAGCGCCCCGCAGGCTATTTGCCCTCATCATCGCCAAGAGAGAACCCATAGTCATGGGTTTTCAGTTTCTTCTTTCTCTTTGTTGGAAGCTTCCCTTCTTCAGCCTTATCAGGAGAAGACTCTCGGCTCTGGGAATCCATCTTCTGTCCTTTTCCCTCAACTTTCCGCCTCTCCCCCTCATCAACAAGAGAGAACCCGTAATCTTCCGTCTTGATCTCTTTGACTCTCTTTTTTCTTCGAAAGAGAGGGTAAAATGGGGACTTCAATCTTTTTCCAAAACAAGATAGATTGGGACTTAAGACTAAGAGAAGAAAGAACGCGACAAAAATGATTAAGATCCCATAATATCCCAATTTCATCTTATTCCTCGAAAACGCTTATTATCAAACCTTCCCTTATGAAAATCAAATTTAATTATATTCCTGCCTCCGGATTTAGTCAAACAAGAGATAGGGGTCGCGCCTTAACATTTAACATTTCTGCAAGAATTCTTGATCGAGAGTACCATATCTTGACACTCAATGAGGTAAAAAAAAGAGGAATTATATGGAAATGTTAAATGTTAAGACGCAACCCCCATGAAGAAGGTTGAGGAAAGGGGAGATCGATTTGGGCTGAAGTTATCCTGTTATTTGGCTTCTTCTGTGTCTTCCTGAAAATCTGGGATTCTCGCCTTCACCTTTTCTCCCCCAATATAAAATCCTATCACGAAGGCGGCAGATGCAGAGAGGAAGAGCAGAAGAGTTTTAAAGAGATCTTTCATCGTGACCTTCCTCTAAATTCTAACTAAAACGCAAAAAAAGTCAACAAATAAAGGGATCGGGCCTTAATATTTCTTTATTTCGAGGGCAGGGCTTCGCGTCAGGATTTCAGGATCAGGCTTTGTGGTAAAGGGATCAGGCCTTATCAGGATTTCAAGATACAGGGCTCAATAGGAGTCACTCGGCAGCGACTTTGGCAAGGCCTGACCTCAGAATGTTCAAAAACTAAGGCCTGATCCGATTTGATTTTTACCTGTTTTCCTTGTATATTTTTCCTGTATCCCCACATCAGTGAGAATGGAAAAATGAGAAAAAAAACAGGGCTATCTTTTCTTTCTCTCTTTATCTGCGTCCTCTTTCTCTGGCCGCAAGGAACGAGAAAGCCGATCGTGGCTGGGATGTTTTATGAAAGTGACGCAGACAAGCTTTCTAAACAAATCGACTCTTTTCTCCAGAACGTCAAGCAAGACTCTCTCCCTCCAGGA
>JGI2172J19969_10000930_pt1 | contig 13062 bp, 6 predicted proteins | sample DeeMarSWOR230_32_FD_19969 | JGI IMG/M metagenome (IMG submission 19969)
TACAGATCCTTCTATTATTGAGGGAGGGCATATCTTTTTTGATATTGAAAATCAGGGACGAATCACGTGTGCTGCATTTGAGCCCACCAAAGGGTTCAGGGACATTGTAAGAAAGTTGAGGAAAAAAGATCACATCAGAGCGTACGGAGGGGTAAAACCTGGAGGACCACAAAGAATTAGGGCCTTGAACCTGGAGCGACTGGACATTATAGAGGTGAAAAATCATGAATACAGAAATCCGCGGTGTCCTCGCTGCGGAAAATCCATGACCTCCAAGGGGAAAGGAAAAGGATTTCAGTGCAAGAGGTGTAAAACTGCAAAAGATCAAAAAGAAACTGTACCAATCGATCGTCATCTTCAGCCTGGAAGTTATGAGCCACCTCCTTCAGCGTGGAGGCATCTCTACAAGATGATAGAGCGAAAACGAAATAACTGTGGCAACCCCATTGAGCTCGTTGATGGATGGATCGAATTCAACTTTTAGATGCTACTCTATCTTTGGACTCAAGAAGCAAATCTGGTGCTGTTTTCACAATATCATGAGGTAGAACCCTCTGATCTATTTCTTTGATCCCTTTGCAGATACCATTTGGCAAAACTGACAACAGGTTTCAGTAGTATCAGCAACACATCTTTGAACAGCCTGTTGTCTCTCAACCATGTGACAGCTATCGGACTAACGTGGTAGTAGAGTTCAACTGTTGGCGAGAAGAACATTGAACTTAAGAGGATCTTGTCTCGAAAGCCCCGTAGTATTGCTAATTCTTCACTTGCAGGGCCATAAACATAAGTCGCCAGAAAGCACCTGGGACTGGAAACTTTCAAATAGTAGTTTATGGTGCAATTCTGAACAATTCTCAATTTCTCTTTCACGTAGGTAAACACTGCTATGTCTCTTGCCCGAAGCTCAAAGTCTTCACTACTAGCATTGTCAAACTCGATCAGACCTTCATTGCCGGAGAAATCATAAAAGCGGACTGAGAAGTGCCTTTTGTTCTCCTTCTTTGAGCCGCGACTTCGCTTAGCCCTGACTCTGACGATTCGACTTACGAAGATTTGATGACAGTCTGAACATCGGAATTTGTGAAATGACTCAGAAGAAGATGTAATCTCATAAGGGAATTGAGATTCGCACTTCGGACAGACGATCTTAATTGTGGTCATTCTTATTCCCTCCGCGGATTCCAGGAGAATCATGCCAGCTAGAGTATTGCATACTACTGACACGACCGAATATTAAGAGTTACTAGCCTGTGCTTCTTTATACGATCTCATCTTTTTAACTTTTGCTTCATCATGATTTCAGATTCTTGAGAATCTAGTAAATCCCAGATATCCGGCACTGAGTTTTTCCAAGCTCTTCAGGATTTCACCAGCTTTCTTCTCTACTACGTCAAGAGTGTCTTCTCTCTCATTTCCTGCGATAATAATAATAGTCTGTCCTTCTGAAAAGGCATCAGTTTTCACAAAGATGTACTGAGCTCCTTCCACTTCAAGCAGCCGTTTCTCTTCCTCCGTCAATATGTCGTCAACTAGAGTACCCGTATGCTGAGCTTTGTGGCCTCCCAGAATTATAAGTTGTTTTCTTTCTTTTAACCGTTCCATACACGAAGGACAGGCAGTACTATACTCAACAAGAAATCCTTCTTTTTCCAAAGATGTTACCAAAAAATCTGCTGTTGCTCTATCAAATAAGTTACTGATCACCGTAACGGGCTCATCCAAATCGTAAACCAGAATTGCGTGATCATACACGTCAAAAGCGGCAGGGTTTCCAATTTCTTCTGAAGCAGAGAGAAAATGGTACAGATTCCCATTTTCCACCCACCACAAAACGTTTACAAAGACTTCCTGGGATTGAGGTTCTCCTTTTGAAATTTCAGAGAGGTTCAAAACCCTGAAAATGAGCTTATTCCCACTTCTAAAGGGAAGAATAATAACACCTTTTGGGGCACTGATCTCAAATACCGCAGGTATTTCTAGCCTTTCCAAGATTTCCAAGAATTTTCTCATGTATTCTTCACCGTTTCCTCTTTCTGGAGGTATCCACCATACATTGTACGGCTGGACATCCCTGTAGTAGTGTGCTCCCAGTAACTCTAGAATTTCAATCACTTCTGAATGTAGAAGGTCTGCAGAGCGTTTTTTTCCCCATTCATCGTATTTACCAGTATCTCCAGTGGCCAGGACTGTTCCCCCCTTCTTGATAAATTGATTGATGGTCTCAATTTCTTCCTCACTCATACATGCCGTATTAGGAAGGATTAGAGTATGAAACTGCTCCAAATTGTCTAATGAGAAAATCACTGTATACGGTATGTGGGCTGACAATAACATCATAGATATGCCCATGAATTCGCAGTAGAAGTCTCCTTCTCCCCACTGTTTGTGATACATAAAGTCCATGGTCGCTTTGGAGTAGTACACCCCAACATTTGACCATGAGTGTAGACCATAGTAGTATGGCAAGTATTTTGTAATCCACTGAAAGATCTCTGCTTGCTGGTATGCACTCACTATTCCATCCATATGTGGTGCGTCAGTATCATAGAAATTGCACCCTGCTGTTAACAAACTGGCCGCCAGCATTCTCTGCCCATTTTCATCTGAAGAGTAGGCGAGAATCCAGGAGGGATGCTCTTTATCCAACCCTCTGTAGTATAAATAGCACGCCATGTCCCGGAGATAATTGTAGTAATCATAAGTGGATGAATCATAGGAAGCTGCAGGATACTCATGGGCTAGACAATCAGTCACCTCTCTCAATAATACAGGACTCCATGCACTCCTCACTGATCCCACATCAATTCCGTGCCAGTGCTCCACAATGAGCTGACACTCTGGATTTGCTGATTTTACCACCTCATTCAATTCTTTAATATAGTCAGCAATCACGTTCTGTCTCCACAGTACCCAGATTTTCCACGTTATATCATTCCAGTCAATAGCTTGTGGAATATTTAGTCCAGTGTCCTCCCTGAATTTCTTCTGGCAATCTTCGCAGTGACAGGCCCAGTTTGAATCCCAATCACCAAAATCGCACTGAAACTTTGGTATGTCCACCCAGATGCCATCAATACCAGTTTGTGCCAGTTCTAGAAAGTGAGATTTGACCAATTCCCTGTATTCAGGATCATTGGGGCACAACCATACATCTTCATCAGTACTGCCAACCCAGAAAGCAACATCGCCGTAAAAAACTGCTTTTCTCCCATCAATGCCAACTTGCAGCCATTCTGGATGCTCAGTGTTTATACTGGTTTTTCCATAATCCACTTTTCCATCTCTATTCACATCCACATCAAAAGTAACAATTTCTAATGGCCCTTGATAGATGATGAGCGCCATTTCAGGATAATTACGGTGAATGTACTGAGAGGCATTTTTCAAAAACTCCAGATGAGGAGACCAATCCTCCAAAAGGGGATGTGGTACCCAGGTTAAAATGACAGACTGACCTTTTTCATGGATGTGGGTTATTGTTTCTCTCATCTCTTCCTCTGTCATATCAGTCCACAAAATACCCCCAGCTATGCGAGCAGTATGAGTCCAGAAAACCTGTCCAGAATTGAGATGGAATACTAAGAGGAGGGCAATGATCAAGAGGCCTGTTCTTTTCATGAGCATTCTTCAGAGGAGGAGAATATAAATGTATCAGGACCATGCCCAATTACAACTACTTCAGACCAGTCCTAATCATATTTGTTTCAAAGTCACATTCAGTATAACAATCTATGCGCAGCCCACTTTTGCCGCGAAACAGCAGGCACAGCAACCGCAGAACATAACTATTCTTCCTGAGGGGACCACAATTCCACTGTCAGTTTCCATGTCTATACCTTTCCAGGATTTTTGAAATCTTCGCATTATTTCACCTCTATCTTATCTAAGATGCAAAATCCATATAAAACTTTCGGATTCTTTTACTATTCAGAAATACTTGGATAGCTATGTTTCAATTTGTAGAAAATGCGTTGTACTGGATCAAAGGAGATATATTTGTGTACCTGATTACAACTACTTCAGACCAGTCCTAACCGTATCCTTGTTTCAAAGTCACATACAGTATATACATCTACGCGCAGCCAACCCATCCAACAAAGCAGCAGCAGCCGCAACAACCACAGCAGCCACAGAACATGACGATATATGCTGGATGGACTGGATTTCCATCAGTTTCCTCGATATCTATGCCTTTCCAGGATTTTCTAAATCTACGCATTAGTTCCACCTCCTGGGTATACTAAATGCAGAGTACATATAAGTTTTTTGGGGTTCCACCTCTAAGGATACGATACTCGAGAGAATCCATAGGTTTCTTAACTAAGACAGTGTAGATATATCCTGCATATAACCTATGCTAACTGAATGCATAGTCAGTGACCGCTTTCTCAGTCTGATGCAGGACGTATGATTTCTACATGCAGCCAACCCATCCAACAAAGCAGCAGCAGCCGCAACAACCACAGCAGCCACAGAATATAGCAATCATTGCTGGATGGACTGGATTTCCATCAGTTTCCTCGATATCTATGCCTTTCCAGGATTTTCGAAATCTACGCATTAGTTCCACCTCCTGTGTATACTAAATGCAGAGTACATAAAAATTTTTCGGAACTCCCTCCAGTGAAAGATCAAAGCTCTCACCCTTTTTGCGGCTTTCTAATCACAGTCTTTGAAATCCTGCCTACTTAGGAAACACAGACGATGCAATAGGTCACATTTCTCCCTCAAGGCAATATGGAAACCGAAATCCTTTTAAGCATAGCAATAGCACATTTCTTGGACGAGATGTTACTGAACGTGGTTGAACCTTCTCTAGACGGTGATACAGTGAAAGATGAAGAATCCAGCAAACTCAGACAAAGCAGCTACAACATTATCATCCCTGTTTCTTCTCAAATCTGTGAATCAGATACACCATTATATGTGGTAGCCAATCCCCTCTACGGAACTGCCTCATTGATTGATGAGAGAGAGTACAAAATACTCACTGATTTTCCCCGTAGATATGAAGAATCTGTTGTGTCCGACTTAAAAGACGATGGATACATCACTCATCTCACAAGAGAAGAAGAGAAAACTTTAATGGAGTCAAAGTACGAAGCGGAGAAGAAGGCTTTTGATCCTCGAGCTGGGATTGCGGTCACCTATCAGTGCAACCTACGCTGTACATACTGCTGGACAGATTTCTTGTTTGAACAGGAGACAACAGCACACAAAGTCATCGATGAAAGGACAGTAGATGCAGCTTTTGCTGCCATAGACCACATTCCTGCACTGCAGTCTCTGAGAGCATTATCACTGTACGGCGGTGAGTGTTTCTTGCCCTCAACAAAGTCTGCTGTTGAATATATTCTCAAGAAAGGATCTGAAAAGGGGTATTTGTTCCATGCCAATACCAATGGATATTATCTGAAGGAATTCTTACCCTTACTGACCCAGTACGACATCCAGGGATTAGGTATAACACTGGACGGCCCCCCCTCTGTACATGATAAGCGGCGGATAAAACAAGATGGAAGTGGAACTTTTCACAGAATTGTAAAAGCAATTGATGCTGCCTTGGATGAAGGAATTTCCATTGATGTGAGAACGAATGTGGACGGAGATAACATCTTCCATCTTCCCGATTTTAGAGAGTGGATTGAAGAACATGGATGGCTGCACAGGAAGGGTATTTCTTTTTCAGTCAGCCTTGTGCGACCTGGAATACAGAATTCACCTCCTGCATGTTTGACTTATGCTGAGGCAGCTCAGGACATCATTGACCTGAGCAGAGAGCGCCCATTTCTATTCAAGACCATGCCCTATGAATGGGAATACATGTACAAGGGGTATTTGTACCGTACTATTGTGGATGGTACAGAGTTGAAACCGCGCCCATTTTACTGTTATGCACTCTACCAGGGATTTGTCTTCGATCCTTTTGGTGATATCTATTCCTGCCCGCGAGGGGTGGGGGATAGAACATTCTCCATTGGACGATTCATTCCTGAATTGAGATTTAACGAAAAGCGTGAACAGTGGTCCAATCGTGATGTACTATCTATTCCAAAATGCAAAGCCTGTGATCTCGCATTGGTTTGTGGAGGCGGCTGTGCATACGAGGCTTACATGGGATGCAACACAATCTATGAAGGATACTGCGAAAAGTACAAAGCTTTCTTAGAATATGGAATGCCTTTTTTCATAAAATGGAAAATGGAGTCACAAGAACTATAGCAATCTATCTCCTTTGATGCGATCATATACATTTATGCGTTTATCCATCAAAGACGTATGAACCTATGATTTTCTACGCAATTCGTAAATTCTCTAAACCAGTGAAATGGCAGTCTTTCATGTATAACTCCCATTACCACTGCCTGAGGAGCATGGCGAGTAACCACTTCGATTACAATACATAGTTCTAGCGGCAGTACACTTTTGATGCAAAACAGCAGGCACAGCAACCGCAGAACATGACTATTTTACCTGAGGGGACCACAATTCCACTGTCAGTTTCCATGTCTATACCTTTCCAGGATTTTTGAAATCTTCGCACAAGCTCACCTCCTCATTAGTATACATTCAGAATGTATTTAAATTTTTGGGTTTACTCTGGCAGAAAGTCAGAGGTTCCTTATTTTGTGCAGTTTGGGTGTTAAAGGTATTCCTCCTGCAGGATGCAATTGATACAGTCAGGCCCACTACATCCCTTGCAGAAAGAAATTATATTTTCAGTCTGTACCTTCATGGTGTGAACATCTCCATCTCTACTGGTGTCTCAGCACCGTGCAGCAGAGTATCTACAGGAGCATTATTATCGGCAGGGGCGAATCTGAGGATTCTCTTCCCATGTGAGAACATCGGGGAAATTGTTCTGCAGTTGTTTTAGAATGGGAAAAAGCTCCCTATAAGGGCATTCCTGGGCTGCAGGACAGGGCTCGCATTTTACACAGGGGATCAGTATATCATCAACATCATCAAGCACGTCCTCAGGATTTTTGAGATCAGACAGCACTTGTTCTACGGTCATGGGCGAAAAACTTCTGCAGAGCTCATGTCGTACAGCTCTCAATACATCCTCACGGAGGGTAGCCTGTTCATTCCAAGGGTTCTCAGGAAGGAGTTCCATGAACCGAAGCAGGCAAGAGAAATATTCTTCCTGGGGATTGAATGTGTTGTAGCAGCGAAAAAAGCACGCGGCAAGGGCAGTGTCTTTAAAGTAATAGGCTACATGGCCCAGAAAATACCAGAAGTTCACCTGTGTAATTGGCCCTTCCTGCACTAACCCGCGGAGGCAGTCTATTCGTGGTTCGCGTAACTGCATGCAGAAGTAAAGGACTTCGGGAGTACAGAGCAGTTCATAGAACGTGCGAGTACGAATAGAATTCACACCCTGCAGAAGGAGGAGCTGAAACTGCTTCAAGGGTTCTGAGGTTAATACCTGACGCTCCAGGTTATCAAATTCATGCGCTTTCAGATCAGGAGAGAACACCTGCACAGCAGGAAATCCCATCCAACCTATGTCTCGCGCGCAGACTCGAATCTGATGGTTCTCACAGAGGTTCAACAGCAGCTGCATTTCTTCGCAGAAATCTTTCCGAGAATACTCCCAAGGAGTGAACGGCTCTGGTGAATCCTGTGTTAAGAATTCCAGCTCATGAGGGGGAAAATCGTAGGCAGCTGGAAATTTTGTTATAAAGAACTCATCGAGGGTGAAATGAGAGTCCAGATAATCTGAGAGTATTGAGTAGAATTCCTTCTGCTGTTCCGTAATATGTGTCACGCTTTCAATCTTGGTCACAGTTATAGAAACTCCCTGGTAGAACTCCAGAATGCAGCGCTCAACTGCTACATCTATATCGGTGGCACATCCTGGTCTCGCATGGTAGCCCATTTCACTGGTTCCCACCACCACGCACACAACAGGGAGTCCCTTTCCAAGGGAGAAGTCCTTTACATGCACTTCGAACCCTGAATTTTGAATTTCAGAGAGCATACTCTGAGTTCGTTCAGACAGCACCTCCCAGGGGACGGAAGGAACCACAGTACGATTTTCTATGATTGTTCTGGCCGCATAGCGTTCAAAAAGTTCACACAATGCTTGAACAAGGGCTTCTTCACGGGTATTTCCTGCAGCAGTCCCAGTAGTCAAAAAAGGGGTATAGGCAAATGATCTGTCGAGGTAAACAGGGCTCCCAGAGCGTAGGTCATGGAACTGGTAGAAGCTATTTTCAACTAATTCTGTGAGGGCACTCTGAGATATGCGGTCGTTCATTTCTCTGCGAAGTGCAGCATTGAATTCTTTCCAGTGGGGAGCGCTATCAGCAGGAAGCGAATCAGGATACCATAGTAATCGAGGAAGGTTTGAAGAGAAATCTCTCAACAGGTACAGTGCTTGGAACCGTTCCATAAATTCAGCAAAACCGCTGGCCAAAGCCAGGGGNATAGTTACACCCTTCCCATTCTGGCCAATATGGGGGTGAAGGAATGTCACTCTGCAGAACCAGGTAGTATAGAACTCATTGGGTTGAAGTCCTGCCGAAATGTAAGGAGGGAACCAGGGTTGAAGGACATCCTGGATCCATTGAAGGGTTTCTTCTGGAGATTTGCTCTTGTAGTTCTGATACGTCTTGGGGGACTGTTGAAGAATGAAGTCAGCAGTTCGTGAGAATGAGGAGGGTGTTGTCGTATTGTCATTTGTGCCAGTGGTGTCATGCAATTCACTCATAGAAATATCAACCCATCTCACCTTATAATCTTTTCTGAAAGATATTTTCAGATTTGATCTGCTATTGGAAGAATCCACATGAGCGTATGAGATGCAATGATTTCTGGACTTCGGCAATGAAGGTAGTCTAGCTGAAGTAAAGAGAGCATGACCAGGATCAAATAAAATGAAAATAGATGTTTGGTTTTTGAAGCTGTTATTACGATTATATATTTCCAGACAACTAAATTCTTACAAATAAAAATAGAAAATGGAAAAAAAGAGGGGCTACATCTGTGGGGCATCTTTGCTTTTATACTTGAATCTAAACCCTGTATCTTTGTCTGGTGGGTTCTCTTTCAGCACAATACTGGAGGCTACCATCCGTTGGATCTGGTTTGTTCCCTCGTAAATCTGCAATAATTTGGCATCCCGCATCAACTTCTCAGCAGGGTATTCTTCTATATACCCGTATCCACCCATAATCTGTACGCAGTCAATAGCGTTCTGCATGGCAGCATCAGAAGCGAAGTACTTAGCACACGCAGATTCCTTTGAATTTCTAATCCCATTATCTGCTAACCAGGCTGCATATCTGGTTAACCAGCGAGCAGCTTCTGTTCTGCACTCCATATCTGATAACATAAAGGAGATTCCCTGGAATTTACCGATGGGTTTTCCAAATTGGTAGCGAATATTGGCGAATTTGGCACCTTCATCCACGCATCTCTGAGCTACACCAGTAGCAATAGCTGCAATGCCTGCCCTGGTCTTATCTAACGTCATCATAGCCAGTTTGAACCCTTCTCCCACTTTGCCGATGAGACAGTCCTCAGGGATTCTCACATCAGTGAAAAAAACTTCTGACTGCACCGAATTTTTTTGGCCCACCTTGTTCTCGAGATGGCCGATTTCCACTCCATCTACATCTGCAGGCACCATAAAACAGGCTAACCCTTTGTATCCCTTTGCAGGATCTGCTGTGACAAAGACCGAATGCAGAGAAGCAACAGAACCATTGGTAGAGAAGCACTTGGATCCGTTGATTACCCATTCATCACCGTCTTTTTCTGCAGTTGTCTTCACTGCAGCAGCATCAGAACCACACCCCCTTTCTGTTAAACAGAACGCTCCAAATTTCACTTCATCACCAGTTATTAATGGTGTAATATATTTTTTGAGCTGTTCTGTGGTAGCACCAATTAAAATGGGGGCAAATGCTAAATTGTTGCACATGATAGAGGTAGCCATGCCAGCGCATCCATATCCAGTTGCTTCCGATACTAATGTTTCCTCAACTAATGATCGTCCCGGGCCGCCCACTTCTTTGGGAACATGGAGGTTCATCAATCCCCATTCGTAGGCTTTTTGCACAACCTCCATGGGGTATTCATCCTTCTTTTCCAGTTCAGCAGCTACCGGGGTAATATATTTATAGGTGAACTCTTTCGCTTTGTTGAAGAGCTCTTCTTCCTGTGGTGAGAGTTTGAAGTCAACCATGAGCATTCCTCCTACATTTCCCTCATCTATTGGTATTTAAATGTTTACATATGCATAGGATAGAAGTGGAAACCCATGCATGGAACCTGTACAAAAGGTTTGTTGAGTCTTATCAATGATGATATCTAGTGGAAATAAATTGCTTCTGATTCAAGAAAAAGAAGTGAAAAAAGAAGGAAGAGCGAAGAAGAAGGAAGGAGGAAGAAGAAAATTATAAGCCGAGAATTTCTAGTAAGAGGCTGATGAGTTCGTCATACGCTTCGTCTCTCTTTTTGCTCCAGTAGTTTGAGGCAACGTAGTTACCTGCTTCATAGTACTGGTCGATATCCTTGCAACACCGCTCTACATACGGTAATAACTCCTGGACTCGTGCCCATTCCTCAGGATACTCTTTGTCCAGCCCGTCTTTCAAAATCAATTTGATCAGCTGATCCACCAAATCCTCTAACGCTTCACAGCAGGGGACTTCTCTTTTCCACTCAATTTCTGGATGTGCCTCTCTGATGCGTTCTAGGTAGTGTTTGAATCTATCGTAGCACTCCATCTTTCCGTGATAGGCTAAAGGCTGTAGCGATACAGGAGGCTGACGCAGTATGCCCAAAGGTACAGTTACTAATGCAAAATCGTCATCAGAAACTGGGAATCCATTGGGAGGAGTTCCAGTTGCGGTGGCTACATTACGGGCTGGAGATTCTTTTCCGTTGAAGATGGCTGCAAAGGTTATGGTAGTATTCTCTCCAATGTCTAGAGGACCAACGTTTAACCAGGTGACAGTAGTAGTACTATCTGGGTTAACTATCACTGAATCAGGTAGGATACTGGCTGCGTCTGCATAGGTTAGCCCTACAGGTAGGTTGTCCACCACTTGTACTGGGTCCAGGGGAACTTCTCCCGTATTGGTGATTACCAGGGTGAACAGCACCTGATTTCCCGGTCGCACTGTTGAAGGAAATACTGATTTGGTAATGGTAATGGCAGGAGCAGCCACTCCCACAGGTGAATCATCTTCATCTGAGACATCCCCGATGACAGAAGTGCCAATAACAATTGCGCGATTGACAAAGGTACCTACTCTTCCTGGATCAACTTCCACCTCAAAGGTCACAATAATAGTGTCACCAGGGTCCATACCTCCAATATTTAACCAGGTTAATGTCTGAGTCCCATCTGGGTTGTCCACGATAGAGTCTGGCTCATACGGGATGCCTGAGACAATACTTGTTCCTGGTCTGTAAGTTAACCCATCTGGGACAATATCTATCAATTGGACAGGGTCTAACCGCATGTCGCCAGTATTGGTAATGGTTAATTCAAAGTAGACAATACCCCCGGGAGAGGGAATGTTAACAGCAGTATTCAGGGTAATCTTCACAATATCTGTACCTGGCGCCCGAACTGTCCACTGGTCAGAGATGGGTGGATAAACTCGTTCATACACACTGACACCCAGCAACGTAGAATACTCTGTTATTGTTGCTGTATTGGTGAATACGCCTCCTTCTGGGGGGATGACAGCATCATATTCTAAAATAACTGTTCCTCCTACCGGGATGATAATGTACTCCCAGGTGATAATATTCCCTACCACAAAAGTTGTGTCTGCCAGTGGTGTTGATGTAATCGACCCTGTATCCAAGATCAGTCCAGCAGGGACCACATCCTGTATATCCACATCGTAGGCAGGGCTCGTACCTGTATTCTGAACAGTAATGGTGTAGTGTATAGTGGTTCCAGGCAACCCTTCAGTAATGGAACCCTGCTTATCGATGGTTAGACTGGGTTCAATGATCTGGACATCTCCACTATCTGATAAATCGAAGGGTATGCCCTCTTCTGCCCCAATGGTGCGCGCCCAGTTGGTTAGAATGACCCCATTGACGTTTGCTGGGATGTCCTGTACCCGAGCTGTCACCGTGATATCAACAGTATTGGGACCGGCAAAGTTGCCTAATGTCCAGGTAATGGACTGACCAACTACGACAGGTACAGGTGACAGCCCGAGGGTGTCGGTGTATGTGGACAAAACATACTGCAACCCTGCAGGAAGTGTATCAATGATCTGCACATTCTGATAGTTGGAGGTACCCCAGTATGAAACTGATACAGTAAAGGTGACTTCCTCCCCTATGGTGGCAGTCTGCAAGTTGGGCGATTTGAACAATCCTTCAACAGTCTGGACATACGCTGTATCTGTGGCAGTGCTGTACACACACCCTGTGGAACAATATCCATTGACCGTGACCGTATCTATACCTAAAGCGCCGGTGATATCAGCAGATAAAGTAGCAGTCCAGGTTCCTCCTATTGGTATGGGATTGGCTAGATTCCAGGTAACTGTATTCCCAACAATTGAAGGAACTTCACCGCCAGAACCATTATTGGCAACAATATTAATGAAGTTCAAACTCAGATCATCTACTACTTCCACATTCTCAGCCTGGTAATTCCCAGTATTGGTTACCGTAATTGTCCAGGTGATATTCCCCCCAGGTGGTCTGGTTACAGTATTTGGCGTTTTGCTCACGCCTAAGATAGGTTTCAATGGAGTGACATTGACAGAATGGGTTCTCGTATAATGTTGGTTGCATGCATTATCAAAATCCACATGGACTGTATTCGTATCAGGGACCACAACATCACAGTTAATGCCATCATCAGTGATTCTGAATTGAAGAACGACAGTTTGTCCTTCCAGTATATTCCCCAAGACCCATACAGGCTGGGTCAAATCTACAGGGGGTAGAGGTGTGGGATTGGGTCCTGATACCATGGAGTCATACACAAATCCTGCTGGAAGGAAAGACGTCANCACAACATTGTAGGCTGTAGGTCCTCTATTGTAGATGGTCACCGTGATCTCTCCG
>JGI2172J19969_10000931_pt1 | contig 13054 bp, 19 predicted proteins | sample DeeMarSWOR230_32_FD_19969 | JGI IMG/M metagenome (IMG submission 19969)
GACCACCTCTTTTTCTGAAAGCTCCTGGGGTTTCAAATTCTCTAAAGCAGCAATCAATTCCTTAAAATAGGTGCGAACCTTTGTGATGAACTCTTTTCCTGCCACATCTCCGTGACCCGGAATCACGTTGTTAATATCTAATGTCTCCCAGTAGTCAAAAATCTCTAAAGTTTCTGTGGGATTTCCTGGCAATTGTGCATAACAGGTCAGTAAATTATCTCCTGTGCACAGTACCTTTCCCGCAGGAAAGTAAATGCTGGCAGAATCTTTTGAATGTCCCCCTATGACTCGAAAGATTATCTCTCGTTCCTCAGGTCCTATTGCCAGTTCCTCCTTCACGCCAATATGTGGAAGAAATAAGTTCGCATTTTTATAACATTCTGCTATTTCTTTTCTGTCAGCAAACCGTGTTTTTGCAATCTGTACTCTCTTTTCTCTGCTGAGCATTCCCTGGAGGTTTCTCTGTAAGTACTGGATTCCAACTCCGGAAGTAATAACTGTGACATCTTCAAAGGCTTCCATGGCAAAGATATGATCCCAGTGGGTATGGGTTAACAGCAAATGGGATGTATTCCTCCCGAATCGTTCTTCCATATCTGAACGAAACCGAGACGCAATCTGAGGGATGACGCCGCAGTCAACAAACACTAATTGATCTGGTAATGCTATGCAGGTCATTCTTGTGGTCTCCCATGGCGTTACCTGCTCAGTTGTTGAAGTGCCTGTGGTTGTCACAACATTCTCTGTCACATCGACATACATTTTGACACCCTTTCAAATTGAATGCATTTATGGGCTAACACGCCACTCAGCACACACTATTTAAACCTTTGTTTGCATCATTTCCGTATGTTATCCTGTGGCACTGCTGGCAGTGACTGCAGTCATCTTAATTGTCGACAAAGTTATTTATGCGTGCACTCTGTTAATAAATGAACTTTCACCCAAAATACGTGGAAGGAGGGAACACCATGTCGCCATTTAAAAATCCAATTAGGTGGTCGCGAAGTGTTGCTGGGTCCAGCAGTAGAGTCAAGCTACTGGCTATTCTCCATATTCTGGCAGGAATCATGGTTGTGTGGTTTGAAGGACATCTTGTCTTTGTACTCTTCACAACAGTTTTTCCCATATTCTACCTGTATACCATGAGACACCTGTTACTGGCTTTGGACCAGAAAGAGGAGAAATCTGAGAATGCGAATTGACCACTGCTGAATATTAAAAGGTAAAGAAGAGGAATTCTCCTATACAGAGAAAGAAACCTGAAATACAGGTTCAAAGTTTCAAGAATCACAGAAGAACCGAAAATTTTTACTTTTCAAATCATCTCTTCTGGCCAACTAATACTAACAGATCTGAATAGTATGCCATTCCGTGAGTTTCAATTCTTTCACCAACCTTCTGCCATAATTCTTCAAAAGACACAGTGTGAACATCAAACTCTTTGAAAATCTTTGGCGTTTCCTCACAGGCGAACCGAAGTTCTTCTTCTGCTTGAGCAGCTGTCATTTTTCTGTGAGTGTGAACCCACTGCTCAGCAATAATTTCAATGCCCAACTTTTTTAGTTCTTGAACGTAGAATTCTTTAGGATAGAAAATAGCATTACACCCAAGGTACTTCATCACTTCCTTTGCAATTATCTGATCTGGTTCATCACCTTCTAAACATAATGTTACCTGGACAATACCTCCAGGAGTTATCACCCGTTGAAATTCAGACAGGCTTTTTTTCACCCCAGTCTCTCCTCTAGTCATATTAATATCTTCTAACCCCAGAAAATTTACCACAAAGTCGAATGTCTCACACAAAAAAGGAAGTGCTGCAGCATCTGCAGTGCAGTACGTGATCAAATCCAGGTATTTTTTCTCAAATCTTTCCTTTGAAGAACGAACGAATTTTTTGAATGTGTTCACATCATTTAAGAGCCCCACTGCATACACTGTGCCATGTACAACTCTGGCAATTTCATAGGACAAAAATCCATGGCCTGCAGGCACATCAAGTACTCGAACACCAGGTGTCAATCCATATGCAGTTAAATAATTGGCTATTTTAGATCGAATTCCCCAGAAATCCACAAAACATTCTTCATATTCTTCATCAGTCATGAATTTGTTTTTCATTGCTTCAGCTCCTGTAATACGTGTAGATGCCAATGAGGGTTATGAATTGTGGTGTTCCAAAGATTCTTTTGCAACATCCTTTTACTGTCACTGACTCTTGACCATTTTTACAGTTAACTCCGTTCTTCCCCCAATCTTCGGCGATGAAACTCTTCTCTGAATTGTTTTGCTTTTTTGATTTCAGCAAGAAATGAGGCATCTGGGAAAAAATTTCCCATTTTTAACTCTGTTTCCTCCCCTTCTACCACATCTGATATCTTCATGGGCTCAGCCAGCAGGTATTCAGCATTCAAGGTGCGAGCAATCTCCATTTCTGTGGACGTAAAGGCTCTCACTTCCACTTCAAATCCTTCAATCACAGACTGCAGCTTTTCCTCAAGAGAGGAATCTCCCCGGGTATTGTAGTAGCCAATGAGAGAACCATTTTCAATCAGAAGAAAGAACACATCCCATGCTGTTCCTCTTTCAAAAAACCTGATCACACCTGAGATTTGAAGCCTTGCCTTAGCTAGGTAGTCTATTGGCCGGGTATGTTCCCACTTTTCTATGCTCTTCAGCGTGCCTCGGGGAAGGTTCACCTCAACACCTCTCTAAGCCTGATCTGTACCCCTTTCTCATTGCATCTTATAAAAATATGTATGAAGAATGGGCACATTGGCAGTCTGACTTTGAATTCTAAATCTGGATAGTAATGTGATAGAAGTATAATCAGTATCTGAACTGAATTCACACAGTTGAGTGACACTATTTGAAAGGGGTTTTCCTGTATTTGTAAACCCAGATAATACCTATGACAAGCCATAGAGCACCAAGCAGTATATCAAAAAGTCCGGGGTCTGGATAAAGATGTCTAGCCAGTTTAGGGGGCACATCTCTATATTTGTACATGAACCCAATTCGCAAGATTAAGAATTTGAATGTCCACAAAAAAGCCAGTGCGAAGGCCAGAATAATCCCCACCTGATTGAAGAGACGTTCCCGGCGAGGATTTGCTTTCTTTCCTATAGTGTAGCCATGGCTTTTTAGGATGCGCTCAGTTTCTTCCCGCAGATTCTCAGGAACATTCTCTTCAAACAGAGCCCCCATACATACAGAATATTTCAGACACAACTGAATTATTACTTTATCATCTAAAAGTATGTCTACATGGTTACTCTCATCTATTTGTGCAGGTTCAGAATGGGTAGCTTCGTGCTCCCATGACCAGTAGGAAAATTTAGACCTGTAGGATCTGATCTGGATGGGACCCAGTGCTTCCAAATCCGCTTTGAGCTCCTCAATAATCTCAGGAGTAATCTTCCACTTCCGGAAGATATTTTCTTGGAAAGATCGAACTAACGGTTTCGTAATATCACCTCAGTGAATTGAGCATCTGATGAGTTGTCTGGAGAAAGATGAATCGCAATTGTACAGACCTCATCTCCCTGGAGCACTGATTGTAGCACTTCCACTGTCACTGGCTGTTGGAGTATGTACTCCCATATGCTTTTGTAGAATCCTGCCCCACAATAGCAATACGTGGAAGATATTTTTGTTCCAGATTCTACAGCATTATTCACTCGTGGGCAGTGACAGTACAATGCTCGTTTCTTTTCTGGATCTTTCTCTCTCATATACTGGATGAGGTGACCACTTTTGGGTATCTTTGTGGCGGTAATTGTATTCCCCTTCTTTGTTCCTGCTAGACCCCATCCCCTGTTGATGATATCTTCGATAAGGTGGTCATCTAATTCTATAGTTTTCAGAAATTGTATAAACTTTTCCTGGAGCAGGTGATGGACTTTATCAATGTCTTTTGTTTCCTCATACACCTTTTTTGCTGCATCCAATTCAGACACCGGATATTGACAGGCACAACCAGTCATGATGGCTATTCTTTTCTGTTCATCTACAAGAGAATCCAGTTTTTCCATTGCTTTTTTAGACCAGGCTATCACGTCTTTTCGACTGGAATTCATAGAGAGCTCCTCGCTGCCTTCCATGATTTCTTTTCTGATTTCTTCTCCTCCTATTTCATCCAGACAACGAGAAAATTTTGCCAGCCATGCTCTTTCGAAATCTTTGCTCATTTTCATCACTTTCCTTTTTTGTTTATAGATTCTTCCATTTTTAAACATTTTTCATGAGGGATGAAACCAAGGTTAGAGTGCAGCTGTGAAATAGATTTCAATTGTGTTTTCAGTCAGCTCTATTGATGAGAGATACCTTACTTCTTGTACTGTAGGAGAGCCAATCACAGTGGAAGCTGTTATGGACACTGTGACGAATGAGAACAAATCCCATTTTTTCCAACACTTTAATTGCTTTGCGAGCTGCCATGGAATTTTACCACTCTTACAGCCACTTCCAGGGAAGTGAAGCTAATGGATTCAATAAAAGGAATATCTTCTCCATTTTCTAGTCTATCCTCTATGTGGAGTCTCATGGCATCCTTAATGTTTTCTGAAGCTTCTTTATACGAATCCCCTTGGGAATAGCAGCCCTGGAGTTCGGGACAGAAGACAAAATATCCATCTGCATCTTTTTCAACTACCACTGATAAGCGATATCTCTTCATGGGATCACCTTGAGATATTCTTTGCAGATTCTTCTGTTAATAAACTTTTTTTCGAATCGGAATTTGAACATATTGGGCTTTCTCAATCAGCTTCCGAATTCTGTCACTATATGTTTCGTCCTTTCTGCCAAGTGACCTTAATATATCTCTTGTTTCAATATCAACTTGAATAGTTGTTGTTTTCATTGTGCCATTATGATGACTATAGTTATTATAGAATATACACCTTTTCTTAACCTTTTTTCTTCTTCCATGACAGCAGTACTCCAATGAATGTTGTACTTCAGATTTGAAAGCATCAGGCCAGTGTCTCTTGGGAACCTGATATCTCCACTTGAAATATTCAACTTGATACTTTGATTCTAACATGAACGACATATTGCATATTTAACAAATCAGATATAAAAGTAGTTATTTTATTTTTGAAAGTAATATGACTCCTGATATTTTTAAACATTGGAAACTCTTCTACTAATTCTATTCTCTCATCCCATGATTCCAGTTTTTTTGCGCTTTTAAGTCCCCACTTAAGAAACGATTCTTCAGCAACCTTGCTTCTCTTTAGAACCATTTTATTTGCCATTTCTATACTCGAAGTTGCATCAAAAATAATTTCGCATCCTGGAAATAAGTCAGCGACTTTAATGAAAAATTCCTTGACCTGGTATTCTTCAAAGAAATAAAACACTCCAGCTGCAACAAATAGAACATTGTCATGTATTTGTAGTTCATTCAACCATTTATAATCAAGAAAAGAACTTTTAATAAATTTTCTTCTATTATCCTCTTTCATAAATTGTCTTCGTAATTCAATAACATCTGGCAAGTCCAAATCATACCAAAGAATAACTCCATTATCAACTCTTTCGAAAGTTGTATCAAGACCGCACCCAATATTGATTATTGTTGCTTTCGGATGCTTGTTCAAGAAGTTGGTTATAATCTGGTCAAAGTTTAGGCTGCGAGCAACCCACCCAATTCGACTTATTTCACTGATATTTTTTGCGATTGTTGAAAAGTCATAATCAATTCTATCTATTATTTCATGTGCAGTTTTATCGACCAATAATGGTTCACTTTTCTGAGTTTCAACTGCTCTCCCCCATAAGGGTAAAAGTAATGTTTCTTGAGCATTTTTCAGTTTTATATCAATTTTATTTGGCAAATTAATCCTCCTATTATGTGTTTCGCATTGAACAATGCCAGCGACAAATCCGATTTATACATAATATGATGGATTGAACCTTTTAAATCTTTTGCATTTTAATAGAGTCTCTTCGATTGCACCTCTTTTAAATGGATTCGAAAATTATCGCATCTTTAAGAATCTTTTCCGTGCAGTCGGAGGAATTGTTCAGATTCATAGTATTTTTCGAGGAAATAGTGGACAATAAGTGTAGGATTTTTCACGATTTAATTTTACTGGTTACCTGCAGACACGCTCCCCTTTCTCATAAAATTATGCATTTTCTCATTTATATACTTTTACATCAATTTTTTATAACCCATGATTTTTTGAAAATGTTGTCTATTTTTAAAATGTTGTGAAAAATAGATAAGCATGGATGAGAAACCCTTAAAACTGATAAAGGTGATTAAGATGTATGTCTTTGAAGGTTTTAGTAGTATTTGATTCGATGTATGGGAACACAGAGAAAATTGCCAAATCTATCGGCGGTGCTATTACTGCCGATGTCAAGGTGCTCCGTGCCAGTGAAGCTAATCTTTCCGATTTGAAACCGATTAATTTCCTCATAGTCGGTTCTCCTACTCAGGCTTTCAGAGCTACAAAGTCGACACAAACATTTATTAAAAGCATTCCTGGAGATGCTCTCAAGGGTATCGATGTGGCAGCCTTTGACACCAGGATGTCTGCCAGTGATGTGGGAACGGGGCTGGGTTTTCTTATGAAGATTGGTGGTTATGCTGCTCCTCGCATTGCGAATGCACTCAAGAAAAAAGGCGGCAACCTGGCAGTACCACCCGAGGGCTTCTTGGTCAAAGACAAAGAAGGTCCGTTAAAGGAGGGAGAGCTAGATCGTGCTGCTAGTTGGGCGAAGGCGATTGATGAGAATTAGATGTGGTTTCTTAAAAAGGAATCTAAGAAAAGGTATATAAGATATTTAAGCACTTATTGAACAGGAACCAATATCCACAAGCTCAATTGTGGCTTCACCACTAAATTGGGGTACCAAATAGAGCAATTCTACTGCACCGCCAGGTCCGATTTCTAGCTTTAATGTACCATCTTCCACTTTGGTTACCCAGCTGCAGGAACCTCCTGCTGATATCCATTGGCCTGGAATGCACAATGCCAGTGCCTGCTTGGAGCTCCCTTCGATGTGAACAATAACATCTGATAACAAAGGCACAGTAAGAGTACGGCTCTCATCGGCAGAATTACGTATTTTAATACTGATTGCGAATGGCTGCTGTAACTCCTCGTCGAGTGTTGTGCACCCCGTCATTGTGAACTTACCGCCTAATTCCACGCTCAAAGGACCTGATGACTCTGGCTTGAGGTCACATATAGAGGTGAAGTCTGTCAATCGTCCTTCTACTCTCCACACTCCAACGTGTGTTGGCAGAGATGGTGAGAAAATTTCCTCTCCTTGCCTTAAATAGAATCCAGCAACAGCCACCACACATATTACAACAGCAGCAACACCTATCACTAAGAGTTTATTCTTCAATACTGGCTGTTTTTCTTCAAACTTGTATCCACAATTTTCACAGAATCTGGAGTCTTCCTTATTTTCGAATCCGCATTTTTTGCATCTCATGCAACCACCTCTTTTGTGTATAATCTAACAAATATAAAGGCTTTGCCAGCATCTTGTATGTTGTCATTGGACCTGCAGCTCTGTTTTTACGAAGTGAGCATAAAATGTAAAAGAAGAAATAGAAAGAGAGCCACGTATTCATCTGGGATAGCTACTCAGGTTTTCTCCGCGCTCATGAAAAATTCACCCTTGCTAGATGACCAAGAAGCTGACTCTAGCCACCGGCTTTCGGACGTCCATAGCATTTCGAACTGCTTAACGGATTGCTATGACCGCTATTATTTCCTGTACATATTGGCTTACACCATATAGATGGAAACATTTTCTACACCTCCTATTTCAAACATAGTTTCACCAATATATGATTTTCCACATCAAAAATGGACAAGATTTGGGAATCTGCAAGAGATTTTGTGGGTTGACGATCGTAGTAGATCACAAAGACCTTTCCTGTACTTATTTTGACCTGGTAGTAATCTCTACCAACGCCCCATGAACCTTTCTTAAAGGGACCAAAGGAACCACAATACCAGTACCAGCCAGCACGCATACTGTGCCTATCGAAGGATATAGATCACTGAGTTTCCTCAAATGCAGATTCTTCCCAGTTCGTGAATATTCCAATAGGGGAAGTTAAGCAATTATTACTGTGTCAGCTGCCGGAGTCCGACGAATAACAGAAAAGTTTATAAGCTCTATATCATAGATAGTAGCCACTATATACAGTAGTTGCAAGAGGTGACGAGAATGCACAAATTGAAATTCTGGCCTTGTGGTTTTCCATGGGTAGACGCTAAGGGTTACCCGTGGGTGGACACTAAGGGTTACCCGTGGGTGGATGTTGAAGGTAACCCATGGATAGACAATAATGAGCCGTGATTAGGCTGTGTTTTTTTCTTTTATTTTTTTCTTATGAAATGTTACGGAAAGGTGAAAAAGCAAAGTCCATGCATTAGTCAAAGAGAGGAAGACAGTCGGGATGATAAGTGCAAGAAATATTAGGTTTGAGGGCACAAGAACGTTACAAACATATATAAGGTCAGCAACGAAATCAACATCATGGAAATTGAGGTTATCTATGAGAAGGGTGTTTTCAGGCCCCTGCAGAAGGTAGACTTGAAAGAAGGTGTAAGAATCAGGATTACAGGATATACTAGAATTGAAAGAGAATCATTATCAGAATTAGCTCAAAAATTTGCTGGAATTGGTGGTTATAAAGGATCTATTAATTCTGAAAAACTACATTCTATTGAGGAAGAATTATATGGATAGAATTTTTCTGGATTCCTCTGTATTTGTGAAGCATTGCATGGAGGGCGATGAACTTCTCAGAAAATTAATCCTTGAAGGCTATGAGCTTGCTGCTTCACCAAATGTTATGGAAGAATCTTTTTACAGATGCTTGTACTTGAGAACAGAAGTTCTCTTAGGGAAATCAGGAATCCGTGACTTGAGAGCGAATTTCACAAAAAATCCAGATCAATATGAAGTCATCTTCTCATACTACAAGAGCTTCCTTGGGGCACTTGTTGAAAGTGGGCATTGCTTGTTGTTGTACTCACAATTGGTATCCACTATGTTCGTCAGGGACCGAGAGAAAAACCTGTGCCAGAAACCCTCGTTGTCTGGGATCACATCTTTGAATATGGTGCATACACGATGACACTTCGTAACTATACGAACACTGATATTCTCATACAAGAAGAATTCAGAAATGGCACTCTGGTGGGCGTTCTGAATGTGGTGGTAAAAGCCAATTCCTGCGAAAGATTCACGCTGCAGGGTACCTATGTCAAAGGAGATACAATCACCCTCATGACCGACAGTGAAACAGTGGTTGAGATTACAATTTAAGAGAAGAAGAAAGGAATTTAGCAATCTGAGCATGCATCAGTTTGAGATTTGTGAAAGTAGACTATTCCAGCCGGTGTAGCACTTTGCAAGAAGCACAAAGGTTTTAACTCCTGTTGGATACTGGCATCATGGCAAACAGATACAAAATCGTTTTACTGGCTGCAGCGTTTAGCCTCCTTTTTGAATATTCAATGCGGGGTATTGGGGGGCTTTTCCGTTCAGGATTCTTTCTTCTGTTTTTCCTTTACTGTTCGTACTACTCTCTTGTGGAAGATTTGATAGTAAGATACAGAATTACAAATAAACAGCTCTTGGTTGTTGCATTCTGTTTTGGGGTCGTACCGGAAGCATTCCTGACGGGTGCCATATTTGCTCCGCCTTTGAATTTGGGAGTGAACATTGCTCGGTTTTTTTTCATTAATATCGTGTGGTGGGGCTGCCTCCAGGGATTGGTCACTTTTTACTTTGCTACCAGGATTGTACAGAGAGACTGGAATCACAGGACCCTGGGCTATTTTGGATGGGGAATACGGCTGGCCTACATTGCAGGTGTATCTGTGCTGACATTTTTCAGGTCGCCAGTCCTGCCAAGAGGTCCTCTTACGGGGTATATCATTGTCTTTTTCACTATTGCACTGGGTGTAGTGTATCTGAAACACACATTAAAGAGCCCACAGCAGGATGTATACGCCTTCCGAAAATCAGCTCTCCTCGATTTCTTGTCATTTGGAAGTGTTTTCGTCTTTTTAGGACTGGGAACTTTTGTTGCCACGACGCAGACATTAGTGGAAGGATCTCTATTGAATCTGTTAGCTTCCCAGGTATCTACCGTGTGGACAGTCATCGTATTCTGTGGAGTGGTCATCTATTATGTACATCGTAGAAAGCAGATCACCATCTAGCAATTTTTATTAACAGCGAAGATCATTTGAAGAAAATAAGACATCAAAGATAGACATGCTGAGAATGTTGTCTGGAAGACCAGGAAACTTTATTAGCCAAAAAGGGAAGAAAGTAACATGAGATGTTGTCCAGAATGTGGAAGCACTGATGTGACTGTCAAGTACGGAGGAAGGGTGGGTGGACTCTGGCTGTACAAGGAGTGTGGTTATCAAGGGTACATGATTGTTGATTTTCCAGATGAATCGCTGAAGAAGATGAAACAAGTCGAAAAAGCAGAAATGCAGCAAAATAGAAGCCTGAAATAAAGGTTACCGAAAGAGAAGTGTTGCTGAAAACAGGAGAAAATTACAGATATCAGTTCACTGTAACCGAGGTAGAGTTTGACTACAGTAATTACGGAATCAGAAAAGAGATGGCCTATGAACTAACAGAGAAAAAGTCTTTGCGGTTGTACTTGCATGGGTATCTTCATAAGAGTGAATACTTTGACTGGCTTTAATTGGCTTGGCATCAATCATTCCCTTTTCCAAGAATACAGGCTTCACCATTTCCTGTGAATTCAAATACTGTATGCCTTGTACTCCTTCGGGGAATACACTTCTTGGAAATATTCTGGCTCTATATCGTACTTTTGTGAGAGAATTTCTTTCACCTTTCGCTTTTCAAAAGAATGTAAGCCACGTATCTTGTTCCAGGGCACAAAGAATCTGATGGAATACGATTCGCCCTTGTCCATCAGTCCATTGCCTCTATCAATCTCTTCTTTCAGAACAGCAGATGCTTTCTTTGGAAGCCCTTCTCTTGGATTGATCAAGATTTCCCCGATATTTGGTTTTGCTTTCTTTTTTGGAACTACCATAATGCAGCAGGATTCTTCACTCCACAGCTTCTCGGAAATTTCCTGTTCTATTTCTGTTCGCTCCTCAAAAGTAGTGCCAACGTCATCCTTTTTTATCTCATCTGTGCATTGAAAAAAAAGAAACCTTTTATAGAATTTCCTGTTCTTATAATCTTCTAGGGATTTTGACCCTTTTTCAGAGATTATTCTGCAAAAAAGGTGGTAATCATCTATTCCAATGATGCTGACAGGATCACGTATGCACTTTCGGAGAATTCTTATCAGGATTTCCTCGCTTATGCGGGAAACGTGATGTTCATATAGTGTGGATCGAAGGCGATTTCTTGCCAAAAAAAGAGATAGAACAGCTCTCCACCCCTTTTCTTCCACACCCAATCTGTAAAAGGATTTTCCTTCTTTATCTTCTACAACAGTGAGCGTACTTAAGAGTCTCTGTACATCAATGATGTGTGGAAATCCAACGTTGTACGCATCCCGTAACAAGTAATCAGTACGGTCTGCATCTATGGGGCCGTGAATGATTTCGGCGAGGAATTGTTTCTCACTATTCCTGTGTTCCCCTATGATCATGCTACGAATTCTATCTGTATCTAAGCCTTTGCCATATTGGTGGTTTATTAAATCAATTATCTCTTTCATGTAACTGCAGCCCAAAGTCTCATATCCTATATACTCGTGGACAGAGATTTCTTTCTCCATTTCAGCTATGAAATCCTTTACAGGGGAGCAGTATTCCAGAAAGAGTTCACCAGTATGTGAGAAGCACACATGTCCGATATCATGCAAGAGGGCAGCAGCCAGTACATTCTCTTCATCGATCTCAGTTATGAGATCTTGGTGGGTTCTTTTGAGAAAGAACAGCATCTGTTTGGCAATGTAATAAGTACCCAAAGAGTGTTCAAACCTTGTGTGACTTCCTGTTGGATACAACATGTCTGCTGTTCCAAGCTGCTTAATCCATCTGAGACGCTGCACTGGGGGTCTGTCTAGCAAATCAACAAAGTAGTCTTCAAGGTAGATTCCTCCTTGAATTGTGTCGAAAATAACTCGAGAAGTTTTTCTTTCATTGGAGATTCTTGAATCCTGTTCAGCCCACATATCTGACATTGTACGAATTTTCTTCTTAAGAATATTTTCAAAACTCATTTTTACACCATTCCAGCAGTATTAGTCTGGAGTGTTCTCTTTTTCTTTCTTATTATATTTACTGCTTCTTGAATTATCCTTTTCCTGTCAGTTTTTAGGTCCTGGAGAAGTTCCTCTATTATTTCCTCCCAATCGTTTCCTTTCTTTCTCATTCCTTCTATAAGTGGCCTGATTTTCTCTTCCCCTGTTTGTGTTATCTGGAAATAGATATCTGTTACTGGTTCATGCTTTACTGAGGTTGACACGTTATCTCTAAAGAGTTCTAACGCATTCCTTATTTCTGGGCTCGTGACACCGGAATATCCAATAAAAAAATGCGCACCTGCAAAGAGTTTGTCTTTTGTTTTTTCTTGGGTAAGAAATGCCAAAGGAAAGATTTCATCTTCTCCCAATTCATTATTTCCATTCTCCTTGGCTTTGTACAGCAAAATCTGTATGTCTTTCATTACGCCAGCCATGGTGTTCACCTATACCTTTTTATGAAAATTTACTTATAAAGTTTTCGTTTCTTAAATACTTTAAATACTCATAGTAATTTGACGATTTTGTACTTTTTTTCATTTTTTCTTACCAGAGGATTCTTGAGAAGTACTGAAAAGTGTATTAAATGGTTAAAATTTTAAGGTTTTGTTATCATTGTTTTTGATAGGGGTTTGGACTCACGGGGATGCCAGTTGCGTGTTGATGGCTTTCCGAACTGATGACCAGCGCTTGAGCACATTCATGGCAGTCTTTGAGAATTGCGAGATCATCGACATTTCTATGGGTTTCTATGGGCTCTCTTTTCATTCTGCTGGTTTTCATTCTCTCGCGTGTAACTTCCAGCTC
>JGI2172J19969_10000939_pt1 | contig 13035 bp, 8 predicted proteins | sample DeeMarSWOR230_32_FD_19969 | JGI IMG/M metagenome (IMG submission 19969)
CACAGCTGAAAAAACTATAATTTTCGCCTCTTCTTCTTCCATAGCCCTTCTGCTCAGTCCTATGCTGTCCCCAATATAGTCCGCAACGTCCTGAATTTCAGGCCTCTGATAATTGTGAGCCAAAATTATCGCATTCTTCTTCCTCTTTAGCCTATCTATCTTCTCGATGAGCTTCATCACTTTCGCCCTAAACATCCGTGTATTGTAGAGGTTTCTAGTAACACAGACAGATATATGCGTTTACCCCCAAAATACAGGTTTTCACTCTCTTCCATGTCATGTTTGTCTGGCTTTTCGGTTCTGTGGAGAACCAATTAAATACCGTATCGTCATCATTAGCTACAAAAGGACTTCCACATCGAGTCTTCTCCGCTGAATCTGTCCCTTGCTTGATACTCATCCATCTAGAAATGTGGTGCGGCGGGCCGGATTCGAACCAGCGAACCCCTACGGGAAAGGATCTTGAGTCCTTCGCCTTTGACCTAGCTTGGCTACCGCCGCAAACAATAACAGAACTTCCGAATCTTATTAATTATTTCCTAAGAGTTTAGCCACTGTCGACTTGGGTGATTTTCTTTGTAAATTCATACTGTACAACTTCCGCCTCTTCTGTTTTTTTGCCCTCTATAGTTCTTATGTGCCGATGAAAACTCATGTAGAATGATGAATGGCTCCTTAAGCATGTCACGGTTCAACACAGAAATTATCTTGTTCACGTGTTAGCATCTGAGTCTTCTTTTAATGTATTGGCGTATCGATCATATCAACACCATAATGTTCGGCGGATGACTCTAAGGATTTCTCTGCTTTTCCATCCAAGACAAGTCAGAGATAATGCTGTAATCTCTGCTCCAAGATCTATTTCCACGTTCCTTTTCGGCACATGGCAATGGAACAGTTGTCGATGACAAATGCTTTGTGTTGACGAACCTAACAAAGCATTTAAAATACGCGAAAGCTGAATTAAGATACAAAAAAGTTTATTAGAGAGCTATGCAGTTACGTGACTAGCTCTTTAAAAGATTGGAGACCGATTTTTCGAGTTGGATGATCCAACAGTTGGAGGAAATTGAAAGTTTGAGAAAACCCGCAATTCNCAATCCCACTCGCACATGTCCATATATGAGATTGCGGGAGTTGGTTAGAGTTGNCTGAATTTTCAAAAGATGACACGCTTTTTATTCTGAAAGCCTTCTTTAAGGAAAAAGGCTTAGTCCGCCAACATCTTGACTCTTACAACGAGTTCGTAGACCACGGTCTTCAGGAAGTAATTGATGAAACAGGTGAAATCGCAATAGAAGTTCCCGAATGTCCATACAAAGTGAAGCTGGGCCAAGTTTGGATGATAGATCCGCAGACCAGAATAACCGGTCCGTACGTGACAGAAGTGGACGGCACAAAACATGAAATCTATCCTTTGGAGGCAAGACTCCGCAGCCTAACTTATGCAGCTCCAATAGCTCTTGAAATGACCCCTGTGATAGACGGCAGGGAACAAGACACAGAACTCGTCTACATCGGAAATATTCCAGTAATGCTGAAATCGAAGCTTTGCTTTCTATCACAGCTTTCAAGAGAAGAACTAGTAGCTTGCGGTGAAGATCCGGACGACCCAGGCGGATACTTCATAGTGAACGGTTCGGAACGCGTAATGGTTGCCATGGAAGACTTGGCTCCGAACCGCATAATCGTGGACATAAACACTAAAGGAACAAGACCAGTATACCAAGCGAAGATATTCTCTACGACTGTTGGCTTTAGAGCAAGAATAGAACTCAAGCTAAAGTCGGATGGGATCATATACGTTTCCATGCCAGGCGTGCCTACGGCAATTCCCTTTGTTATATTGATGCGTGCTTTAGGCTTTGAATCAGACAAAGAAATAGCTGAAGCAGTCTCCTTGGAAGATGAGATACAGAGAGAACTAGAGCCTTCATTCGAAAAGGCCATAGGCATAGACACAGTGAGAGATGCTGTTCTGTTTATTGGAAACCGTGTCGCTCACGGTCAAGTTGAAGAATACCGCATACAGAAGGCTGAAACAGCCACAAACAAAAACTTTCTACCACACATAGGCAGAACTAGCGAAAGCAGAAGAGACAAAGCACTTTTCTTAGGTGAAATGGCGTGCAGAGCGATTGAACTGAAACTTGGAAAGAGAAAAACAGACGACAAAGACCACTTTAAAAACAAGCGGTTAAGACTTGCAGGACCCTTGCTTGCAGACCTATTCAGAGTAGCCTTCAGAAACCTCTGCAGAGACGTAAAATATCAGCTTGAACGTATAGGAGTAAAAGGACCAATAATAACTGTTTCAGCAGCTGTCCGCCCAGGAATAGTAACTGAAAGGCTTCAGCATGCACTTGCCACTGGAAATTGGGGAAGGGGAAGAGTAGGTATAACTCAGCTTCTAGACAGGACAAACCACATCTCAACTTTAAGCCACCTACGCAGACTGCAATCGCCATTAAGCAGAAGTCAACCGAACTTCGAAGCCAGAGACTTACATCCAACCCATTGGGGTCGTCTATGTCCAAACGAAACGCCAGAGGGCTCAAATTGTGGACTGGTTAAAAACCTAGCATTGTCAGCGTGCATTTCCGTAGGGGTAAACCCGGAGAAGATAAGACAGATACTTTATAGCATGGGCGTAGTGCCTGCACATGAAGCAAACGAAACTCTAAAACGTTCAGGAGCGAAAGTTTTTGTCGACGGAAACATAATAGGATACTGTGCTTCCCAAAAAGAACTGACGTGGGAATTCAGGAGAAGACGAAGAAGGGGTGAAATCTCAACCGAAGTAGACATAGCCAATTTCTCAAGAATTTACGGTGAAAGAGAAGAGATATACGTCAACTGCGATATGGGAAGGGTTAGACGTTCTGTGATAATAGTTGAGGATGGTGTTCCGAAACTGCAGCCAGAGCACGTTGAAAAGATATTGTCTGGAGAATGGTCATGGGAAGACCTTGTTAAAAACGGTGTAACTGAGTATTTGGATGCTGAAGAAGAGGAAAATGCCTACGTTGCCATAAACTTGGAAGAAGTAACTCCAGAGCATACACATGTGGAAATTGCAACATACACAATGCTTGGGATATGTGCCTCAACAATTCCTTACGCGGAGCACAATCAATCACCGCGAAACTCGTATCAAGCTGCAATGTCGAAGCAAGCGTTAGGCGTTTACGCTACAAACTTTCAGCAACGTGTGGATTCAAGGTCGCATGTTCTACATTACCCGCAGATACCGCTAGTAGAAACAGCATTAATGGATACGATTGGCTATAATCTTCGCCCTTCAGGGCAGAACTGCGTAGTAGCCGTACTTTCCTTTGAAGGTTACAACATGGAAGACGCCCTAATCTTCAATAAAGCCTCAATAGAAAGAGGTTTGGATCGTTCAACCTTCTACAGAATCTACGAGGCTGAATGCCGCCAGTACCTGGGCGGATCAAAAGACAAGTTTGTTATACCTGAACCGGGAATGCGCGGATACAGAGGAGAACAATACTATAGACTGCTTGAGCCAGACGGAGTGATAAGCTTGGAAGCACAAGTATCAGGCGGAGACGTCCTCATCGGTAGGACAAGCCCACCTCGATTCCTTGAGGAGTACAAAGAGTTTGAAGTGAGGGGTCCTTCGATGCGTGACACATCAGTGGATATGCGGCCGTCAGAAACAGGAATTGTTGACGCGGTTTTCTTGACAGAATCGGGAGAAGGAAGCAATCTTGTTAAGGTTAGGGTCCGGGACCAGCGTGTCCCAGAGCTGGGAGACAAATTCGCCTCCCGTCATGGACAGAAGGGAGTTATTGGGTTAATTATTCCACAAGAGGATATGCCTTTCACGGAAGATGGCATGGTTCCAGACATTGTGATCAATCCTCATGCTATTCCTTCAAGAATGACCATTGGACACTTCATTGAGTCAATAGCTGGAAAGGTTGCCGCCATGAGGGGAAAACAAGTTGATGGAACACCCTTCTCAAATGAAAGGCCTGGGGAACTCAGAAAAGCCTTAGTTAAGCTTGGATTCAGTCACACTGGAAGGGAAGTCTTTTATAATGGTGTAACTGGCGAAAAATTCGTTGCAGACGTGTTTGTTGGAGTCGCGTACTATCAGAAACTGCACCACATGGTTGCGGACAAAATACATGCCAGAGCAAGGGGGCAGGTTCAAATGCTGACGAGGCAGCCTACTGAGGGTCGAGCTAGGGGTGGAGGCTTGAGATTCGGAGAAATGGAACGCGACTGCCTTATAGGGCATGGAGCTGCAATGTTGCTTCGCGACAGATTGTTAGAGGAATCAGATAGGTACACATTGTACATCTGTGAAAATTGTGGTTACCTAGCCTATTACGACATGAAACAGAGAAAACACACATGTAGAATCTGTGGAGACAATGCTAGAATCTCCCCGGTAGTGGTCTCTTACGCTTTCAAACTTCTCTTGCAAGAATTGACGAGTCTTTGTGTAGCGCCTAAACTGAAGCTTAAGGAGAAGGCTTAACATGGCTGTGGAAGAAACAATCCATAAGGTTCTTGATGAAATTTCGTTCGGTCTNCTTTCACCCCAAGATATACGCAAACTCTCAGTGGTGGAGATTCAAACACCAGATACTTATGATGAAGACGGTGCTCCAATAACCACTGGATTGATGGATGGCAGGCTTGGAACCCTTGAACCGAGACAAAGATGTAAAACATGCGGTAACACAGCTATTAGATGTCCAGGCCACTTTGGCCACATCGAACTTGCCGTCCCAATAATACATATTGAATTTACAAAAATCATATACAATCTTCTTAGGGCAACATGCCGAAACTGCGGGCGAGTATTACTATCAGATGACAAGATAAAGGGAACTCAAGCCAGAATTGATAGAACACTTAAACTCTTAGGAGAAGTTCCAGACAGCGTTTATAAGGCGATTCTGAAAGAGATGATAAAGGCGAAGCAGTGCCCTCACTGTGGAGCGATCCAACGTAAAATAACATTTGAAAAGCCAACGAAATTCAGTGAGATAATTCCGGAAAGTGGCTCACAACCTTTAACGCCGAGCATGGTTCGAGAAAGACTGGAACGTATCCCAGATGAAGATTTGGAGCTTATGGGGTTCAACCCCAAGGCTGCACACCCAGAATGGATGGTCTTACAAGTTTTACCAGTTCCACCAGTCTATGTGCGCCCATCAATCACGTTAGAGTCAGGCATCCGCTCAGAAGACGATCTAACCCACAAACTAGTAGACATAATCCGCATCAACCAAAGATTGAAAGAAAACATGGATGCTGGAGCTCCAACACTCATAATTCAAGACCTATCAGAACTTCTGCAATATCACGTAACAACCTACTTCAACAATGAAGCTTCCGGAATACCTCCAGCAAGACATCGCTCTGGCAGAGCATTAAAAACCCTTTCACAAAGATTGAAGGGAAAAGAAGGAAGATTCAGGAGCAACCTTTCAGGGAAAAGGGTTGACTTCTCAGCACGAACAGTCATTTCTCCTGATCCCAATTTGGACATAAATGAGGTTGGTGTTCCTCTTCAAGTTGCCATGCGATTGTCTGTACCTGAAAAAGTCACTGAATTGAACATTGAAGAAATGCGTAAACTCATTGTAAACGGTCCTGAAAAATATCCGGGCGCCCTCTATATTATTAGACCTGATGGCAAACGGATAAGACTTGAATTTGTTGTTGACAGGGAAAAGGTTGCTGAAGCCTTAGAGCTTGGCTTTATAGTTGAAAGACACCTTAAAAATGGAGACGTAGCCATATTCAACCGTCAGCCTTCACTTCACCGCATGTCAATTATGGCGCATCATGCACGTGTTTTGCCATACAAAACGTTCCGCTTGCACCTATGTGTTTGTCCACCTTACAACGCTGACTTTGACGGGGACGAGATGAACCTACATGTGCCACAGAGCGAAGAAGCGCGAACAGAGGCACTTCTACTGATGCAAGTTCAAGATCAAATATTGTCACCAAGATTTGGCGGTCCGATAATAGGTGCAATTCGAGACTTCATAACAGCTGCATATCTGTTCACGAGAAAATCCAATTACCTAACGAAGGAGGAGGTCAGCAGATTACTAATAGTAGCCGGATATGAGGGGCCATTGCCGAAGCCGCAAATCCAGAAGCCTCAGCCACTATGGAATGGCAAACAAATTTTCAGCCTGTTTCTGCCAAAAGACTTAAACTATGTTCTGAAAGCAAACATCTGTCAAGGATGCGACAAATGCGAGAAGGAAGACTGCCCCTACGACGCCTATGTTGTTGTCAAAAACGGCGAACTCAAATGCGGCGTTATAGACAGGCGTTCAATAGGCGCTGAACAGTCTGAAAGTCTACTCCATAGGATAATAAAGGATTATGGAACAGATGCTGGACGGGAATTCCTGAACAAGATCACTCAAATGTTGAAGCTTTTCATAACTATTAGAGGTTTCACGTATTCATATGACGAGCTAGTTCTTTCTTCAAAAGCTGAAGATAAAATAAGAAAAAAAATGGTAAGGATTGAAAAGAGGATAGGAGAACTGATAGACAGTTATCGTAAGGGAACGCTTCCCAGACTTCCAGGGCAAACTCTTGAGGATTCATTTGAAATATATGTTATGAATGAACTGGCAAAGGCGAGAGATGAATCCGGGAAAGTGGCTGATGAAGATTTCACCCTAGAAAATTCAGGTATAATTATGACAAGAACTGGTGCCAGAGGTTCAAACCTAAATATCGGACAGATGAGTGCGTGTGTAGGGCAGCAAGCAGTGCGCGGAAAAAGAATAATGCGTGGATATGTAGGACGTGCATTGCCACATTTCAAGCTAGGCGACCCAAGTCCAAAAGCAAGAGGTTTCGTATATTCCTCATATCAAAAAGGGCTTGATTCTATAGAATTCTTCTTCCATGCCATGGGCGGCAGAGAAGGCCTGGTTGACACAGCTGTCAGAACACAGCAAAGCGGCTACATGCAGAGAAGACTAATCAACGCACTTGAACATTTACGCTTAGAATACGATGGAACCGTCAGAGACTCAGCTGGAGACGTAATCCAATTCAAATATGGTGAAGACGGCGTGGACCCAGCTAAAAGTGATCATGGAAAAGCCGTGAACGTGAGCCGGCTTATTGAACAGATAAAAATCGCTGTGAAGAAATGTAAACCCGAATCAGCTGAATACATCAAAAAAAGGTTGAAAGAAGCTGAAAGCGAACTTTCACCTCTACTTATAAACGAACTTAAACGGGGCCTAGCTGAAGCAAAGCTGGGCAAGAAAGGTGTTGAAAAAGCAATCAAGTTGACGGTTGAACATTACAAACGTGCCTCAATGGAGCCCGGTGAAGCCGTAGGCATAGTTGCAGCCCAGTCAATAGGCGAACCAGGCACACAGATGACCCTTAGAACATTCCACTATGCAGGAGTTAGAGAGCAAAACGTAACCCTTGGTTTGCCAAGACTAATAGAAATTGTTGACGCAAGAAGAATTCCGTCCACACCAATAATGACAATTTATTTAGCTGGAAAAAATAGGAAAAGCAGAGAATCAGCTGTAAGACTTGCCCGTAACATAGTTGACACAACATTAGAGGACTTAGCGCAGGCGATCTACGAAGATCCAGTGCACGAGAACGTAGTGGTGGAACTTAACAAAACGATGATGGAAGATAGAGATGTGACACTGCAAGAATTGAAAGACAGGTTAGAGACCTTGGATTGTACTGCAAGAATAAGGGGCAAGCGCATACATATAAAGCCCGAAAAAGTTGAGGCTCTCAAAAAATCGCTTGACAAAGTTTCCTCACTTCGTATCAAAGGTGTTTCAGGCATAAAACGTGTGCTGGTTACAGAAGAAAGAGGGGAATGGGTTATAAGAACCGATGGTTCGAACCTGCTTGAAGTTTTGGAGGTTTCTGGTGTAGATACCACACGAACAACAACCAACAACGTTCACGAAATAGCTAAAACCCTTGGAGTGGAAGCCGCTAGAAACGCGTTGATGCATGAGGCTTTGGAAGTCCTAGAGGAGCAGGGATTGGATGTTGACATCCGCCATGTCATGCTTGTTTCAGATATAATGACATCCGCTGGTGACGTGCAGCAGATAGGTAGGCACGGCATAAGCGGCAAGAAGTCAAGTATTTTGGCCCGGGCAGCCTTCGAGATAACTATTCCGAACATTGTTGGTGCGGCTGTGAAAGGCGAAAGCGACCCACTGGCCGGTGTAACCGAAAACGTAATAGTTGGGCAGTCGATTCCAATAGGAACAGGATTAGTTGAACTTTACATGTCGATTTCTGGACTGAAAGGGAAAAACAAATGATAGACATGGACAAGGCAATTACAACCGTTGTGAAGACAGGCAAGGTATCCTTAGGAGCGAACTCAGCTATAAAGAATGCGAAGACAGGCAAGGTCAAATTGATAATTTTGGCTTCCAACTGTCCTAGAAAATTACGTGAAGATGTGGAATATTATTGCAAACTCTCAAAGGTTCCCCTGATCATGTACAAAGGTTCTTCGGTAGACCTAGCTGCAGTATGCGGCAAACCATTTCTGGTTTCAGCGGTAAGTATAAGAGAGCCCGGTGATTCAGAGGTTCTTGAGTTGATAGAAAAACCAGCCTTAGAGGAATCCTACGGAGGGAGTGAATGACAAGTGGAATAAAATTGACAGGTACGGAAATGCGATACATAGCATTGTTTGAAAGCATAACTGGTGCGAACGTGAAAGACTGCATAGTCAAAGAGGGACAAGGACGCGTGATCTTTGTGGTTAAGCAGGGAGAAATAGGAGTGGCAATTGGGAAAGGCGGAAGAAACATCCACACTCTGGAAAGGATGACTGGTAAAAAACATGAGATAATTGAGTATTCAGAAGATCCTGCACAATTCATTAAAAATGCTTTGAAACCAGCGTTTGTTAGAGAGGTTCGCATAACTGAAAGGCCAGATGGGAAGACAATGGCTGTTGTAACAGTTAATCCAAGAGATAAAGGTGTTGCNATAGGAAAGAACGGGAGAAACGCGGAACGTTTACGCTTTTTGGCTAGAAGGTACTTTCAGATACAAAACGTAAGCATAACCTAAATTCGAGAGAATGGGAGCATGAAGAAGGGAGTGTTAGCACTATCCGTTTTTTTCACGTTGTCTATATTATTAATCAATTCTGTTAATGCGGAAGGGGAATCCTTCACGGACAAGTTTTTAGGCAGCCCATTGATAGTGCTTGTCGTGATAGTTGTCATCGATATTCTAGCATTCGTTTTTCATAGAATAAAACGGTAGGACGCGTTTAAGCTTCAGTGCTTAAAAGGAGATCTATGAGGGCTTTCTGGTCCACCTCTGCCCTAACCCTCCAGTCTAAGTATAACTGTTCGTTTTCGTCTTGTGTCAGGTATCCATAACGGATGTAACGGTCAATGTTGAGTCCAGCTTTCCATCCGGGCAGTTTTTCACGTAACAGCTCTTCAACCTCTTGTCGTGACGTTTTTCCCTTTTTAGAGATGACATACGCTATGGTTATTGCTAGTCCAGCTAGGTCATCGATTCGCCAACCAATCATTTTAGGTTCTTTTGATTTTAATTCTCCTCTCAATGTTATGTAGAATCTGGCTTTGTCCAGCTGCTCCAATGTTGGTTTTTCGGCTGGCTTCTCTTCCTCAAAAACCGTTTTAACTTGCAGATCAAGTGCGTTCAGATATTTGTCTAAGATCTTTAGAACTTTTGGATAGTCTGAACCTAACGTTTTACGAAGTTCCCATCCCTTTGCTCCCGGTTTTCTGTGTCGTCGGTAAAAGAGCAGGTGGACCGCTCTTTTAATTTTGTTTGCGTAATAAGCTTTCCTTCTGCTCATTTCAGTTCGCCTCTCTTCCATTTCATCCAGTCTTCCACTGTGACGGCTATCGGTATCGAAACCAGTTGCTTTTTTCCGATTTCGGTCACAATTTTCCCGTATGGCTTGATGAAGCTTTCTTCCTCCAGTGGATGGATCTCCAGTGTCGCATAGCCATATGTGACTAAGAAGCTTGTCATGAAGGCTCTGTGCACTGTCTCCTCATAAGTTTCTGCACCAACAAAATCCCAGTATCGAATTTTGCCGTTTTCACCTTTCTCTTCAACCGTTTTCTTTAATTCTTGCCATAAATTCTCAAGATCTTCTGAAAAAGCCTTATCTAGCAAAATTCTCTGCCTCATAAGCTCTTCTCTTGTTGCAAGACCCGTTTCAATCTTTTCTGGAGAAATGACTTTCCACCTTTCAGCTAACGGCAGTAAGCCTCTCCAGTATCTAATTGCCTCTGCCAAGCTGTGAAGCGAAATCTTTTCCAACTCAACTGTTGGATGCCAAGCCTTTAGGAAAATCTCGACAATCTCCTCCTTGCTTACGCGCATGAGTTTCTCTTCTAATAAGAAAGGATCTGTGTAAAGCGATGTTGAACGATGTTTAACCCATTCGCTTTGAAGCTTCACAACCGAGGCTAAATGATGAACCGTTTCAGCATCCAAGCACAGGTCTTCCGGCAGTTTCCATTCTGGAAAATATTCTCTGATTACACTTATGACTTCATCAATGTCTATGAGAAATGGGTCTAGTGAACGTTCTTCAACAGGCTTGCACATCTCAATTATTCCCTGAAGTTTTTCTCTTCCAAGTTTTTTTCGTGTTCTCTTAGACTGCATTATGCAACCTCTCTGATTATCGATGCTCCTTCAATGTTTTGAACTGTAATGATGTTTACTTCGTCCTTTGTGAATGTGATTTGGCTCGGTGTAATCACAAGGTATTGAGCGTTTACATCCTTGACTGTTGAGATAATCATCTTGGCAATTATTTCACGGTTTCTCGGATCCATGTGAATATCGTATTCGTCAACAGCACGGAATTGTGAGCGGACATACTGCTGCAAAGCCAGCAGAAAACTCATAGTTGCTGTTGTTCTTTCTCCACCGCTTTGGGTGTAAGCGTTAAGCGGAACTGGTTTGCCTCCCTTAAAGCCTACAAGAATTTCCACTCCGGCAGCTTCTATATCACGTCCATTAACAAGCCTGACTTCTCCAACAGCTTGGGATTGAGCAATAATCTTCTGATATTGAAGGTTCACACGATCCAATAGGCTCCGGATTACCGTAACCCAAGCCTGCATCCTTGCTTTCACTTCCTCTAATGCCTTTTCACGGTTTTCTGCAACCAGCCTTGCCTTCTCTTTCAACTCTAAATGAAGCTTAGAATAGGATTCATACATGCGTTCTATATCTTCTGAAACATCTGAAAGAGCTGCTAAATGCCCGTCTGCAACCCTCATCTCNTCGAGAATTTCGCCGACATTCTTTATGACGGCAATTCTAGGCCCAGTCTGCTCAGCCTTCTTAATCTCTTCATCCAAGTAATTTTTCGCGGCCTTCAGTTCCCTTTCCAATTTTTCAAGTTCAGCCTTCAATTTTTCTTCGCGATACTGGAGCAGTGCCAACTTGATTCTGCTATCCAAAACGTGACTGCCAACCTTTTCAATGTCTTCTTCTAGGCTTCCCGCTCTTTTTTGGTTTTCACTTATTTTTATGTTCAGCTTTGAAAGTTGATGGTTGAAGTTTTGTATCAGCTCCTTCAAGTTTTCACTTTTCAAGAGCTTGAACCGTTTTGAAAAAGTTTCTTCGAAGCCTTGACCTACAAGAAGAGATGGATTTCCTCTGCCTTGGATTGCTTCTTCTAGGATTGCTGTTTCTTTCAACAGTTGTTCGCACAGTGAAGTTGTTGACTCACTTCTGGCTTTTTCGTGTTCAAGGCTTAGGCGTTCATCAAAAAGTCTTTTCCATTCACTCTTCAGCTTTTCAAGTTGGCTTTGCTGTATTTGAAGTTGACCTGTCGCCATTTTTGTTTCATTTTCAATATAGTTCAGAGTATCCTGTTCTTTTTTCCTGTCTGACTCTAACCCCTTAACTATATTTTCTCTTCTTGCCACTTCGCCCCATGCAAGCTCCCTTTCCAAGAATCTCCTCTTGGTCAATAGTTGCTTTTTCTCTTGATATCTGTCATATTGTTCCCTCCAGTAATTGAGTGTCTGCTCAGATGACTCCAGAAGCTTGCTTACGGAGTCCTCTTGGCTCAATGTGCGCGTGAGTTTCTTTTGGGCTTTAACCACGTTTCGGCGGTAAGACTCAAGTCCAACGGCTGCCTCAACCATGTGCAGCTTTTCTTGCGGAGGACGCACGGTGAACTGTTCAACCATGTTCTGATGCATTATGATGAGCATGTTGTCAGGGTCAACGCCTAGCCTAGCCAGAAGCCTTTCAACTTCAGCTTTTGTGGCTGCCCTGTTCTCAAGCTCAAACCAGTACTTGCCATCCTTCCGCATGACACGCGTGAGGAAAATCTGGTCTTTCTTAAATTTTGGAACTGGCCTGCGGTTGCTTCTTTTAGCGTTATCTAATATCAATGTGACTCTCGCTTGGTCTTTGCCCCAACGGATCAAGTCACTCAGCTTTTTCGATCGTTCAGTGTAGGATTGCCCTAAAGCCACAGAAATAGCCAATAAAAGCGAAGATTTTCCTGAGCCGTTGGGTCCACAAATAACGTTTATGCCTGATTTAAACGGTACCCTAGCATACTCGTAACTCATGAAATTCTCTAGGATTACCTCTTGAATCAGCATTGGAGCCTTTGCCTCTTCAGTGTAGTAATAGAGTTTGAAATTCCCTTATTAAAACAATTAGGCTGGGTTTCACTCAAAGCTAATTCCAGAAACACAGAAGTTTTACATGTATCTTTACAGATAAGACGCTGGCGTTGAGCCGTGGTTATCGCTGGTAAGGTATTTACGCTTTTTGAACCACTTGCGCTAGCCGAAACAGCTTTAGGATTTAATGGATATCACACTCGCGCGCGCTGACGGAGGTTGCTAGGCTTCTGCCAAAAGAAAACATGCTTAGAGGAGTTCACTCACCCAATTACGTCATTCGTGTTTTCCACAAGGAAAAAATAATGGCTTTGCCAGCCTACGACACAATTTGAAGTGTGAAAACCAA
>JGI2172J19969_10000940_pt1 | contig 13031 bp, 10 predicted proteins | sample DeeMarSWOR230_32_FD_19969 | JGI IMG/M metagenome (IMG submission 19969)
GCTATCTTGCCCAGACTAGGGGTAGGAGGCTCTCAGCTCTTTGACCGAGAGTTTCCCGGACCATTACCTGAAAGGCTACGCCCTAGATTCAGTACCACCGCAAGGCTTCTCTGGACAATTTACGTAGGGTTTACAGTGGCTGAAATAGCACTACTTTATTTTCTAGCCAGGCTCCCACTCTTTGACTCAATCTGCATCTCCTTCTCAACTATACCTACTGGTGGATTTACCCCCACTACAGAAAGCATCGGACACTATATTAATGCTTATCCCCTGGCTCAATATATCATTATGTCCTTCATGTTCCTAGCAGGCATGAGCTTCATACTTCATTATCAGTTTTTACGCGGGAACTGGAAATCAATTAAAGCTGAGGAGTTCAGACTTTACCTGATTATTCTGGCAGTCGCCATTTCACTATTAATAGTTTCACAAGGCTTGAGTTCATATAGAGAGGGAATTTTTCAGGCAATCTCAATCATGACTACCACAGGCTTTGTCACTGCTGATTTCGGCTCCTGGCACTCTGGAGCCAGAATAGTTCTTCTGGTCTTGATGTTCATTGGAGCCTGTGGTGGCTCAACTGGTGGGGCAATAAAAGTTATACGTATTTTAACCCTTATAAAACATACCCGGGTAATGATGAGGAAGGCTATTTCACCGAAAGCTGTGATCCCGGTGAAACTTAACCAAAAACCCTTCCCGGAGGGAATAATCCGAGACATAATCTCTTTCCTCTTTCTCTATATTGTTGTTGCTGTTGTAGCTTCAGTAATACTTGGTTTACTGGGGCTTGATTTAGAGACATCAATATCAGGAGTAGCTGCTACTCTGGGCAATGTCGGGCCTGGTTTAGGTGGAGTGGGTCCTACTGAGAGCTATGCCTCGCTTCCCGGTGCAGCCAAGGTCATCTTGATTATGTGTATGTGGTTGGGACGGTTAGAATTGTTTACCGTTATTATGATATTTTCTCCTCGCTTTTGGAAAGGTTAATTCAACCCACAGTGGAAGTTCAAAACAGATTTAGGCTATACTCTGCAATAGGTTTATGATCAAGGTTGCTTTCCAAGGAGAAAGAGGCGCTTTCAGCGAGGATGCTGCGGCGAAGCTTTTTGGCGGGGACATTGATTTTTTACCGTGTATGCGGTTGAAAGAAGTTTTTGAACTTGTGTCGCAGGGCAAGGGTAAATTTGGGGTAGTCCCCATGGAGAACTCTCAAGCCGGCAGTATCAACGAGACCTACGATTTGTTATTGGCATATCCTCTCAATATATTTGCTGAAGTTATTCTCAAAGTAAGCCATTGCCTGATGGCTTTGCCGGGAGAAAAATTGGCTGATATAACAACGATTTACTCCCATCCTCAAGCCTTAGCTCAATGTGCGGAGTTTTTAAATAAATTGAAAGTTGAAATTATGCCTAGCTATGATACTGCGGGCAGTGCCAAAATGGTAAAAGATAAAAAGTTGAGGCACTGTGCTGCCATAGCTAGCAAGAGAGCTGCTGATATTTATGGCCTGGAGATTCTGGCACCAGAAATTGAGACGAGTGTCAATAACTATACCAAATTCGTGGCTATCTCTAAGCAAAAAGCTAAACCTGCACATAAAAACAAAACATCTCTCGTGTTTGCTGCTGAGCATAAGCCTGGCTCCCTATATCGGATTTTGGGTATCTTCGCCACCAGGAATATAAATTTGACAAAATTGGAGTCAAGACCGAGCAGGACTGAGCCGTGGGAGTATGTTTTTTATGCTGATTTTGAGGGTCACCTGGATGGCGAGGTATACCAAGAAGCTATTAGAGAGTTACAGAGAGAAGCTACCTTTATTAAGATACTTGGCTCCTATCCTCAAGCTACCTGAAGCTAAGCTACTTATAACCTCGTTTCTTAAAGCCTGTTCGGATTCCAGGGATTCCCCGCCAGTTCACACTCTAGCAAAAGGCTAAACTTCTCTTCTGATAACGAAGAGTAGCGGAATTGAGATTAGCTCCATGACTACGGCAAACAGAATTAGGTAGCTGATAGAATTCTCATAGAGTAATCCCATCAGGGCAGCCCCTAAAAACCAGGCCGCCCCATATGCTGTATTGAAGATTCCGTAAGCAAATCCTCTTCGCTCCATAGGTGTTAGGTCAGCGATGGCGGCACGCATAATCGTTTCCTGAATCCCCATGACCACACCCCATAATATTATGCCCATTATCACCAAGTTATAGCTATAGGAAAAGGCAAGGAAGGGAATAGGCAACGTAAGTAAAGGGACTGCCAATAACGATATAAGCCCAATTCTATCGTACGTTTTACCTACGAGAAGAGCTGCCAGGGCATCTACGCCCATAGCAATGGCATAAATCATGGGGATTTGAGCATCCAGGACGATAGATTGGACTTTGAGATGGTAGGAGATTAACTGGAAATTAGCAAATCCAGCTATGGAAAACAAAGTAAATAAAGTATATAACCAGAAAACTTGGGGGAGTTTATCTCTGTCGCCTTGTTTGCTTTCCTCTCCGGGAGCTTCAAGTTTCTGCGGTGAAGGGACTTTCTTCCTCGCTATGNCAAGAACGGCCATGGTCAGCAAAGCCGGTATCCATAATATAGTAAAGCCTTCACGATAGTTACCGCCAAGAAAGAAAATAAAGAAAAAGATGAGGGGACCAATGATAGCGCCAACCTGGTCTAATGCTTCATGAACAGCAAACCCCCAGCCCCTCCCCACTTTTTTTGTGGCATAAGAAATCATGGTATCCCTTGCTGGACTTCTTATTGCTTTCCCCACCCGTTCCAAAATGATAAGCACGGCAGCAAGCTGCCAATCGCCAGCAAATGCCACCAAGGGAATGGACAGGATCAGTCCATAACCGATAAAGGTAAAAAGCCAATATGCCTTAGTGCGATCGGCAAGATAGCCAGAGGCAAGACGCAGAGCATAACCGCCAAATTCGCCGATGCCAGCTATTAGCCCGACAATACTAGCACTTGCCCCCAGCGTAGCCAGATAAGGCCCCGTAACGCTCCTAGCCCCTTCGTAGGTTACATCTCCGAATAGGCTGACAATCCCCAGGAGAATAATGAAGTGCACAACACTCCTTTTTGTTTTTGCATTACTGTTTACATATCTGGCTTGGTTTCCAATTGATCTAGTGTCATTTTAGTAAAATCCTTAGGACAAAAGACTTCATTTCGAACCATAATCAGTTTGTTCAATAACATGCAATTGTCATCTGAACATTTCACTTCGTGTCATTCTTCGTCATCCAGATAAACTTGGGCTCCTCAGAATGACATTACTGACGGTCTCAATAAATTTGCCAGGCTGGCAACTATGCTATAGCTTTGCGCTTAGCTTCTTATATGTGCCAGTCAAAGCCTCTGGTATAACTTTGGTATCAGACAAGACCGGCATGAAGTTAGTGTCACCTGGCCATCTGGGGACTATGTGAGTATGGAGGTGTTCCGCTATGCCGGCTCCGGCAACTTTGCCCAAATTTAAGCCGATATTGAAGCCAGCTGGCTCCATTACTTCTTTTAGAAGTTTTAGGCTCTTCTTGATAATATCAAAGTGTTCCTTTGCTTCTGCATCCTTTAAATCCTGTAAATTTGCTATATGCCGATAGGGAGCTACCATTAAATGCCCTGGATTATAGGGGAAGGCGTTCAGGATTATAAAATTGTGCTGGCCACGATAAAGGATAAAATTTGCCTCATCGTTATTTTCCCGGGGTTTCTGGCACAAGATACAGCCGCTTTCTGGGGCTCTTTGTATATATTCCATTCGCCATGGTGCCCAAATATATTCCATTAAACCCATATAGTATGCTGATTCTAGGTTAAGTGCAATAGGATGCTCGGTCTGAGATGAAAAAATTCTAGACATGGCAAAACGGGTTGACTATGTGATTTNGCTAAGCATAAAATACTTCGGGGCTAACATGTTTGACGTCTTGACCCAAAAGTTGACCAGTGTATTTGATAGGCTTGGCAGGAAAGGCAAGCTTAGCGAAGGGGACATCGACGACGCCTTACGCCAGGTACGGCTGGCGCTTTTGGAAGCAGATGTAAATTTTAAGGTCGTTAAGGAATTTTTGCTCAAGGTGCGAGAGCGTGCTATGGGCTCTGAAGTATTGCGTAGCCTGACACCAGCCCAGCATATTATTAAAATTGTCAATGAAGAATTAGTTGCCATTTTAGGTGGGGAGCCAGGTCTTTTAGCTTCGGTTACTGACTTACCAGCGGTCGCTTTGCTTGTTGGATTGCAGGGCTCTGGTAAAACCACCACAGCAGTGAAGCTGGCACTNCAGCTTAAACATCTAGGGCAGCGTCCTTTATTAGTAGCTGGTGATACTCGCCGACCTGCTGCCATTGAACAACTCAAATTACTTGGTGAGCAACACGATATCCCAGTATATAGTGAGGATGCTAAGGTGGCATCAACAACGATTTGCCAGCATGCTCTCAGGCAAGCTAAGGAACGGGGAGCAACCTGGGTTATTATAGATACGCAAGGACGCCTGCATATTGACGAAGCCATGATGAAAGAATTAGCTGATATCAAATCCCTGGTACAGCCTTCAGAAGTCTTGCTTACGGTAGATGCTATGATTGGGCAGGATGCCGTAAGAGTAGCCCAAGAATTCCACAGTCAAATCGGACTCACGGGACTCATCCTGACGAAGATGGATGGAGATGCCCGAGGTGGAGCTGCTCTCTCCATTAGATTTGTTACCGGAGTGCCCATAAAATACCTGGGCACGGGTGAGAAGATAGATGCTTTGGAAATATTTCATCCCGACCGTTTAGCGTCCCGCATTCTGGGTATGGGAGATATGCTCACCTTCATCGAGCGAGCTGAGATGACCTTTGACCAGCAACAGGTCCAGAATTTGGAAGCAAAAATGCGCACCGGTGATTTTAACCTTGAGGATCTCCTTAGTCAAATGCGCCAAATTCACAGGATGGGTTCTTTAGGGCGACTGGTGGAAATGATACCAGGCTTCTCCAGATTCGCTTCTTATTTGCCAGATGTCGATGGGGAGAAACAACTAAAAAAGATAGAGGCAATTATCCTATCTATGACTTACGAGGAAAGGCGTAATCCGGCCATTATTGACGGCAAACGGCGAAGCCGTATTGCTCGAGGCAGTGGCACCACTTCCAAAGATGTTAATCAACTTCTTAATCAGTTTCGTGAAATGCAAAAATTGACTAAATCATTAACACGAGGCAAGTTGCCTAAAAATATAGGTGCCATGTTCAATATGCCCTTAAGGTAAATCAGTCTAGATAGCCTTTAAGCTTCCGACTGCGGGTGGGATGACGTAACTTGCGCAGAGCCTTGCCTTCAATCTGTCGTATTCTTTCTCGAGTTACATCGAATTCTCTACCCACCTCTTCCAAGGTTCTAGGATGCCCGTCTTTAAGACCAAATCTAAGCTGCAACACTCTTTTTTCGCGCTCGGTAAGTTCATTAAGTACTTTGTCTATTTGTTCTTTAAGCAGCTGCTGTGAAGTGGCTTCAGTTGGTGCTAAACTGGCCTGATCTTCAACAAGATCGCCTAACCGACTATCTTCATCTTCACCAATGGGCATGTCTAGTGACATGGGTTCACGGAAAAACAAGGCCATGACCTCTTCTACTTTTTCTGGCGACATATTCAGGCGGCTGCCAATTTCTTCGTAAGTTGGTTCGCGCCCAAGTTCTTGAATTAACTGTCGCATCGCCCGTGATAGTTTATTAATTGTTTCTACCATGTGTACCGGAATGCGAATAGTACGGGATTGGTCAGCTATAGATCGAGTGATGCCTTGCCTGATCCACCAGGTGGCATAGGTACTGAATTTATAGCCTTTTCTATACTGAAACTTATCTACAGCTCGAATAAGGCCAATATTTCCCTCCTGGATAAGCTCAAGGAGAGGCATGCCATGCCCGATATACTTCTTGGCTATACTCACCACCAGGCGAAGGTTTGCTTCAGTGAGGTGTCGTTCTGATGCATGTGCTTCATTCTTTATCTGTTCAAAGTAAGCTTTACACTCATTGCTATGATAATCAATTTCAGACAGGAACCTATCGTTGGTCAAGAGAGCCTTTAGTTCTTGCCACGAAGTTTTATCTCTGGCTAGAAGCTCTAGCAATTGCGGAGGCAGAAGATGACTGTTTATGGAAACATTAACTATGGCTTCTTCAGCTACAGCGGTTCCTTTGCCTATCGCTTTAGCGGTTTCCGCTATTAATGATGGGTCTATAACAGCGTCAATGGCGAAGCGTAATTTAGGATTATTTATTGTTTCCACCACATTGCTGGAGGGATTGATACCAATACGCTCCTCGATAATCTGAACAAAGGGGTATGTCTTGGATAATTGAGAAATTACTTGAAAAACTATGTCAACGGGTGAGGCGAATTTCTTGTATTTCCTGAAATGGTTGTCTTCGATTCTTTCCAGGCTTCTGCCCAGCTCTATCTTCCGAGATAGTAACTTCTCTTCATGGACATTGAGAAGTTGCACTCTGCCAATTTCCTGAAGATACATACGAGCTGAGTCATCAATTACCTCATATTCGCCCAGTGGTGGCGGAGGCTTTACCTCTGCAATTTCCGCTGTGATGAATTCCTCGCCTTCTTCTTTTTCTTCAACTTCCTCGGCTGAGGCGCTGCCATCCTCAACTTCAGCTTCATCGCTGAGTAAACCTTCAGCCACTACCTCATCACTATCCAGGTTTATATCTTCTTTTTTCATTAAATCCATTGTTCTTTCTCTTTTTTAATTTTTTAATAAAGACTTCCTGAAGCTGTTGCCCGGAACTTATTCCTTGCTCTTCTAATTTGGACAACTCTGAGCTTATACCGCCCTTTTCCCTCTCCAGCTCAAGCATCGCCTCCTTCTCAGTTTCTAATTTCCGGGATAACTCCTCCTTGAGACGGAGAATACAATCTTCTAAATCACCGTGTCGTGTTTGCTCGCTTTCCCGTATGGCTGGCGGGAAAACTTTTTTAACCAAATAGTATAAATGTTCTAGTAGGTTAGTGTCAAGTTTACTTTCAAGATCCGAGATATCAGAAGACTTTTGCCATTTGACAAAGACCTCCCGATTTTCTGTTGATTCGAAGTGTTCCGGTGATAGCTCCCAAGCTATAGGACGAAGTTCTGAGAACTGAAGGAGAAGTGCCAAGCAGTGTTCTTCAATAGGGCTGGACCCAAGCTGGTGGGCAAGGCGAGATTGTTCTATGGGCTTGCCATGTTGAGGTTTTCCCCGGCCCGCCTTTGATTCTCGTAAAGCGGCTCTTACGGCGGATTCTTCAATTTTCAGTTCACGTGCCAGTCTCTTTAGGTAATGGGATTGTTGTACAGGGTCTCTCATTTCATAAATCGAGGGCAGAAGTTTCTGTACAGCTAAGGACTTGTCTCGGGCTTTGTTTGCATCAACTTTGCTTATTACAGATTGAAAGGCGAAGTCCAGAATAGGCATAGCTTGTTCCACTAGCTTCTCCCAAAGGGCAGGGTCCTCTCTTATTACCTCGTCCGGGTCCTTGCCTGGAGGTAATAAAATGACATTTGCTTCAGCATTGGAGTAAGTTAATATCGCTTTGCCTCGCAGGGTAGCTTCTTCTCCGGCAAGATCGGCATCTAGTGCCAGGGTTATGTTACTGGTCAATCTTTTAATGCCTTCCACCTGCTTCTCGGTTAAAGAAGTTCCCATTGAGCCAACTACATTTTGCCAGTCGTTTCGGTGCGCAGTGAGAACATCCATGTAGCCTTCTACGATTATCGCTAGATTGTCCTTTCTAATAGCAACTTTAGCCTTATCAATGCCATATAAGCTGCTACTCTTGTCGAAAATTGCTGTTTGAGGGGAGTTAATATATTTAGGTAGTGAGTCATCGAGAACTCTAGCGCCGAAACCAGTAACTCGACCCTGGATATCACATATGGGAAACATCAGCCGGTTACGAAATCGGTCGTAACTACCTCCTTCTTCTTTCTCGATTATTAGACCAGTTTCTACAAGCTCCTTTTCTGTGTAACCTTTACCCAGCAGGTAATTCTTAATTGTTTCCCAGGCATCAGGGCTGAAACCAAGTCGGAACTCTTTTATAGTCTCGGTCGTGACCTTTCTTCTTGCCAGGTAACTTCTCGCCGACTCGCCTGCCTTAGTGCTCGAAAGTAAATGGTGATAGTATTCAGTAGCTGCCTCATTAATCTGAAATAATCTCTCTTTTTTCTCATCTACAGCCTTGGCTGGTACCTCAAGGGGGCTTAAAGTTATGCCTCCCTTTTGAGCTAAAAGACGAAGAGCTTGACCAAAATCAATGCCCTCCTTTTTCATGATAAAAGAGTAAATATCGCCGCCAGTTCCACAGGCACCAAAGCAATGCCAGCTTTGTTGCGCAGGGAATACGAAAAAGGAAGGATGTTTCTCAGTATGGAAGGGGCATAAACCCTTGAAATTGCGTCCCGCTTTCTGCAGAGTAACATACTCAGAGACAAGCTCTACTATATCTAATCTCTGCTTTATATCTGTAATTACGCTCATTGAGATATCTCTCCAGCTAATCTCAGGGCATATTGATCGGTCATCCCTGCAATGTAATCCATGACTTTGCGCTCCTTGTTATCTGGCAAAGAAGCAAATTCTTGAGGTAATCCATCATCGTGCTTCAGGAAATAAGAATATAATAGACGTAATACCTTTCCCGCATTTACTGCTTCCTCTTTAGTTGAAGTGGGATAATATACCTCGTCAAATAGAAACTGGCGGAGTATGTTAGTTGATTTAAGGACTTCAGGGCTCATGCCTATAGTTGGATTGGTTAAATTGCCATTGCCACTAACAGGCCAGGAGCAGTTTATGATATCACAAACTAGAGTATTAATGCGCTGTGAATGTTCATTCCCCAGAGTTGCCACTACTGGCTTGGGTAAATCATTCGGAGAGATAATACCAGCTCTCATGGCATCCTCGACGTCGTGGTTAACATAGGCCACGATATCGGCTATCTTGCATACTTTTCCCTCCAGAGTATTGGCATCTCCCCATCCTTCTCCCAAAATCTCAGCTTGTCCCTTGGAATGATTGACGATGCCATCTCGTACTTCCCAGGTAAGATTTAGCCCCTGTCCCTCCTTCTCCAATAAATCAACCACTCGTAAGCTTTGTTCATTATGCCTGAAGCCATCACGATACAATTCATTTAGAATTTCCTCACCTATATGACCAAAAGGCGTGTGCCCTAAATCATGTCCGAGCGCGATAGCCTCAGCAAGGTCTTCGTTGAGGTTTAGAGCTCGAGCTATAGTTCTGGCTATTTGGGATACTTCCAGAGTGTGAGTGAGCCTGGTGACATAATGGTCACCTAAGGGAGCAATAAAAACCTGTGTCTTATGTTTTAACCGACGGAAAGCCTTGGAATATATAATACGGTCACGGTCACGTTGAAAATTGGTTCTTATGGGGCACGGTTCTTCCCACTTCAACCGACCACGACTGAATTTGCTCTTAGCGGCATAAGGGGAAAGGGCTTCTTCTTTTTTTTCTGTCTGCTCACGGATATTAGGTTTGTTAACCATGGAATCAGTGTAATATAATAAGTCAAGGAACAATCTTTAATTTACCGCAATAGTACCTTCATGTCTTCACACACGTTTTCTTTTAGTTCTTGATTTTATCCTATTTTCTACCTCTGCTATATTTAACCTCGTCGATAGTACCACATCCGGGTTCAAAGACATCGAATCTATGCCGCATTCAACTAAATAGTCGGCAAATTCAGGAAAATCACTCGGTGCCTGACCACATATCCCTACTTTCTTCCTTGGTTTATGATTGTGTGCTGTCTCTATGACTTGCTTCACCAGTCTTTTTACTGCTTCATTTCTTTCATCAAATATGTGTGCCACGAGTTCGGAGTCCCTATCTAAACCAAGAGTTAGTTGAGTTAAATCGTTCGACCCTATGCTGAATCCATCAAACACATCGGCGAATTCCTCGGCCAGAACCACATTTGATGGTATCTCACACATCACGTACACTTCCAATCCATTTTCCCCTTGCTTTAAGCCAAATTCTTCCATGGCTTTTATCACCCGTCTACCTTCTTCTGGCGTCCGGCAAAAGGGAACCATCACCTTTACATTGGACAACCCCATCTCGTCCCTTACTTTCTTTATCGTATGACATTCTAAACCAAAAGCGGGCTTGAACCTTTCATCATAATAACGCGATGCTCCCCTCCACCCAATCATGGGATTTCTTTCTTTTGGCTCGTAGTAATAACCCCCAATTAAATTAGCATACTCATTTGTCCTGAAGTCCGAAAACCGAACAATGACTTCGTTGGGATAAAACCCTGCCGCTATTTTCGCTATCCCCATCGCTAAATTTTCAATAAAAAACCCTCTCTTATCCTCATATGCTGCGCTCTTCTTGTCTATATCTTTAATGACTTTTGCCAATTTTTTATCAGTACCCGCTGCTTTCTTCAACTTATCATATTCTATCAGCGCCATGGGATGTATGCCGATGTAGGAGTTGATAATGAACTCCTCGCGAGCCAGACCTACACCGTCATTGGGAATTTGACTTTGAATAAACGCACCGCCGGGAATGCCGAAGTTCATCATTATTCTAGTCTTGGGCCTGGGCAGCTTGGTCACTTCCACCTCATCTATTCTATATTTCAGCTTCCCTTCATATATCCTGCCCTCGCCTCCTGAGCAATCTATCGTGACTTCTTTTGTCTCCTTCAAGACCTCCGTCCCATTGCCCGTGCTGATTACACAGGGTACCCCAAGTTCACGACTCACGATAGCTGCATGGCATGTCCTGCCACCTTTGTTGGTGACTATGCCACTGGCAATCTTCATTATCGGTTCCCAGTCAGGATCCGTCATATCGGCAACCAGAACTTGACCCTTCTCGAATTTGCGAATCTCACTGCTATCTTCTATTACACACACTTCACCTTGTCCTATCTTCATACCCACTGGCTCCCCTCTAATCAGTAATTTCCCCCTTTCTTCAAGCACATAAGTCCTGAGCGAAGCTAAGTCCATTTGTGAGTGCACTGTCTCTGGCCTGGCTTGGACTACGAAAAGTTCCCCACTCATCCCATCCTTTGCCCATTCAATATCCATGGGCTGACCATAATGCTCTTCTATAATGCAAGCCCACCTGGCCAGAACCAAGATTTCATCATCATTTAATGCGAACTTTCTTTGCTCCTCAACTTTGACATCTTTTTGCTCTGTTCCAGCTCCATTTCTCTTATAGACCAATTTCTTGTCCTTCGTCCCCAGCTTTTTCTCCACAATAGGGCTGAAACCTTCCTTCAAAGTGGGCTTGAAAACGTAGAATTGGTCAGGATCAACAATTCCCTGCACTACATTTTCCCCCAGACCATAGGCTGCAGTTATGTAAACCACATTCCTGAATCCTGAATCTGTATCTATGGAAAACATGACACCGGAGCACGCTAAATCAGAGCGGACCATCTTTTGTACCCCTACTGAGAGGTAAACGTCGAGATGGCCAAAACCTTTATCCACTCGATAGGAGATTGCCCGATTCGTGAACAAAGATGCAAAGCAGTCCATGACCTTATCTAACAGGTCATCTTCTCCACGCACATTCAAATAACTTGTTTGCTGTCCTGCAAATGAGGCTGTAGGTAAATCTTCGGCAGTGGCACTGCTTCTTACAGCAACATCAACACTATCCCCATATTTCTTTTCCATCTGTCGATAGGCAACTCTTATTTCCTCTTCCAATTCTTTAGGGCAGGGAGAATGTGCTATCAAATTCCTTATCTGTTCGCCCCTCTCCGCCAAATTTTCCATATCATGCGTATCCACGCCTGCTAGAATTTCTTTAATTTTCTGGCTTATGCCTGCTTTCTCTATCACATACTTATATGCTTCAGCAGTAATGGCAAATCCGGAAGGCACACTTATCCCCTTTTTACCCAGATGTCTTATCATTTCACCAAGAGATGCGTTTTTGCCACCGACCAAAGCCACGTCCTGTGCTCCAATTTCCTCAAAGCTCTTCACAAACTTCATAGTTCTTTCTCCAATTCATAATTGAAAATTACGGTCATGTTCGCCAATACCACCACAGCTAAATCTGTTTCCTCGTTTTCTCCAGTAGAAAATTAAAAAGCGGTACTTTATTATATCATGCCTCAGTAAAGCCAAAGGAAGAGCTATTTTTATTTTTTCTGCTTGACTCGACTATTATCAGCCTATCCTCTTGCCATCTGCTGCAGAGCCATTTTAATTTTATCTTCTAAGCTTAGCTCCCCAGAATCTGGAAGCTTAGAGATAGCTTTGGTAGCTTCCGTTAAAGAGTAGCCCAGTCCAGTTAAAGCAGCTATGACATCGGCATTCTCCGGGGCCAAGGGCAGAGCTACCTCTTGCCACTCCTTTTCCAATTTGCCTCTCAGTTCAACAACAAGGCGACCGGCCATTTTTTTACCAATGCCAGGCGCTTGGCTGATGAGGTCGATGTCGCCGCTGGTTATAGCCATGACAAGTTGCTCAGGGCTCAAAGCCGAGAGTAAGACTAAAGCCACCTTAGANCCAACTCCTGAGACGGAAATAAGGTTTTTGAACAGAGCTAATTCCTCGCTAGAGGCAAAACCATAAAGAGAAACATTATCCTCTCTTACGTGGAGATGGGTATAAAGGGAAATCTTGCCTTTAACAGCTCCTAATTGGCTTAANGTTGAGCCGGGGACATATACCCGAAAACCTATTCCTCCAACATTAATGATAATGGAGTCGTTACCACGGTATTCCAATATTCCTTCTAATGTGGCTATCATTTCGGTGTATGTTCAGTGAGCCATTGGTTAAGGCGGCTCTGCTGAATATGGCATATGGCTACAGCCAATGCATCGGCAGCATCGCCGGGTTGAGGTAGCTCAGCGAGCCTGAGCTGGACCCTCACCATCTCTTGAACCTGTTTTTTATCGCTTTGACCATAACTGGTTATTTGCTGCTTTACCCTGGTTGGTGAGTAATAG
>JGI2172J19969_10000942_pt1 | contig 13026 bp, 16 predicted proteins | sample DeeMarSWOR230_32_FD_19969 | JGI IMG/M metagenome (IMG submission 19969)
TGTCAGGAGACCGTCCTGCTTCTCAAAGGCATCGCCTGTCAATCCTGCGAAGTCAGCATCCTTGATATGAAGGATCCGAATGTGGCAAGCCGAGCCAAGAGCTTGGGGATTCGGTCGGTGCCTGCCGTGGCCATCGATGGGAAGCTTGCTGACTGCTGTGCGGGGCGAGGGTCTGATGAGACTACGCTGCGGGCTTTAGGGCTGGGACGACCGTTGTGATTCACGGGCGGTTTCTTCATCATCTCCCGGCTTCTATCGCCTTCGTAATATCTTGAGGTTCCACACCCGGAGTCTGAACACGTGTCTTCTCATAAAACTCCTCTATCTTTGATGTAAGCTCCTTTTCCTTCCTCTCCGTTTCCTTCAGGGTATCTTCGAGCCCTGATAATTCCTCCTTTGGGTAAAAGGTAAAGTCACCGGAGATGTTTATATCTTTGAGTGTCCTCTTCTCTACTTCCTGCGCAGTTCTTATGAGTCCGCCCTTTGCCTTGTACATTCCATAAAGGATCTCGATTCCTTCCTTGATCTTCACTCCCTTTGGAATGCGGGGAGCCTTCTTGAAGAAAAACTCAGGGGAATTGAACCATGATGCAAGTTCAGTCATCTTTCGGATAACTTCATCGTTTAAATCCACGGGTTCAAGTTTGCCCAAGACCTTCTCAAACTTTTCCTTCAAGACCCTTATAATCTCTCTCCTGGGTGGAATTATTCCCAGTTCTCGTTTCATGGTGGTCACATTTTCTTTCATCGTCTTGTAGACCTTGTCACGGAACTTCTCATCGGGAGCCTTGATGGCATGGACCATCTTTTCGTAATCGAAGTCGAGAATTATCGAGCCCACAAAGACCATAGAGTCTGTAATGTCAGCGCCGCCGAGACCTGCAATCTTGCGACCCTCAGCGGTCACAATATCATTTACCTCACAAAACTCAGCCTTAATACCAAACTCTCCATAGGTCTCTACGGGAGGAACTGCGAGATATTGGTAGATATCGCCTATCCTTCGGGGGAAATGGGGATTGTTTCGGTTCCATACCACATGATAAAAGATCTGATTGCGGTCGAGATACACCGTGCCACCTCCTACTTCCCGCCTCATGATTGGAAGCCCCTCCTTTTTACAGTATTCAAGGTCCACCTCCTGTCCCGCATCCTGAAAGTATCCAATACTGATGAAGGGGGTTGCGGGCGATACGATATCAAGAGCCTCCACACCCATTCTTCCCAGAGCATGGAAGATGAGCATAGTCTGCTCCCACGGCCTCTCTCCTAAGTCAAATAGATACACAGTTCCTCCTTTTTAAGCTTATTGTATTGGCATTTTATTCCTTATTATAACAAAGCGAAACATTTTTGTTACCACTACATAAATCTGATATTCCTCACTCGCGTATTCAATCCTGTAAAAAGACTGTTTTGCATACGAACCGAAACCAGGAAACGTCATTGCCCTCCTGGGTAAAGGCCACGATCTCTTTCTCCCTTTTGTTAATCCTAATCCCACTTCGACTGTGCAAACGTACATTTTCCCCCTTCAATATGATAGGTTTCCTTGAAGTCCGCGATCGTTCCTGCCTCCGTAATCTTCACCAAATGCTTCAATGCCTCCATCAGAATCTGCCTCTGAATTTCCTTGTCAGAGGGATTGCCCATGTGATAGCCTACTGGAAAGGTCACCACAAAGGCTCTCGACCGTTTTCTTTTTCGGTAATAACCCGATTCAAGGGTTGGCGCTGATTTTCTCATCCAGCCTCTTCACTTCATGAGAGCAAAGCATATGCCAAAAAGATAGGAATTAGGATTCTTAACTAATTGAATTTACTTCAAAATTCATTTTTGAAATTTCAACAAAACGCCTCTCGTATAAAAAAATCCCCATAGCCTTTATCCCTGTGTGAAAAATGTATAGTTTTTACGCGGAATATAGTTATGGGATGACGCACCATGGTGAACTACTGGTCGGCGAAAATTTTTCCTGGAATCTCAAATATGCAACGGAAGAGCAAAGAACTGCAAGTTGTTAGGCTAACCGGTGCTTATTACCCGGGTGCGAGAGTAGTAATGGGCCTACTCAGAGGAGCAACTGAACCAAAGGTGAGATTTGGCACCAAAGCTGCTATACTGGTTTTAGATACTGAGGCATACCCGGGTCGTAAAGGGTTGAGCATTGCCCACGAACTTGGGGGTTAGCTATTATTTCGGATTAAAGAGAGGTAACAACGAGAAATGACTGAATGAGCTCAAGCATTCGCTTTGCAATGATTTTACAATGATAATGATCCCAGTNACAAATTGTTGGAGACGACATTTCCTCACCCCGGTTTCTTATTTTCCTCTATCTTGNTATCATGAAATGGCGAATGTGTCCAGCTGCGATGCCGGGTGAGGATCGTTGACCGGACTTGACAAACTCGTTGNAAGGTTTTTGAATGAATTAGAAATCTCCAGATACCTATCGTTGGCCTAAACCAGCCAAAAAATTCAATGATAACCTCAATAACTGTAAGCGTGGATGGTTTAGAAGGGATTGTATCAGTTGGACAAAGTCTTAACAACCAGATATTAAGGATATAAGGCTCTAGAAGTAGGGAGAGCCCAGTAACCAAGGAGGGAAAAATGACAAATCCCATTCAGGAAGCGCAGCGTCTTGGTCAATCGGTATGGCTTGATTTTATCAGTCGAGGCCTGATTGCCAGCGGCCAGCTGAAACAGCTTGTGGAGGGTGGACTTTCCGGAATGACCAGTAATCCCACCATCTTTCACAAATCAATTACCACCGGTACTGATTATGATGCGGCGATACGGACTCTACTCGAGTCAGACCCTCATATTGACACGAAAACCCTCTATGACCGTCTCATAGTAGAAGACATTCAGATGGCCGCCGATGTCTTTCGCCCCCTCTACGACGCCACCGATGGTCTCAATGGTCTGATAAGTCTCGAGCCACCGCCAGAACTTGCCTACGACGCCGATGCTACTATTGCGGAAGTGCGCCGTTTGTGGCGACTCGTAGACCGACCTAATGTTATGATGAAGGTGCCGTCCACGCCGCAGAGCATACCCGCTATCGAGACGCTCATAAAAGACGGAGTTAATGTAAATATAACCCTCATGTTTTCCATGAAACATTATGAGGCGGTTTCTCACGCCTACATTCGGGGGATTGCGCAATATCCAAATCCTGGGCGGGTAGCCTCGGTGTCCTCCTTCTTCGTGAGCCGGGTGGATACCTATGTCGATAGGGAGCTGGAAAGAATAGGTACGGAGGATGCATTGGCCTTTCGCGGCAAGGCTGCTATCGCCAACTCGAAGCTTGTCTACCGCCGCTTTCGCGAAATCTTTTATGAAGAGGAGTTTGCTGCCCAGCGCACCCGAGGTGCCAGCATTCAGCGCCTCCTTTGGGGAAGCACTAGCACCAAGAATTCAGCCTACTCGGATGTTCTTTATGTGGAAGGGCTTATGGGGCCGGATACAGTCAACACCATGCCATTGGAGACACTTGATGCCTTCCGTGACCATGGACGTGCACGCCCGGCACTGGAGGAGGGAATAGAAGAGGCGGAGCAGTTACTGGCCGGCTTGGAAACGATGGGAGTAAACTTGGATGCCATAACGGAGCAGTTGCAGGAGGACGGCGTAAGGGCGTTTGCCGATTCCTACGACCAGCTTATGGCCGCCCTGGAAGAGAAACGCCAAATTGTGTAAGGACTAAGAGGCCAGAAATGTCTGAAAATCGCGAAACCCTAGTTCTTGGAATCGACCTTGGCGGTACCAAGATACTGACGGCGGTGGTTAACTCTCTGGGGAAGGTGTTATCCCGAGATCACAGTGTAACGCCCGCTACGAAAGGTCCTGAGGCGGTTATTCAGTCGATCCTGGAGTCCGTGGGTCGTGCTTTGGATCAAGGAGGCATAGCCGCTTCGGAGCTTGGTGCTATAGGGGTTGGGGCCCCCGGTCTCTCCAATCCTCATACGGGTATTATCTTTACCGAACCAAATCTGCCAGGATGGCGAGACGTCCCTCTAAGGGATATCATTGAGAGGGAGATTGACAAAAAGACCTTTCTTATCAACGATGCCAATGCCGCCGCCTTGGGTGAGTTCTATTTCGGGGCCGGCCGAGGCACCCGACATTTTATCTATATCACTATCAGCACGGGTATCGGCGGCGGCATTGTTATTGATGGCAAAATCTACACGGGGTGTGCCGGTACCGCTGCTGAAGTGGGACATATGACCATCGACGATGATGGACCGGTCTGCAACTGTGGAAACACAGGATGTTGGGAAACGCTTGGTTCAGGAACGGCCCTTGCCAGGGAGGCTCGTCATCGGATTGAAGAGGGGGCGAAAACGTCTATTCTGGACTACGTTGACGGCGATACGGAAAAAGTGACGGCGCAGATAATTCATACTGCCGCTGAGGAGGGTGATGCCCTGGCGAAAGAACTCATTGCACGGACTGGCTACTATGTGGGCGTAGGTCTCGCAAATCTCATTAACATATTCAATCCAGAGCTGATAGTTATCGGGGGTGGCTTGTCCAATATTGGCGATATGTTGCTCGGGCCAGCCTATGAGGCGGCAAAGGAAAAGGCATTTAAGGAAGCCTACCGAGCTGTTCGCTTCGCTCCGGCCAAACTGGGGCGGGATTCCGGCGTGCTTGGAGCCGCGGCCTTCGCCTTCCAAGAGATGAAAAAGAGTGGGTAGGTCCTTACGCCACGCACCAGGAAGGTGGAATAAGGCTCTGCAGTGGTATTCCTGTTTCCGTGGGCGAAATATCGATGAACACTAAATCGAGGGAAAGGATTCCCCCAGCAATGTAAACCCCATGGAATAGGCCGCAAGAGAATCATCCCACCCCCTATCCCTTTTGAAGTTCCAGCTAAGGCAAGGATGGCCCCCAGAATGGAACCCATACAAGGCGTCCATGCGAACCCGAAAGAGATCCCGATCAGAGCTGCCCCCACGTAACCTGCGGGCTTATTTTTCAACATGATAATCTCTTTGGAGCGCATCAAGAAGGGAATCTTGAAAACACCCGCTATGTAAAGACCAAAAAAGATGATGATCAGCCCCGCGATTCTCTGAATAATCCCTTGATACCTTCCAAAGAACCCTCCCAACAAGCTGAAGGAAGCAACCAAGGCAACAAATACAGCGGAGAAACCAAGGATAAAGAACAGGGAGTTCAATACCACACTCTTGCGGACATGTGTTTTCAAAAGCGGGCCTTTGAGATCGTCAAAGGACATCCCGTGATGAACGAGAGGTAAGATGGCAACAGTGGAAGCACACAGGGGAAGAGAAAGGAGAGTAGACCTCCCCCCAAAGCCACAAAGATGGAAAGATTTTCCGCAGATTCCATGACTACTCATCCATATTAAGAATTTGGCTTCGTTATGAGGAGTTGATTGATAAGTTCAAAGACTTCCTTGCTTGCCCAATCACGAGCACCCAGTGCTCCCCCTATCACATAACCCTCTCGATCGATCAGATACGTTGTTGGAATGGACCTAACTCCGTACCTCAAACCCACTCTGCCATCATAATCCAAAAGAATGGGGAAATTTAGCTTGAATCTCTCCTTAAAAGCCCTCACCTTCTTCGTCCCTTCCCGAAGGTCCACTGCCAACATAGTAAAATCTCTATCTTTAAATTCGGTGTAGAGCTTTTCCATGGATGGCATTTCATCTCGACACGGCGGGCACCAGGTTGCCCAAAAATTTAGAAAAACGATCTTCCCTCTGTGATCTTCCAATTTCACTTCTTCCCCATTGAGATCCTTCAGTGTGAAACTTGGGGCCGTGAACTTCCCATCGATCCTAACGATCCCGAGGTCACCCCAGAAATGCCTATGTCCTTTAGCTCGGCTCAGTAAGACAAAAAAGTGCAAGGAAATGAAAATAAGCGTAACCGAAAATAGAGAGAAGACTTTCTTATGTTTTCTTACCATGTTTTCTTGCAAACGATGATCGGGGGGATCACTAATCATCCCTTTGTAGATTTTCGTTTACACCACTAAACAATGGAGCCGTACAGATCGCCTTCAAACGTGAGGGAATATTTTCCCGCTGTGCTGAGATTTGTAAAAGCGTGAAAAGGTTTCTACTTGATGATCAACTTCCCCTTCATCCAAAAGTGTTTCCAGCCGCAGAATTTAGTACAGCGTATGGTGAACTTTCCTTCCTTATCGGCCGTGAATTCGATGCCTACCCACTCCCCCTTGGGGAGGCGTTTGTTGACGTTGAACGCCTTGATCCCAAGTCCGTGAACCTTATCAACGGCGATGGCCTTGATGATCACTTTATCCCCTTTGTTAACTGTTATCCTAGCAGGGATGAAATTGTAATTTTGGGCCTTAACTTCAAATGTCTTCACCTCCTCCGCCTTGGACAAGGAGAAACTCAAAACGATGACTCCCATTAACACCACACTCCCTAGAATCGTGCGTGCTTTTCGTTTCATGCACTCCTCCTCCCGTTTCCCGAAAAAGTGGTCCGTTCATTTCAGCGTCATGACACAAACCTACTCGTAACGGGTTGCACCTGTTCAGTAACCACGCTGTTCCTCCATACTGAATAGGTGATCAAACGCCCAACTACTCGAATTAGGCCAGGTCCTTTTTCTTTTCCTCAAATTCCTCTTTATCGATCTCACCGCGAGCGTACCTTCGCTTGAGGATCTCCAGGGGTGATTCTTCCGAACTCGCACCGCGCCTTCCAGCACTCGTCGATATCACCAACCATCTGATGAGAAAAATGATTCCGACAATCACCGCGATCCAAAAGGCCGCCATGAGGATCATTCCTATCCAACCCATGCCGTACCCCCAGCCCATCATCTCTGGGCCCATGTGCCACCCATGCCCGCGCCATTGAACGAGAATATCCTTGAGAAATCCAAGAGCGATATTCATCCTCTCCCCTCCTTCTTAAATATGACAAGCATAAAAGGCATCCCAAAAGCAACCTAGCTTCTGGGATGCCTAATGGTTCAGTAGACGGAGCGCATCCATCCCGTACGCTTATCCACAAGGATTTTGTCCACCAACGCGCTATCCTTGGTCACTATCTCCGCCTCAAAGCCATAGCCAATATCCTGGCCCTCCGAATATTTCGCCTATCAACGAGAGCAAAGTTACTCCTTCTCCACATACCGCTCTGGCTCCTGGGCAAACCTTTCCTTACACCCTACGGCGCAGAAGTAGTAAGTTTTCCCCTTGTAGTCATAGGTAGCAGCGGCCTCTTCCTCCTTGACATCCATTCCGCATATGGGATCTTTTGCCATGGCTTACACCTCCCTTATCCGTTTACTTATCACAGACCGCCCTTCTCCACTTGGAGCAATGGAGTGCTTAGATACCTCTCACCAGTATCCGGAAGAATGACAACGATGAGCTTTCCCTTGTTTTCCGATCTCTTGGCCACCTCCAGCGCCGCCCATGCAGCCGCACCGCACGAAATGCCACCAAGGATCCCTTCCTCCCTTGCCAGCCTCCGGGCCGTCTCAAAAGCATCGTCGTTGGTGACCTGGATGATCTCATCGATGATCTTGGTATTGAGGACCTCGGGGACAAACCCCGCTCCGATCCCCTGAATCTTGTGGGGACCCGGCTCTCCACCGGAAAGGACAGGTGAATCCTTGGGCTCAACGGCGATGGCCTTAAACTCAGCCCTTCGCGGCTTGATCACTTCGGCAACCCCGGTTATGGTTCCTCCCGTTCCAATCCCTGCCACGAGAATGTCCACCTTTCCATCCGTATCTCCCCAGATCTCCTCTGCCGTAGTCTTCCTGTGAATTTCAGGGTTTGCTAGGTTTTTGAATTGTTGCGGCATGAAGCCGTTGGGGATCTCCTTGGCCAGTTCCTCCGCCTTTCGGATGGCTCCCGGCATCCCTTCGGGGCCCGGGGTCAAAACCAGCTCCGCCCCGAGCATCTGCAAGAGGTTCCGCCGCTCTATACTCATGGTCTCGGGCATGGTCAAGATCAACCGATATCCCTTTGCCGCGGCCACAAAAGCCAGGGCGATCCCGGTATTTCCCGATGTGGGCTCAATTAAGACCGTTTCCTTCTTTATTGAACCATCCCTTTCCCCGGCCTCAACCATGCTCACCCCGATCCTGTCCTTGACACTGGAGAGCGGATTGAAGGATTCAAGCTTTCCCACGACGTTAGCAACACTGCCTTTGGTTATCCCCTTCAGTCTTACCAGCGGGGTGTTCCCGATGGTTTGTGTGATATCATCGTATATCCTTCCCATTTCTCACTTCTCCTTTCCACCTCGTTCACAACCTTTTTCACGAAGCCATTACTGGTGGACTGAATCTCCTCAACCTCAGGGCATTACTCACCACCGTGACGGAAGAAAGGCCCATTGCCGCAGCCGCGAAGATGGGATTGAGCAGTATCCCGAAGAAGGGAAAGAGCACCCCCGCGGCAACGGGAATGAGAACGGTATTGTAAGCAAAGGCCCAGAACAGGTTCTGCTTGATATTTCGAATGGTCGCCCTGCTCAAGACGATAGCCGTCACGACGCCTCTCAGATCGCCGCTGATCAAGGTGATGTCTGCCGATTCCATGGCCACATCCGTACCCGTCCCGATGGCAATCCCCACATCAGCCTGAGCCAGAGCCGGGGCATCGTTGATCCCATCTCCCACCATGCCGACCTGCTTCCCCTCGGTCTGGAGCTTCTTCACCTCATCGGCTTTCACCTCTGGCAACACCTCCGAAAGAACTCGGTCGATGCCGATCTGTCTCGCGACGGCCTCGGCCGTTCTCCGGTTGTCTCCCGTAATCATGGCGACTTCAATCCCCATCCCGTGGAGTGCGTCCACCGCATCCTTGGAATTTTCCTTCAAGGTATCAGCAACCGCTATGATGCCCGCCGGATTTCCATCAATGGCCACAAACATGGGAGTCTTCCCTTGGCTCGATAATTCCTCGGCTTTTTTCTCGAGTCCATCCAACGGTATTCCGCGATCCTTCATCAATTTTACATTTCCCATCAGCAATAACCGTCCATCGATGGTAGCCTCAATCCCGTGTCCCGCGATGGCGTTGAAGCTCTCCGGGTTAACGAGGGGGATGTTTTCCTCCTTGGCCTCGTTGACGATAGCCTCCCCCAGTGGATGCTCAGAACCCTTCTCCGCCGAGGCAGCATACCGAAGGATGTCTTCCCTCTTGTAACCATCGGATTCCACAATATCCGTCACAGAGGGCTCGCCTTTGGTCAGCGTCCCTGTCTTATCCATCACGATGGTAGTGAGCCTGTGGGCCGTCTCCAGGGCCTCACCCCCCCGGATCAGAACGCCACTTTCGGCACCTTTTCCGGTTCCTACCATGATGGAGGTAGGGGTGGCCAACCCGAGAGCACAGGGACAGGCGATAATGAGCACGGCCACAAAATTAAGCATGGCATAGGTGAGGGCGGGCGCTGGGCCGAAGAAGTACCAGACGATGAAGGTAATGATGGCGATCCCGATAACAATCGGAACAAAGTAGCTCGCGATAATATCGACCATCCGGGCAATGGGGGGTTTGGAACCCTGGGCCTCCTCCACCATCTTGATGATTTGAGCGAGCATGGTTTCTTTGCCCACCTTCGTGGCCTCAAAGGTGAAAGTCCCCGTCTTATTAATGGTAGCCCCGATCACCTCATCTCCTGCCTTCTTCTCCACGGGAATCGACTCTCCCGTCACCATCGATTCGTCGATAGCCGAGTAACCATCTCGGATAACACCATCCACGGGAACCTTATCTCCAGGCCTCACGACCACAAGATCCCCGATCTCCACGTCCTCCACAGGGATATCCGCCTCCAAACCATCCCTCACGACCCTGGCTGTCTTCGCCTGTAATCCAATCAGTTTCTTGATGGCTTCGGAGGTTTGACCCTTGGCCCTTGCCTCCAAGAGGCGACCCAGGAGGATGAGGACGATGATAGCGCCGGCAGTATCGAAATAGACTTCGGCCATCAGACCCTTTGCCGCGAAGAGCCAAGGGAAAAAGGTGGCCATCACGCTATACGCGTATGCCGCGGAGGTACCCACGGCAATGAGCGTGTTCATATCGGCAGATTTGTGCTTGGCCGTCTTCCACGCCCCTGCATAGAACTGCCATCCCACCCAGAACTGGATGGGGGTTTGAAACATGAGCTGAAGATAGAAATTGACCTCTCGGCTCAGATCGAACAGGTTGGATAAGGCCAGCGTCTTCCAGTGGCCTAAGAGAAAGATGGGAATAACGAGCATAAGGCCGGTGATGAACTTGCGTTTCAGTTTTTTGTATTCCGCCTCCCTCGCTACTCGCTCCCGATCGACGATGTCCTCCTTTTCGACTCTCTCCGCCTCAAGCACTTCGTAGCCGGCATCTTTGACCGCCCTTCTGAAATCCTCACCGGAAACGGTCCCGGGGATATACTGGACCGTGGCCTGTTCCGTGGCGAAATTGACGCAGGCTCGCACCACCCCTTCCAATCCGTTGAGGGCATCCTCCACTCTCTTCACACAGGAGGCACAGGACATTCCATGGATGGGTATTGTTACCTTTTCAATTCCTGCCTCATATCCTAGATCCCTGATAGTTGCTACGAAATCACCCATCTGTACCCGGAATGGATCGAAGGTGATGGTAGCCTTCTCCGTGGTAAAATTCACCCTGGCATCCACGATGCCGCTCATCGCGGACAGCCCTCTCTCAATCCTGGCCACGCAACTGGCACAACTCATCCCCGTGATGGGAAGCTCCACTATCTTTAAATCGTCTCTCAGAACAGCGGTAGTCGGCTTCTTTTCCTCTTCCTTCTTCTCCCCCAAATCCAAGAACTTCTCGGGGGACGCGTTAAATTTCTCCTTGCAGGCCATGTTGCAGAAGTAGATGAACTCTCCTCTGTACACGCTCATGGCGGCAGCATGAGGAATCTCAACCGTCATCCCACAAACGGGATCAATGGCATCTCCCCACTCCTTCGTCCCTTGAATATATTTCTGGGGATCCCTATCGAAGGCCTCCCTGCAGTAGCTAGCACAGAAAAAGTATTCGGTTCCCTCGTACGTCGTTCTATCAGGGGCAGACTCCTCGTCTACAATCATCCCACAAACCAAATCGATAGCCATAACGTCTCAACCCCTTTAATGCATGAGGGTAAGGATATCCTCGAGACGATATCCATCCCCCACTATCCATATAATAATCGACCGTTCCCAATGCAAGTTTTTCTCTTCCCGGTTTCGTTATTCAAAAGGGGGACAATGGTCCCCTCTTGAGACACCACCCATCGGCTGGTGTCTCTTCAGGATCCGCCTCAATTTTTCCTCGTGTACCCTATGGGTAAAAGCTCGTTCGCCGTTTACCAACACAACGGGAATTTCCTCCTTAAACTTCTCATAGAGATCCTCATTCGATTCGATATCGACCTCCTGGAATTCAAAGGAAACCTCCTTCAGGACCCTCAAGATAATTTCCCTGGCGACCACACACAGCGGGCAGGCTTTTTTCGTGTACAACTCGACCTTAGGAACCATGTCTAACGGAACCTTCATGTGACTACCCGGATAGGCTCGGTAGAAATCGCTTCTTTCCTGATCCTGAATCCCTTCACAGCAGTCTCCCCGTCTTTCAACGAGATGATGACGTAAGCAACATCGGGATAGAAGGCCAACCTCACATCCCTTTTCGAGGGAAAGGGGGTGGTATTGGGGTGGGAGCGATATATGGCCATCATGTCCAGACGTTCCTTCTCGATCTCCGTGAAAACCTCAAGTTGCTCCTCCGGGGCCATCAAGTAACTGATCCTCGACTTGTCCGCATTCCTCATCTCGTACTTCCGACTAACCGTTTTCCCCTTTCCCGCGAGAATTCCACAACACTCCAGGGGTGCTTCCCGTAAGGCATGATCAACCATTTCGTGGATGATTGTTTTAGGAATCCTCAGCATATTTCTTACTAATTTAATAAAGAATTATGCGAAAAATGAAGGGGATGGAACCCCCCCCTCCTTGCCAACCTCGGTTTCCGACTGAGCTTAGGGTGGCCGGATATCTCCCTTTACCTCATCCCCATGCAAGTCAGACATGCCCGTTTCCAAGGAGATCCTCCTAAATGTATTACATTAAACTCTGACCAAGCTCCTTGCGAATCCCCAAGATCTCCGCCTTCTCACAGAGATCTTGGACGGTGACGGAGTCGAAGAAATCCTCCAGCTTCTCCCCCGCCTCCTTCCAGATGAGGCGAGTTACACACTCGGTGATACGGTCGCAATCCCTTCCCGACCTTTCGGGGTGAATGCAAAAAACAGGGTCCATTCCTCCCTCCGTCACCCGGATAATATCGCCTACCGTGATCTCATCAGGACCTTTTGCCAGTGAGTAACCCCCTGAAGGGCCTCTTTTGCTGACAAGGATACCTTCGTTCCTCAATTTCTGAAAAATCTGCTCCAGGTATCGGGGGGATATCTCCTGCCTCCTGGCAATATCCTTAATCTGTGCCCCTGCTCCCCCTCCATGGTAGACGATGTCAAAAACGGCCCTGACGCCGTAGCGGCTTTGTGTTGATAACCTCATAACTTAAATAATAATATTGTTTATTAAAATAGTCAAGAATTTTTAAACAAAAAAATTGCCCTTGACATTAGCCCATTAAGTGAATACGATTTTTGACAAAGTGCTACTAACTACATAATTTTTATCATAGCATGCTACATAGGAGGGTGGAAAGTGGTAAAGAAGATATTCCTCTTTATGGCTCTAATGCTTTCGGTGGTCTTCTTTTCCACTCCAATTGCAAGGGCTCATTTCCAGGGTCTGATTCCATCCGATGATATGCTCACCAAATCGGATGAGATAACCATTTCCCTGGACCTTGTCTTCTTTCATCCCTTCGAGGGCCGGTACATGGACATGGCCAAGCCCGCTCGGTTCGGCGTTATGGTTCACGGGAGGAAAGCCGATTTGTTAGAAACCTTGAAGGAAAGGAAAGTTGGCGAGTCCTCCGCTTGGCAAGCCGATTATAGGATCAAAACCC
>JGI2172J19969_10000944_pt1 | contig 13025 bp, 17 predicted proteins | sample DeeMarSWOR230_32_FD_19969 | JGI IMG/M metagenome (IMG submission 19969)
CCCTTCGGGTTTAGCCTTTTTTTCGCTGAGAAGAGTGGGCCATTTTTCTTCGAGACGTTGGGTTTGCTCAGCTGGTGATAGCCTATTGACTTCTGCTACTATCGAATGGATTACTTGAAGAACGGAAGGGATATCGGCTTTGAGTTCAGGGCTTTCCGCTAAGACCTTGCCCAGAACGGGCCCAGCTTGGGCTCGGCCTTCATGGTGATGCGCGTTATAGAGGGCGAGCCTCCAAACCGTTTCTTTTACTTTGTCATCCAACGACATGATCCTCATTTCGTGGCAGGAGGGATTGAATGGATGAGTCCACCACTCTCTCGATTTTGCGTCCACGGTATCTCGCTAATACTTTCGGGATATTATGTAGTCAGCAAGATTTAGAAGGTTTTCCTTTGACGGAGAAGGAGGAAAGGGAGAGAGCTGACGCTTGGCTCTTACCACGAGTTTTTCCGCTTGCGTAAAGGCGTAGTCAAGGGAGCCTGAGGAACGTACGAGCTGAACAACCTCGTCAATCTCGTCGGGGGTTGAGCTGGCACGACCTAAAACGGCGTAAATCTGCTTCCGCTGATCCGTAGTGGCGTGGGTGAGGGCGTGAATCATGATTAAGGTTCGTTTTCCCTCTCGAATATCGCTGCCGACAGGTTTTCCCAGGATCTTTTCGTCAGCGGTTAACCCGAGGCAGTCGTCTATTACCTGAAAGGCAAGCCCTGAATAGTAGGCAAATCGTCCGACCCGCCGTACCTGAGCAGCCTTCCCCCACCCCGCGATGGCTCCAACCTTCGCCGAGGTCTCGAGAAGAACCGCGGTTTTTTTAGCAATTGTGTTAAAGTACTCTTTTTTCGAGATGATAGCTCGCTCCTCGTAGAGTATGTCGAGGGCCTGGCCCTCACAGATTGAAATGGTTGCTTGAGTGATGAGGGAAATGATTTTCAAGATCCGTCTCGGCGATAACTTACTGGCTTTCAGGGAGGAGAGAATGGCTTCGTTGGCTTTCGCAAAGAGCAGGTCGCCCGCCGATATGGCGATAGGCGTGCCCCACAGCGTATGAACGGTTGGCACGCCACGCCGTAGGTCATCACTGTCCATAATATCGTCGTGGATGAGGGTAAAAGTATGAATTAATTCGACGGCCGCGGCTACGCGTAACGCGTCTTCGGGTCGACCGTCAACAAGCTTACAGGCCTCTAAGACCAAGTAGGGCCTGAGCCGTTTCCCGCCAGCTGTGATGAGGTGCTTTGAGGCTGCATACAGCTTCGTGGGTTCAAGGGCATCATCAAACATTTCGGCGAGTGTGTGATTCACCGCCTTTGAAGCCGTTGCTAATGCTTCAGACAGGTTTTGAGTCAAGGGGTTCTCCTCCGAGCGTATTTCTCTGGATGAAAGCCTCTTGCTGTTAACCATTGATAAGTCTTTCCAACGATGACGGCAGGAGCCGCCTGTAACTCTTTGATGGACCGTGCGCCCACGAGAAACATCGCGGTCTTGAGCTCCATCATTATCCTCTCCAAAGCCGCCTGAACCCTCCCTTCCACGGCAGGCTTCAACAGGTTGAAGGCGAATCCTGCTGCGTCCGCCCCGAGGATCAAGGCCTTTGCGGCGTCAAGCCCGCTTCTCAGGCCACCAGAGGCGAGAACCTTCACAGCCACGCTTTGACTGACCTCGACGACGCTTACGGCGGTGGGAAGGCCCCAATCCCAAAACGTCTCTCCTAATCGCGCACGATGACGGTTCCCTAACGCTTTGGCGCGGCAGGCTTCAACGGCAGCCCAGCTTGTTCCGCCAGCGCCACCGATATCTATGCCCTTCACGCCTGTTTCTTCAAGACGCCTGGCGTCTTCATAGGCGATTCCTGCACCCGTCTCCTTGGCAATGAGGGGGATGGAGAGAGAGGCAGCCACTTCTTTCACTTTGTCTACCAGGCCTTCGTACTGGGGGTCGCCTTCTGGCTGAACCGCCTCTTGGAGGGGGTTAAAATGTACTGCCAAGGCATCGGCCTCGATCATGTCAAGGGCGGTCCGAATATCATCTACGGTATACTCAGCGAGTTGGGGAGCCCCGATATTCGCTATTAAAAAGGCATGGGGCGCCCGCTTCCTGACAATTGTGAAGGTATAAGCCATCCTCGGGTCCTCAATCGCCGCCCTTTGGCTTCCCACACCCATGGCTAAGCCAAGGACCTCGGCTGCTTCAGCCAGAGCCGCATTGATGTCAAACGCCCGTTTAACGCCGCCCGTCATGGCCTCGATGATAATCGGAGCCGATAACGTATGATCGAATAATGCTGTGGATAAGTTCACGTCGTCTCTAGCGATCTCGGGAAGAGCCCTATGAATGAGGTGGATGTCCTGGAAGCCTGTCTCGACGGTGCGGGCTTGCACGTTTTCTTCAAGGCATATCCTGAGGTGGTCTTCTTTTCTGACGTTGGTTTCAGTCAAAGCAATCTACCCGCGGTTTAATCGTTGTCCCAGTGACCGGCTCTCCCTTTAAGGCTTTATAAAGACGGTTTTCCCTTCCAGCATTTACGATCTCTATTTGAACGCCGTGCTCCAAGGCGGGGATTAACTCGGTGATCTTCCCCCGCATCCCCCTGGTGACGTCCACGGTCTTGGCTTCATCAATTTGTCCAAGGCGCCCCCTCAAGTCAGATAGTGAGACCTCGGGTAATAGTGTAGCGTTGGGATTTGACTTCGGGTCATCGGTGAAGAGGCCGTCAACATCTACTGCAACGACGATGCGCTCTGCCGTAAAGAAGATGGCGAGGGCAGAGGTTAACTGGTCTCCCGAAAGAATGGTGAAGCCTACGTCAGTGTCTAACACCGCGTCGCCGTACAGAACGGGAATGAAACCCAAGCTTAGTAGTTTTTGGATGGAGGTGAAGTTGAAGGTGTTGATTCTTCCCTTCTTCGTTGTGATACAGGCAGACGGTTGAACAGCGACCGCAGGCAAGTGCTGCTCAATGAAGGAATCAATGACTAGCTTGTTAAGGACCATCATGGCCTGCCGCGTCTTAGAAAATCCGAGTCTCTGACCTGGGGTGTTGTAGCCTTCGGCGATATGGTAGTCCCTTGCAAGGGGATGGCCGAAGGAGCCTCCCCCGTGGACGAGGATCAGAGAGCTGAGGCGGGCCTCAGCGATTTCCTTGGCGAGCCGGTGGATTGCCATCACGTTTGGGGTGAACACCGCATTTTTGACGGTGATTACGCTGCCTCCAAGCTTGACCATGGTGGGAGTCACTCGTTCATCCAACAGCGGACCCCCTTATCTTCCTTTTCGACGATCATGGGCGTACCGCCAGCCCTGCGAATGGCCTCAGACACCTGCTCCCGCTTTTCGAGGCTTGAGAGCGCGATCATACATCCGCCTCCGCCAGCACCGGTTAACTTCGCCCCTAAGGCACCACTCGTCTTCGCAGCAGCCACCAGCGTGTCTAAAGCGTTGTTGGAGACACCGATCGTTACCAGAAGGCCGTGGTTTAGGTCCATTAACTCGCCAAGTCGGTTCAGGTCATCCGTTTGTAAGGCGTCGATGAAGCGTTGAGAGACCTGACCGGCGACGTTGTTCATCAGCTTCATGATCTCGGGAAACCGGTTTCCTTTGGCTCTGACGCCATCAACCAGGTTTCCCGTGTTCCGTTGAATCCCCGTGTTGCCAATAACGAGGGGAATAGCTGACGCGGTATTCAGGCGAGTCATGCCTTCATGCTTCTTGTACACGATGACGCCACCGTAGGTAGAGATCGCTTGGTCGATCCCAGACGGATTTACGTGGACAAACTTCTCGGCGCCCGTGGAGAGAGCTAAGATCTCTTCCTCGGAGAAGGCTCTTCCGAAGAGCTTTCCGACGGCAGTCACCGTGGCAACCGCCAAGGCGCCTGAAGAGCCGAGGCCCACGGCCATGGGGAGGGTGGAGTGAACGTGAATGTTGAGGCCCCGCTTCTCCGCTAAAGCGTCGAGAGCTGTCTGCGCCGAAATCTTGATGGGCTCCAGAACCCGCCTGCCCGCCTCATGACCCTTGTCAGCCTTGTACACGTCCTCCATGAAGAGGCCTGAAACACCGAGGTCCGAGGATATGTGAAGGAAAGGATCGTCTCTCTCCTCAATGGTGACCTGGACATGACGGTTAATGGCCATGACGACGGCGGCTTCACCGTAGACGACGAAGTGTTCACCCACTAAGATGGTTTTTCCTGGAGCTACAGCAGTTACCTTCAAGAAGCCCTCCTCCATTGAGGAAGCCATTAAGGCCGTGGCCTCAGTAGGTTGTTCAACTTATCATGTGCACAAAGGTTATTTAACTATGGCTACGGAGGCGTAGCCAACGACCCGCGTTGTATCTCCCGTTACATCGCCACTGGTCTTATATTGTAAGCGAACCGCTTTGCTAGCTCCTAGGTTCTTCGAAGCCACGATGGCTGCCGATACGGGGCCATATCCACACATTGAGATGGCGCGGGCTTCTACAACCCTTTGAAGACCCGCCTCATCAAGACGGCTTATGGCGTCTAGTGCCGCCCCATCTTTGGTTTCTGCTATGTTTTGAGGCTCATAATGGGAGAAATCGGTGGACGCGATGATTGAAACGTTTTTCCCTGTTACGGCGCGGGCTATGGCTCTGCCGACGTCGCGGCTTACTTCCAGGTCTTGCATCATCATACAGATGGGGACAAACGGGACGGCGCCGTAGACATATTGGAGGAAGGGAAGTTGAACCTCGATGGAATGCTCGTAGAGGTGTGCCCCCTCATCCACGTCAAGGAAGGTGGAGAAGCGTTGGATCTCCTTTGCCAGGTCAGAGGCCACTGAAACGTCTCCGAGGGGAGTCCGCCAGACGCCCTCCATCATGATCGAAACCCCGCTTCCGTATCCTGTATGGTTCGGGCCGAGGAGGACGATGGCGTCGGGTTTTCCATCGTCGGCTAAGTAGTAGAAGCCCTTTGATGCGATGGAACCGGAGTACATATATCCCGCGTGGGGGGAGATGAGGGAAAGAACCCGTCGCGGCCCATTTTCTCTGACCTTGGGAAGCGTTCCCGGGCCAAACTCATGGAGAAAACACGCTTCAATCTGTTCTCTCAGCGACCCTTCCGATGCCGCGTAGAAGCTTCCTGCTTGACGGGGAAGTCGAACTCTACCTCCCACGGTTATTTCCCTCGTTTCATTCCATCATTGACGGGACTTCCACGAGTTTCGTTTCAAAATCGTCTATGGGTGTTGAAAGATCACCGTCGGGAGCTATCTCTCCCTTTTCCCTGAGGATCTGTCTAGCCAGCAGCCAATAGATCGTTGCCAGAGATCTTCGACCTTTGTTGTTCGCTGGAATGATAAAATCAACCTTAGAAAAGTCGTTATCGGTGTCGCAGAGAGCGACCACAGGGATGCCGACCAAGGCGGCTTCTCTCACGGCCTGTCTATCCGCCTTAGGGTCAGTGACAACCACAGCATCGGCCTCGATGTGGCTGGAATGATTTGGGTTGGAGAAGATTCCCGGTAGAAAGCGTCCGATAACGGGTGTAGCCGAGGTCACTTCACAGAACTTCTTGACAGGTGTTATACCGTACAGTCTGGTGGAAACAACTATGACCCGGGATGGGTCAAATCTTGCGAGGAATTTGGCTGCGGCTCTTATTCGTTCATCGGTCTGTTTCACGTCTAACACGAAGAGGCCATCCGGCCTAACCCGATATATGAAGGCGATCATGTCCTTCGTCTTGATCCTCGTCCCGATGTGTATCCCCGAGGAAAGCAGGGTTTCAATAGGCAGAAGAAGGCCCGACTCATCGGTTGCCCCCTCTCTTCCCTCAATTTTTTCTTCTTCGGTCATTTCTGAACTCTCCTACACCCTGTAACCATCCAAGTTCCACCCTTTTCCCCGTTTTTAAATCTATCTTTCTCCGGTAAGAAGCACTCAGCGTCTACCGACTTTCAAAGTATTTAAGAACCTCGTCTACGACTTCAACGTTGGAAAGGATCATCCGTCGGCAACAATACCGCGTTATCCCCAACGCGTCTAACACCTTTTTTGGATTCTCGCCTCCACTGACCCGGCGTGCAAACTCTTCCCATTTATCGCCGATAAGGGCGCCGCATGAAAAGCATCTTACAGGAACCATCAAGGTCTTCACCCTCCTATCTATAGGATTTTTGCTTCTTCCTTCGGGCGCCTGGACCACCAAACTTCTTGGGTTCCTTTCTTCGAGGGTCACCCGCCAGCATGGTTCGATCATAACTTTGAAGGCTTTTCTTTATCGACGAGCTTTTAAACCATTGAACGACTGCTCGGGCGATGGCCATTCTCACGGCTTCAGCTTGCCCCATAAAGCCCCCACCCGTAACCTTGACATCGATATCGACTTCGTTCCGATGTTCGTCTAAGAGGAGTAAGGGCTCCATGATTTTCATTCGTGCCACTTCAGGAGCCACGATTTCGATGGGAACCTTGTTGATTCGCACCCGTCCTTTCCCGGACCTCACGGTAGCACGGGCTATAGCGGTCTTCCTCTTTCCACTCTCCAGAACGATACCCCTTTTACTTGAATGCCGCGTCTTCATCTACATCATTCTCAACGTGTTTCTTTTTCACCCAACGATTTTTATGCCAGAGCCCTCAGGATTCGCGTCGATGAGCGCTTGAATCGTTAGACACTTACCTCCAGCCACCACAACCTTTTCTCTAGCCTGCCTTGAAAAAGCGAGGGCAGCTACATTGACGGGATGGGTTAAAACGCCAGAGCCCAGGACTTTGCCGGGAACGACGACGGTTTCGTCTTCTGTGGAGCATCGGTTTATTCGACTGATATTTACGGAGACCCGTGTGTGCTTGCTCTTCCTTAGTTTATCGGCTAAGGCGTCCCATATCGCGGCATCTTCTTCGTTCGCCGTTCTTATAAGGGTTTTTAAGACGTCTATAAGCTCTGGATTCGTAGTTTTAGAGCGCATTAGGCTTCCCCCTTCTTGAGCTGCTCTATGAAACTCGTTAATTCACTGGCTTTATCCTTTAGTATTCGGATGGATTCCAAGAAGATTCTCTCGGGCTGCAGGACTCCCGTGGACTCAACAGTAAAGATAAAGGAGTCTTGAAGCCAGTCCACCCGTATCGCATCCTCGGGGCAGGCGGCTTCGCACGCCTTACAGAGATTACAGTTTTCAGCGTCAACGACTTGAACTCCGCCATTCAGTGCTAACACGTGTTTTAAACAAGCATCCACGCATTTGTTACACAGAGTACACGTCTCGCGGTCAACTTTGATGTCGGCAGCGTAGGTATAGCTGCAATTGGAGGTGGGCTGCCACTTGGCGTTGACGAGGCCCAAGCCGAGCTTGGCGTAGGCTTCTAACCGGATCTTCTGGCCCTGCGCCAATTTGACGATGGGAATCTGATCACTTACGGGAACTACGTCGGGATCAATGGATTTCAATTCCTTTGAATAGACGGTGCGATAATTGTCTTGGGCTTCAGATTCTAGGGTCAGGGTTACACTGCACTTGCTGCAGCCCAGATCACTATTACATGTACAGTTACTGGGCAGAACGTAAGAATCAAGATCTGTTTTTAAAGGAATCAGGCCGAGTCGATGGGCTAGCATCTCGTCCTTCATGGGAGACGAATTCTCTATGATGAAGACGTCTTCGATTGCCATAGAAGGCACTTCACTCATCATTATTCGCCGTAAAGAATTCGCGAGGGACACATCGACTCCACTAACAAAAAAGCGAATTCGGTTCTCGTCTCGCTTCAGAATCTTAACGTCCATGATGCCGCCCTCTTCGGCGATCTTATACGCGTCGTCCTCTACGGCCTCCGGGACGCCGTGTTCCATCGTGGGGGATGGGGGTCACCTCCTCAATGCGTCCTATTCGAAGACCGGACCTCGCTAGAGCTCGAATAGCGGGTTGCGCGCCTGGCCCAGGCGACTTAAGACCATGGCCTCCTGGAGCTCGAACTTTGATATGCACTCCGTTGATGCCTTTATCCTGCGCTGTTTGAGCCGCGCTAAAGGCTGCTTGCATGGCGGCGTAGGGAGAAGATTCATAGCGGTCGGCTTTGACGAACATGCCGCCAGAGTATCTGGCGATGGTTTCTGCCCCGCTTAGATCTGTAACGTGGACAATCGTGTTGTTATAGGAAGAGTAGATATTAACGACCGCCCACTTCTCTTTTTTCCGACTCATTTTCGTTTTCACCCATCAGGCTTAGCTCTCAGGTACTTGTGCACGCTGTTCCTCTACGGCCACGGGTGCGGTCTTAGCGAAGACGCTTGTTGATGTGTAGTGAATGTCCTGTTCTTCGTCCCGTGGAACGATGTAGCTTGGAGAGGTGATTCTCCGGTTACCGATGGAAATATGGCCGTGGACAATAAGCTGTCGTGCTTGTTGGGGTGTTCGTGCTAACTCTTTTCTGAAGACGAGGGTTTGAAGACGGCGTTCAAGGATTTCTTGCACCGATAAATCGAGGACATCGTCGAGATCCGCGTTTTCCGAGATGACGTTAATCAATGTCAGCTTGTGTAAAAGCTGTTTTTCGAGGTTACCGCGTTCTTTGTCGGACTTGGCCAATAACTGCCTCGCTAGGGTTCGATACTGTGAAACAGCATGATGATGCCGCCACAGCTCTCTCTTGTTTCGTAAGCCGTAGTCGCCTACGAGGCGGAGTTCGGTGTTTAATTCGGTCGTGGACCAGGGAAATCGGGGGGCTTCATACTTTTTTCGCTGCTTTTTTGGGTCTCCCATTCGTTACCACCTGTTCCTTATTGTTGACTGGTTCTACGGATGCTGCTTCGCCTAACACCCACGACTCTACCTGACCGAGCCGTTGTCTTGGTTCGTTGTCCACGAACCTTTAAGCCCAAGGCGTGGCGAACCCCCTTCCAAGACCGTGATTCTTTCATAATCTCTAAGTCTGATTCGACTTGGAGGTCAAGATCTGAACCGATTAAATGCCGGTTTTCGCCAGTTTCCAAGTCTTTTTGACGGTTAAAAAGCCATGACGGGATGCCAAAGCCTTCAGGGTTTTCCAGAACGGCCTCTATTTTTTGAACCTCATGGTCCTTAAGGTTGCCCACAGTTACGTCTGTTAAATTAGCTGCCTTGAGAATGGCCTTTGACAGGTTAATACTGATTCCCTTAATCTTTGTCAGTTCATACTCTAAGCTCTCTGGACCCCTTAAATCGGTGTCGGCGACCCGAACGATGTAGCGAAATTCTGACAAGTGTGGATGCTCCTCTTCTGCTCGATCAATCGCGAATGCGATCAAAGTTCAAATGGCTTTCAACAAAACATGCTAAATGCTGTTTTTAAACATTACGTAATACTAGGTCAATACGTCAAGGTCGAGGTATCGTCTTGTAGGGAGGCGGGTGGCTTAATGATCCTGTTGGGCGGTGAGGTGTACGCGGTGGTGGTCACGGGAAGCCCAGGAAGAAGCGACGGATTTGGGGTAGAGAAGACATGGGTCGCTTCGGTGGGGGGATTAAGAAGTGGGGGAACGACTGCTTAGGAGGCGGCTAGCTAGTTTTACGGCCTCTTCCAAGCTTTTGGGGTTGGCGATTCCTTTTCCCGCTATTTCGTGCGCCGTTCCGTGGTCTACGGACGTTCTGATGAAGGGCAGATCCAGCGTCACGGACACGGTTCCGTAGAAGTCCAGGGTCTTCGCCGCTATGTGACCTTGATCGTGATACAGCGATAGAACCGCGTCATATCTTCCTTCCACGGCCAGATGAAAGACTGAGTCGGCGGGAATGGGTCCGCATGCGTTTACGCCCCTTGCCCGCACCGCCTTAATGGCTGGAATGATCTCACGCGCTTCCTCCTCTCCAAGTAGGCCGCCATCGCTTGCGTGAGGATTCAGGGCTGCTACTGCGAGGCGAGGGTCTACTACGCCGATTTGTCTAAGCACGCCATCTACGTGAATGATTGCGTCCATGAGCCTCTCCTTCCTCACCGCCTTCAACGCTTCCTTCAGGGGTAGATGCCGTGTCAGGAAGAAGATTCGGGCACCTCTCACCCAGAACATTGTCAGCGGCTCGTTTACGCCGCTTAACGCTGCGATCAGTTCAGTGTGTCCGATATGGCGGCTTCCCGCCTCTTGAATCGCCTTCTTGTTTATGGGGGCGGTCACGATAGCTTGAGCGTCTCCTCGTAAGGCGTATGCTACCGCTTTCTCAACGTAGTCTAGGGAGGCTCGTCCGGCTTCTGCACTGATCGTCCCGATCTTTAGCGTCTTTATATCGACGTTTTTTAGGTCGACTACGTCTATTATTCCGAGTTCGCCTTTGGCGTTTCGGGGAGAATCGAGCCGCCTAAACTTTTGGTTTAACTTGAGGTGTTTTGCGGTCTTCTGTAGTAGGTTGAAGTCGCCCACAATAAGGGGCCTACAGAGGGAGTAAATTGCTGGGTTTGAAAGGGCTTTCACCGCGATTTCGGGGCCGATTCCCGCAGGATCCCCCATCGTAATTATTATGGTTGGACGCTTATTCCCCGTCATTTTCCGTCTGCTCTAGGTCTGTCTTACCCTTAATTATGTCTACTCGACGTAAAAACTTGATTGTAGAAGACAAGAAGAGAAAGAACGTAGATCATTGCAAAAATAACAGAGACAAGAGAGTGCGCCGTCGACGGTCAGCGGAGCCGATTCTACAGCGCAGAAGAGGACTGTTATGAGGAGGAGGGGAAGACTACAGAAGAATGAGGGCTTACGGAACGCTTTGAAGCCGCGTTTCTAAGGCCAGAATGAGGGCGCCGTAGGATTCAAGGATATGGCTTTTTTCGTGTTCCGCTTTACTTTGCCTTTGCAGAACCGCGTTCAGCGTTTCGGCGGCTTCTAGCCGAAGCCTCGATAAGTCTGTGACGCGTTCAGAGGCTCGCCCGGCTTCTAAGCGTTCCAGACCATCCGTTAACTTTTTGAATTGCGCTAAGCAGTCCCTTAACTCAGTCACAAACGCGTCTTCAGCTTGTAAAAAGACGTCAAGTCTTGCCTCCAGTCTCCTGATTTCCCTCGCCAAGTCGCTAGGCATTTACATCACCAAGAAAGGCACCCACATGCGATGCTCCGGTCTTAATGATTGTTTTCAACGCGTCACGAAGCTTATGGATGTCAAAGACGGCGAGTGGGAATATAAACCTTGTTGAGAAAGCGAGGAGGCGATTGCGGGGGCGTCTTGACCGGTGAGAACGGGAGCAACAGCACCGTGTTCGGTGAAGTTATGGCGCCGGGAGCGGGATTTGAACCCACGAGGCCCGTAGGCCACAGACTTAGCAGGCCTAAGCACCTACAGAGTAGGTCTGCTCCCTACCAGAATCCCTGTCACGTCAAAGGGCAAGTGACTCTAGGATATCCCGGCCCTCCACTCTACTTGAACAGTTATCAAAAATAAAAACCCTTCTTTCCGCTAACGGGATACGCATAATCTTTATACTCTTCCAGCCTCTCTATCATCGTTGGTGATGGGTCTAAGTGGGAGCTAGGGGTTCCCTTAGAAGCACTGCTTCGACCGCAAACCCCCTATACGGCGGACGACGCTGAAGTGAGGCATTTAGGCCCCATCGACACCATCGCCTAGTCGCCATGAATCCTCGTCCTCTGGGGCTCACGGTTGTGGGGCAATCTTCGGAGGGAGATTGTTTCCGCATTCGTTTGGTGAATCTGGCCAGGCTCGGAAGAGAGCAACCTAAGCCTTGACGATGGGCGCTCAGGGGAGTGCGGGGCAGAGTGAAGAGGCCCTGGGGGCGGTGGAACACCGGATGTCGATCTTCAGTGACCCATCACTCCGGCTTCTCCTACATCCTGTTCACGAATCACCTGGTGACGGGGACGGGGGGATGGTAAAAAGGAGAGGTTTATGGGGGAACCCGTGGTTTATGCAATAAAGGTGGGAAAGAGGTTTGAAGATTGCGGTTTCGGGTAAAGGCGGGGTCGGCAAAACGACGGTNGCGGGAACGTTGGCCCGCATCCTCGCCCATGACGGCTTCAAAGTCTTAGCTATTGACGCGGACTCCAACGCCAACCTAGCGCTCTCCCTTGGCATTCCCCTGGACCAAGCCAAACAGATCGTGCCTGTGTCAGAAAACGCGGCCCTCATCGAGGAGAAGACAGGTGTCCAGCCCGCGTCCTATGGCGGCGTCTTCCGCTTGTCCTTCCGAGTCGATGACATCATAGAGAGATATGGAGTAAGAACGTTTGAAGGCGTGAGCCTCCTGGTTATGGGTGTGGTTCGTTCTGCAGGACAAGGCTGTATGTGCCCAGCCAACGCCCTAGTCAGAGCCCTCATTCGCTACCTCATCACGAGGCGCGAGGAGGTCGTTATACTGGATATGGAGGCGGGAACGGAGCACTTCGGTAGGCGAACCGCTGAAAACGTGAATGTGATGCTCGTCGTAGCCGATGCGAACCTGAAGTCGTTGGAAACCGCGAAGACCATAGCCGGCCTCTCCAAGGAAATGGGCGTTGAACGGGTGTTCATCGTCGGCAACAAGGTCTTGAACGCGTTTGAAGAGGACGTAATCAGAGCGTATTGCAGCAAGAACACCATCCCCCTCCTGGGCCTTATCCCATACGACACAGAAATCAGGAAAAGCGATGTGGAAGGGCACATCCTGGACCTTGCCACTGCGTCCTTGGGCGTCCAAGCTCTTCGAAAAATGAGGCAAACCCTGCTGAAAGCCTGAGCGAAGTGAGGGGGCGCCGGGGCTGATTCACGCGGGCGACCGCCTTAACAGCCTTCTAAACATTAATATAGGCTCTCGGCGGTAAGAAGGGGCAAGATTATTAAAAAAATGCGTGCGGAGCCTAGGTCTTAAGGGCGTGATTTGTGCTTGAACATTAGGGAACTGAAAGTTGGCATGAAGAACATTGACATCACAGGAAAAGTCGTTGAAAAATCCGAGACGCGAGAAGTATATTCGCGATATGGTTTCAAGGTTCATCGGGTCTCCCACGCGAAAATATCGGACACAACAGGGTCAATTAAACTCATTTTATGGAACGACCAGATCGACAGCGTCTCTGTCGGTGACACCGTGCACGTCGAGAA
>JGI2172J19969_10000950_pt1 | contig 13008 bp, 17 predicted proteins | sample DeeMarSWOR230_32_FD_19969 | JGI IMG/M metagenome (IMG submission 19969)
GGTTACCCCATACGACGACTGCTTCGCCGGACGAGCGACAGTGGCGGAAGAAAAGGGGAAAGCATAGTACAATTCAATAAAAGTCAAGGGAAAGTGTTTATGTCACTTCAATCCCGCCTTGTGCAGGGCGTCGAGCTCTTCCTCCAACAGCGCCGGGTCTTTGAAGAAGGTGGCCTTGTGTACCCATTCCAACGAAAAGTCAGGATCTATCTTCAGCACCTCTGCAGCATGAGCCTGGGCTTCATCTTCCCTGCCAACTCTTACATATGTTNAAGCGAGGCCGAGATGCGCTAAAAGGGTGTTGCCNCCCGNCTCTCGTGAACGCTCAAGGAATTCGTTGTATGTTGCGATGGCTTCCTCATACCGTCCCGCGACACGATAGGACTGGGCCAGGATGCCTAAGTACCATTCCGGATAGTAGGGGTTGAGCCGCATGGCCCTCTTCATCAGCTCAATTGCCTCCTCGGACCTTCCCGTGTACGACAGGGTTTGGGCCAAGAGCGCAAGGTTACAGGCGTCATTGGGACGGAGGGCGATGGCTTTCCTTCCCTCGGCTATTGCCTGTTCGTGTTGCATTTGGAAGAGATGAATACCGCCCAGCAAGGCGTGGACGTCGGGATTCGTATCATCAAGCTTTACGGCCTTTTGGGCAAGTTCAACGGCCCGTTTAAAGGACTCGGCCCGAGACCGACTGAATCCATAGCTCGCATCGATCCAGTGGGTCCAAGCAAGCATCGTCCAAGCGGCAGAATATTCGGGGTCCAACGTTACGGCCCGCTCAAAGAGGTCCTGTGCCTTGGCGTTATCCTCCTTTGTAAAGCGCTGAAAAAGGTCGATCGCTCTCACAAAGTAACCCCAAGCTTCCAGGTTGTCCGTGGTTTCGTGCATGCAGGCTTCCTGACCATGCGTCAGTTTTACCTGTAGGGCCGTGAGGATCTTTAGCGTAATCTCATCCTGGAGGACAAATACATCTTTGAGTTCCCGATCATAGCGGTCTGCCCACAGGTGATGACCCTTTGTCGCATCGATCAACTGGGCGGTGACGCGCACCCGGCTGCCGGACTTCTGCACGCTGCCCTCCAACACATACTGTACCCCGAGATCCTCCGCTACTTTCTGAACCTTCACCGGCCTCCCTTTGTATGTAAACGTCGAGTTGCGGGCGATGACAAACATGTCCGAGATATTTGAGAGTACCGTAATTATGTTTTCAGTCACCCCGTCAGCGAGGTGATCCTGTTCGGGATCACTGCTGAGGTTGTCGAACGGCAGCACCGCGATGGAGGGTTTATCGGGCAGTGGAAAGGCCATCCTATCCGTAGAGGCGACTTCTACTCTTCGGGAACGAGCCTCGTGCTCCATCAGGATCCGGTGAACGCGCACCGGTCTGACGATGTTCTTGACTACATGTTCACCCAGATACTCGTACTTCAGCGGCAGCTTGTTCTCGACGCTGTCATAAACGGTTCCGGAGATGCAGATGCCTCCCGCCTCGGCGAGTCCCTCCACGCGGGCGGCGATGTTGACCCCGTGTCCGTAAATCCGCTCCCCCTCATGGATCACATCCCCGAGGTTAACCCCGATGCGAAACTCCATTCTCCGATTTTCAGGCAGCTCAACATTCCGGGCTTTGAGCTCCTGCTGGATCTCGACGGCACACTGAACCGCATCCACCACACTCGAAAACTCAGCTAGCAAATTATCCCCCGGGGAGTCCACCACCCGCCCTCGGTATTTCTGGATGAAGTTAGCCATCACTTCGCGGTAAGCGGTTAAGGTGCGGACAGTTGCAACCTCATCCTCGCTCATGAGTCGGCTGTAGCCTTTGGCATCGATACTGAGGATGGCGGCAAGCTTACGCTTAAAATCCTCCTCCTTCATCTCACAGTTTCTCCACCGTTCCGATATCGGCCAACTTGAGAAACTCATCCGGTATGGGAATCCGCTTGCCGCTTTCCCAGTCGTAAAAGAAGATGATCTGGTAGCCCTCCGCCAACATCTGCCCGCTGGCCTTGTTGCTGAAACGGAAATCCAGCTTGACCCGCCCCTTCTCAACCTTGTAATCACCCACCGTAACCCGTATCTCCAACCGATCGTAGAGGAAGGCCGGGGTTATGTACCGGAAATAGGTTTCACCGACGAGGATCCGGGGCCGGCTCTCCAGGTTTTCGGCCATCATCCGCTCCCGTGCGGTGCTGGCCCATTCTATATAGGAGACGTCATAGGTAATGGATTGATCCGTTACGTCATGGGGGATGACAACGTGTTCGTAAATATAACCCTTAGCCATTCCCGATACCTCCCTTCACATGGTATAGGCATCCATCCATTCATCCCCTATGTACCACAAACTGAGGAGAGAGGTCAAAGGCTTCCGATGACCCGGATAAGAAACATGGGCATGATCGCGCCAGGACTATTGACAATCCCTGGTGATCATTACTAAGCTTCTTGGAGAATCCGGGCTTTGCCAGCATGGAAGGTCAAAAGTTTGTTCAGGCTGAGTTTCCCGGGTTTGAATAGGGAATGGAGGCGAGACGGGACACACCGTTAAATTGGGGAATTCAAAGACGAGGGAGACAGGGCACAGAGTCGCACCTGGGGGATCACAATGGCAGTAGTAGCCAAAGATGACAATCTTCAGATCGATAAGCTTACCTTAGGGCCGTTCGGTACCAACAGCTACATAATAACCTGCCGCCGAACCGGAGAAAGCGTGGTGATAGATGCACCTGGAGAAGGAGCTGAAATCCTCAAGGGTTTGAAGGGGACGCATCCTCGGTTCATACTAATAACCCATGCCCACATGGATCACCTTGGTGTACTATCCCAGCTGAAGTCGGAGCTTGAGGTTCCCATTGCCGTCCACCCGCTTGACGCCAAGGGCCTTCCTTTACGGCCAGAAATCCTCCTCGGTGATGGTGATACGATATCCTTCGGAGGAATAAACTTGAAGGTCCTTCATACGCCGGGTCATACCCCCGGCAGCATATGCTTTTTGACGGGGAACTATCTGATATCGGGGGACACCCTTTTCCCGGGAGGTCCTGGTAAGACGGGATCGCCGGCTGATTTACGGCAAATCATTGAATCCATCAAGGAGAAGATCTTGCCGTTGCCCGACGATACGCAGGTTTACCCCGGCCACGGTGATTCCACCATGTTGAGAAAAGAAAAGGATGAATTCGCCCTCTTTTCCTCTCGGCCCCACGACCCTAACCTGTGTGGGGATGTTCTCTGGCTCTCGTCTTAGCGAAGAAATCTTCATTCGCGCTCAGAGTTTCCTTTTCCAGTTTTTCAGTGACCTCATTGGACTATCGGGATATCTCTACCCGATGGAAAGCCTCCGCAAGCTGGAATTCCTCTCCCTCAGCCATTTTCCCGTGCCTCTCCCTTAGCCATTCCTCAAGCTCCTGGGGCGGGATGTGTCCCACCTGGCTTTCATGGCACCGCAACGCGGCCAGCTTCAGATGGAAGGTGTCCGTGATATCACTTTTGCAATTGAAATTCTCCGACCCCCAAAGGAAGATTTCCCTAACCTTATGAGGATGGAGATTTTCCCTCATGAGATCTGGGTAAGAGAGGGGATCCCTGGCGAAAGGAAAGATAGCATCCAGGGTAACTTGGCCGGTGATGCGATGATCNCGATGCCAGATATAGCGCCGGTAAGGATCGGCAGTCACCATAACTTCGGGCTTATACATCCTGATAAGGCGGACGATAGCCTTGCGGAATTCAGGAGTATCCTCCAGGCTTTGATCTGCATAGCGCAGGAATATGACCTCCCTTACCCCCAACACCCTGGCCGCGGCCATTTGCTCCTTCTCACGAATTTGGGCCAGTTCCTCCGGCTTCATATTGGCATCAGAGGTGCCTTTATCTCCGTTGGTGCACACGACGTATACGATCTGCTTGCCCTCCCGGGCCCAACGAGCCACGGTTCCGGCAACGCCGTATTCAGCATCATCTGGATGTGGCGTAACTACCAACACGTGAGCTGGTTTCATCGTCATGCAAAGTCTCCTTGATATGAGGTAATACCCGGAAATTGTATAAAATCATTGGGGTTGCGACAAGGTGACGTCTTGACGTTGCCCCATTTCTTCGGCAAATTTCGCTGAGGGACAGAGGGGTCTCCTCGAAGCTTGGGAAATCCACCTATCTGTAAAGGACTCTCAGAAGAGTATAGGGGAGATTTTGAAGAGAGGTGAACGGCGGAGATCAGATGCGTGGAAACAACGGAGCTATTTTCCAAGCCAGCTGCATTGAGTTCTTCAACCTCCATTTATGCTTTGCGTCATTCTTCCCCAATGGCTTCTAAATCAGCAAGATCCTTTTTTCTTCCCAACGCACGCTTGTTCGATATAAACTGCTTACGACCGATGTAGTACACGTGAATATCCCCGTACTTGCCTTCTACCCTGCCCGCGAAAGCCTCTTCCCACGAAACCCCAGTGATTGACGTGACTATATCTACTCTGACTGGAGGAACGCCAAGCTGTATTACCTTGTCAGGGACGTCAAAATCCTCTACCTCCAGACCAACTGATCCGAAACCGAATTTGTTCAGAGCTGCCATGATACGCTGGGCATTCGAGGTCTCTGGCTCGACAAGGATATCAATATCGCCGGTGTACCGCGGGGCTCCGTGGAAGGCCAGTGCATAGGCTCCGACGATCATGTACTCAACTTTGTGTTCGTTGAATAACGCGAGCAGATCTCTGAAGTCTTGCTGTATTTCCATGATATAGCATTCGCAAATAATCTACTGCCGCCACTCTTTCATCAGGAGTCTTGTTGAGCCAATACGCTAAGTCGTCCTTAATAGAAGACACATCGTTCAAGTTACGTTTGCTCACAACCTTCTGGATCATCTCGTCAACCTATCTTCCATATATTATACTCAAAAGCACGGAATTTGTCCGCCGAACGTGGGCATGAGTGGTTTTAAAAAGCGCCAGCTTTTCAAAATCCATCTCAATGCCATTGTTATGGTGTTATTTCATTAAAGTGATAGGTTTCTTTATTTTCGTAAATATTACCATCTTGCTATTCACAGATAGCGAGCAAAGTTATTGCCAAATCAATTTAGATAATTGCTTTTCTCACCTTTTCTCCATTTTAGGGCAGGTCGATCTTCAAAGCATATTTCTCTTTAATTTTGATCGCCGTCCTGTAAAGATGTATGTGCCCCATTCGTGCATTGGTGGCTATTAAAATCGCACTTTTTTTATTTGGTGACAGATAAACTTCGGCCTGGAAAGCTTGGCTGGTCCCTGCATGATTAAGACATGCTTTGTCAGTCGTTGCTTTGGTAACAAACCATCCCAGAGCATAATTGGCCGATGGGAGAGGCCAGCCGATCTCGTTGTTCCAAAACGTTAAATAATCATCACCATAAGCCCAGCTTACATTATCTGGTGGTGTATGTAACTTCTCCAAAGTTTTCGATTTTATTAAAGCGCTGCCATCTGTCTGATCGGATGGCAAATGCTCAATAATGAATCTCGCCCAATCCCTTATGGACAGACTAACATTTCCTGCAGGATCTATCCAATGGGGATCATCTGTCTGAACTGCCTTTAAGGACCGGCGTGATTTGTCCCAGATATGCCCCCACGGCTGTGAAGTCGGTGTACGTTCAGCCGGTGGTCCATATCCTGCCGTTGTTAAATTCAAGGGTTTAAATATCTTTTCTGACATCAAGTCGGTGAATTCCAGACCTGAGATCATTTCCATCATCACACCAGCCAATATATAGCCGGCGTTGGAGTAAAATATAACCGTTCCGGGCGGATTGATTGGCTTTGTTTGTACCAGTTGTGATAAGTAAACAAGTCTTCCAGCGGTCGGGGTATAAGACCGGCGACTATCAAGGTCAGCCACAAAGCTTTTGGGCAGACCGGCCCTATGTGACAGTAATTGCTGGATATTTATATTTTTATATTCGGCTCGAGTTTTTAATTCAGGGAATACATCTCTTATCGTCGTATCCCAATTCAGCTTTCCCTCCTCAACCATTAATGCAGCTAATGTTGAAGTAAATGCTTTACCGCAAGACCCGATGATAAACCTATCATCGACCGTCACCCAATTCTTAGTTCCATGTTTTCTGGTACCAACCGCAGCGGCGGCTTTGATCTTTCCGTCAATAACTACTGCTGCTGCTAACGCAGTTTGATTCGCTTTTACGCGCATAATTCCCAGCAATTGAGCAAGATCTCTATCTCCAGAACTGCTGGTAATAGGCGCTAGCGGTGTATTACAGCCTGATATACTTAACCAGAAAAACAGCACCCCAAGAAAAAGAAGTTTACAACTAGGCTTACTTGCTTGTTTCATAATCTGCTTTTTTAATTGGGCAAGAACTTAAGGATTTTTTAAATCCATAACATTATTTTTTATGCTGCTTCCACATTTGCGTAAATCTTAAACCTATAAAGTCTCCTCTGCTCGAAAAGATTCGAATTCCACGCTATTTTTCCAGAAAAGATCGTTTTAAAAGATATTATATAGAACCGAGTTAATTTCAGAATGAACTATTCATGGGAATCAAGGCATACGCGCATTTTTCATTTCCGGTTGTAATATACACCTTTTTTGAAATTTTTGAAAGCGAAGAGTTCAGGAAGAAGCCCTCGGTTTAAAGAAAACATCGCCCACGCAGCCAGATTTTGAGGTGTACACCTACGAAGTGTGAGGAGTAGTCTACACTGGAATTGATAATTTCCGTTAGAAAGAGAATATAACATTCTTTTTAACTTATTGCACCAATTGTTTCACGTATAGAGAAATTCAGGTCTATTGTCAAATTCGTATGAAATTTCAGTTGACAAAAGTCGATAAGATCAGGAACCATGAAGACTGGCAGGTAAGACAGTCCCATTTTGCCCTCAGGCAGAGTTTTGCCACGCATCTCATTGAACAGGGGTATGACATCAGGACAGTTCAGGAACTCCTGGGCCATAAGCAGCTTAACACCACGATGATATACACCCATGTCGCCAAAAAGAATATACTTGGTGTGCGCAGCCCCTTGGATCGCTTGGATTGAGGAGTTCGCCCGGTAGGCTCAAAGAGTGGATTTGCGACCGCTTTACTTTACTAAGAAAGGATTCCTATCCTGCAGAGTTGCCGTAGGGGTTTGGCCATGATGGGATGGAATGGTTGGCAAGCGTAATCACGATATGAAGAATTGCCCCTCTATCATCCGAAACTATCATCCCGAGGATTTGGATTCGTTAGCTCGGTTAGTGACTAGGGCGGTGGATACGGAAGAGGGATTACATTCCGTCTCGGCACACGACGTGATCGAGGGCCTTGGTCGACCCCGTCATTTTCCCGAAAGTGACCTGTTTATCACTGAAAGAGCCGGAGATACCATCGGCTACGTGGATGTAACGGCGGAGCTGGAAATCGGGCGAGTTGTACTCAGTTTCCTCGCACACCCGGAACATCGCGGAGAAGTCGTTGTGATGAAGCTCATCAAGAGAGCCATAATTCGGGCAAAGGAATTGAAAGCGAGAAGAGTCCATGTGAATGTTCTAGAAGGGAGCGAGAGTGTGCGGAAGCTGTTGGCGAAAATGGGGTTTAGATTCATCCGCCGTTTTCGAGAACTGAGGCTGGATCTTTCTAATGGTGACGTTCCGAACATAAATCGGATTTCCCCCCGGTGTCGCCACCTGAAGCGCGGAGAGGAGGACAAGCTGGTTCACATTCAAAATCGTTCTTTCGCCGGTACCTGGGGGTTTAATCCCAATACTTTGGAGGAAATAGTCCATCGTATCTGTCTTCCCGGGTGCTCTCCGGAAGATATAATCCTTGCCTGCGATGGAGAAAATGTCATCGGCTATTGCTGGACGAGGATATACGTTGGAAAGAACAAGACCGTAGGAGGCGGTAAAGGGCGTATCTATATGCTGGGCATGGATCCAGACCACCGGAGGAGGGGGGTAGGTAAGGAGGTGCTCATGGCCGGCTTGTCATATCTAAAGGGCAATGATGTGGGGATCGTCGAATTGACGGTGGATGGTGAGAACGAGGCGGCCCGCGCTCTCTACCGGTCTGCGGGTTTCCGGGTTCAAGCGAGGAGCCTATGGTATGAAAAGGCGCTGGAGTGAACTTACCCCCTGGGTGAATTCAGGATGATCCCCACGATCCCTCTCTTCTCTTCTCACACACCATGTCTGGGTAATTCCTCATCACGCTTCGGTATTCCTTCACTATTGCGTCAGCCACGTTTGACCAGCTATACTTGCTTACCGATGCCCGGATAGAATCGGGAGACCGAGAGCTTGAAAGGAGCAGGCCTATCTTATCGGCAAGGCGGCGAGGGACGTTATCGTTCACAACATATCCCGTCTCCCCTTGCCGAATAACGCTTTCGACACAGCCCACCTTGGTGGCCACTACGGGGGTTCCGCACGCCAGTGATTCCAGGACCACCAAGCCGAAGCTCTCATAATAGGACGGGACAACACAAAGATCGGCGGCGCTGTAAAAATAGGGCAACGTCTCCTGTTTCACCAAACCATGAAAAGCGACTGAATCGTGCATGTGCAGGCTCCGTGACAGGCGTTCTAACCTCTCCAGTTCGGGTTGGCTCTGTTCGTCACCACCGATTACTATCAGCTTGCGCCTTTGCCTTTTCAAATAAGTCATCGCCCTCACTAAATTATCTATGCCCTTGAGCGGGTTGATGCGCCCTACAAAGAGGATAATCCCTTCGCCATTGAGGCCAAGATGGCTTAGGGCGCGTGCCTTATCTACGGGCTTGAACAGATCGAGATTCACGCCACAGGGAATGACGCTGATCGTCTCCGGACAGGAGTAATAGTGGGTAAGGTCCTCTTTCTCCCTATCGGTAGAGGCGATAATACGGTGGCAGGACTTGACCAGTTCTTTTTCGGTTTCGAGGCGGAGCTCCGGTTCATGTTCGCCCAAGGCAATTGCATTCTTGACCGCACCCACGGTATGGAACATGGTGATATGGGGAATATTCCACCACCGCTGTATCCATTTCCCGGCCCGGCCCGAAAGCCAGTAGTGGCTATGTAGCACGTCATAGTGAAGCCCGTTGTGTTTTCTGAACTCTTCCAGGTCCCGTGCGAAATCAGCGAGGTGCGGGTAGATCGCCAGCTTTTCTATCTCCTCATCTTCTCCTGCCTTGAGGTGGATGATTCGAGCATTTCGGCCAAATGCTACAATCTGGCGATGTACCGACTCGTGAGCACGGGTATAAACGTCCACCGTGTGGTCCCGCCGGGCAAGTTCCCGGGCAAGCTCTCGGATATAGACGCTCATGCCCCCGGTATTTTTACTCCCGAGCTTTCCCAGCGGGCAACTGTGAACGCTCAGCATGGCTATCTTCATAATGGGCTTCGCCTCCAGAGTTCCTTTTCTCACCCCAAAACTTTCCAGTGGAATTCATTTCAGTGCTATCTGGCAGTGGTACAGATGAACCTCTCTTCCTCCCAATCGGTATTTGTAATCCTCGCCCCCCTTGAGAAAGTCGAAGGTTCTCCTGCCCCTCTCGATGGCGTCTTTGATCGAGAGGATTTTGGAGATGAGCCCTGCGCTGAGGGAGGTATACTGAGGATCATAGCCGCTATTATAGAGGTACACTTTATTACCATAGTCAAAGCACATGACTGCCGCTATCGGCCATGAATCAAGCTCCAAAATGCCAAGCCTCAAGAGTCGAACCTGCGCCATGGCTTGTGCCAATGACCTGAAGAAGGATTCCCTCCGGGCATTCATAAATGTCGCCTTATCACCATTGCTTTGCCGGAAGAGATTGAGAAGAATGTCCATGGCATTCGGAACATCACCGCTATCCTCAACAGTCCGGTAGTTCACCTCCCCCGCTTCTCGTATTCTCCGTAATTTTCGCCTCACCTCATGGCGCTGCTTTTGGCTCAACATTCCCAGATATTCCTCCCACGTAGGAGGTAAATCGAGTTCTACGGAGACATCCTCCACCGCGCACGAGACTTCATATCCCCTCTCCCGCGCCATACCAACAAGGTGCGTAAGCACTGTGGAGTTGGAGCGCAAGCCCCTCAGCTTTAACAGACCGATACCCTTCCCACTCAAGTCGTCAAGGAGGCTGTTGAAGAAATCTCTCTCCCTTCCGGGGGCGATGATGAAATCCAGACAATCACAAAGGTCGTCACTCCCGATAAAGAAAGCCTCCATATCCTTTAAGAAAAGGGGGGCTATGCCAACAACCGTCCGCCCCTGTCTGGCGACGAACAGGTAGAGATGCCCCGTGGCGCCAAACTCATTCCACCAGATTTCCAACCAGGGTGGCAGGGCGAAGATACAGTTCCACCGCAAAGAGTAAGCAGGCTTGACCCAATAGGAGGCGAGGGTTTTAAAGCTTTCCGCCATAGCTCGTCGAGATGGTGACATCATCTCTCACATTTCCAGGTACCATTGTAATAGATAACATTAGCAAATAGAACCCAACGGCTTCAAGAATTGCCTTGAGAAATATCATGCCGATTTGGCATCAATTGTCGGCGAATCAAGGTCAATTGGCATAAAAAATGCACCGAAATTTGTTTGAAGGGGCAGGCATGAGGTACTATGAACAGGAAACTTCCCAAGTGGCTTTACATTCCGTGGGTACTCCTTCTCTTTGTGGTTGCCGCCATCCTGGCCTTTTTGGACGTCATTTCACGGAGGCAACACCCCATTGGCCCTGGAGAACCCTAGATGACGGTGCCTGCTTCACCGATCGGTAGGAAATATGTGACGAAACAAGGAGGGATCCGATGTTAGCCAGAGAGACCCATAGATCCCGGGAAATGAGGCGGTGCCTAAAATGCGATCGTTCCTTTCTCTCTAAGCATCGGTTTAATCGGCTGTGCGAGAATTGTGCTAAGCAAAATGCCAGTGTCAATTTTGGAGATTATGTCTTACATACCGCAGTTTCTTCCCCAAGGCCTCTCGATGAGCGGGAATAATCCACACCTGTAGGGGTAGCCTGAAAAGACGGGGCTTCTTTTCTGCTCTGTTTTCTTTTGTTCGTTGATGAATCTTTCGCTTCCCATATCTTCCATTGAGACGTTTCAGTTATTGAGGCCCATGATCGGCCAGGGCCTTGACATTTACCCTTCTGGTGTTTAAGCTTCGTAAGCAACACGGATCACAATGAAAGGACGACGTTGAGGCCACTCGTGGCGGATTTCGACGGTAATATGGCTGAGGGTTACGAACAATTCGAGGCGACCTCCCTCTATTGTCCCCATTGCAAGGAGGCGGTTCCCGTTAGGAAGAAGTTGCTTCTCATCTTGCCCGAGGGGGATGAGTACGAATACCTCTGTAGCCGTTGCGGATCGTCGGTTGGAATCAAAATCGAAAAGGGGAGGGAGGAGATAAAGGTTCTCATTTAGTAATGCATCATTCTTGACGGCTTCGCAAAAAGTCCAACTGCTGCGTTACGCTTCATCTTTCGTCATTGCAGCGTACTAGTAAGTACGCCTCACTCCTCAAGATTCGCAAGCCTTGCATTTGGCCCTTTTTACTTTGCTGTCCCATTTTTGACTTTTTAGGAATTCATCATTCTTTGCTCCCGAGGATTTCCTGAAAGTAATCGTAGAGGATATGGAAATTCTCCTCATCCACTTCCAAAAATGTAATTCCGACATCGAATTTCCCATCGACAGAGGGTTTGCAACGGATCACCTTTCCCCGGGCGTTGAACAGTTCCTCCCTTATGGCCACCGTTAAGTCCAATACCTCGGTTGCCGGGATTGGGGAATATGCCTGAATCCTCAGTCCATCCGGGCTAAGATCAACGGTCCTCACCTTCTCCTCCTCGCATTGCCTCCCTTCTGTATCAAATCGGATGTAGGAGGCCAAGTGCGAGCAGTTAAATCGGGGAAATCTCCTGCGGTCTTTTATGATGAATATCGCCATCATCCCTCCTTCTTTGAAATCCCTTGGAAATCCTTTCCACCCTCCCTCTGGGATTTTACCCACCGAATTAATTCCTTCCTATTGAATAGCCTTTTTCCGCCTATCTTATAGGATGGAACCATTCCCTTCTTAATCATTCGGTGCAAGGTTACCCGGCTCGTCCGGATCAATTCACATGCTTCTCTGACGGTGAGATAGGTCTTTTCTTTCATTTTATTTCATTTAGATAAAATCAGTCTTATTTTATTTCAAATTATATCAATTCGTCAAGGTAAAAGAGGGAAAAATGGGAAATCTCTGAAGAATTGGAAAAACGAGCTCCGAGCGAGTTCCTCAGAGACCTCAAAGGGTTTTCCAACCCTTCTCCACACGGCCCCTGCCGGGGATGAAATCGCCCGGGGAGCGAAGCTCACTCAAAGGGCAACACGACGGAGGCATTTTTTGACATCTCCTTATACCAATAATCGTCACTTTTCCTCCCCAGGAGGAGATTCGTTGAGAGAAGCATGGAGACTCAAGGAGAGAAATGTCAAAGATAACGCTGGGTTTGGGGATTCGGGATCCACTTGTTCGGTTTATGGCATGGAATATGATTAGTGATATGCCCGGTGGGGCGAAATCGATTGAGGAGGCAGGTTATGTCTTTCGGAAAGAAAGTGTGTCCGCTGTGCAGCAAGGAGGTAAGATACGTCTTCAGTGAGGACGGAAGGGTTCGTCCTCTCTGTTCCACGTGCAATGTCTACTTGGACGAGGGGAACCTCCGTCCGGTTATGTACGGTTATGAAACTATGGACGAAATAGAGTATTGATCCTCTTTTTGATTAAGGGTTTCAACCCGAAGAAAAAGGGGATAGGCCTCATCCTATCCCCTGAAAGGCTATCACTGGTTTTTTCCTCATTCCCACCACACGAGGAAATCCTCATTGCAAGGGCTCATCCGGCCTTTGGGGCCTCCACCAGTTCACCCCGTTTGGCCCTCTCGATGAGCTCGTCCTCCCTCTTGATGTCTTCCATCGTTTTGGGCTTCACCCTGTCTGGCATCGGCTCGAGCCCGTACTTCCACTTGAGGAATTGCATCCCTGT
>JGI2172J19969_10000953_pt1 | contig 12982 bp, 11 predicted proteins | sample DeeMarSWOR230_32_FD_19969 | JGI IMG/M metagenome (IMG submission 19969)
TTAGCTGTTTTGAGAAAGGTAACGAAAAAATGTATAGAATTTGGGTAAAAGAAAGGAAGTAATTGATACACGTTTTGGGTTTGGGGTTAAAATTTAACATTGAAATTTAACATGCATGCATACAACAAGTAAAACCTCAAGCCTTGATAATGAAATCAAAAAACCACTTGAACTTCAAAAATCAGAAACTGTGTCAAATTTGATAGAAATAAAAGAAATCGGTCCTCAAAGAGCTTTAGAACTAGAACGCACAGGAGTAAAAACAATATCTGACTTGGCAAAATGTTCCCCCAAACACCTGGCAGAAAAAACCGGTATATCAATAACACAAATCTCAAAATGGATTATAGAAGCAAACAAACTAAAAAATGCACAAATCAACTCGTTACACGCACAAGAGATTGAAGTGAATGCGCACAAAATCAGTTTGTGAACTCGATGGAGGAAATAAAAATGCACGCATCCACAACTATCCTGCTATCAAAAAAGTATTTATAGTATATTTCGATATCCGATATAATTCCTAGTTACATCACAAGAAAGCATGCATGCATCAAATCCACAAATTATAATAATGCGCGCGCTTCACAGACCCTAAAAATGAGCACCTCAAAAAACAAGAAGAGCCTACACCCAACTGTCTCTTTTTTAGTAATCGAATGTCTTAATGTCTTTGCGCGCGCATCTTATTGTTTTTTGTGAGTTGTTCTGGAAAGATAGAAATTCCTTTTGTCTTCATCAAATTTCTCAATAGCATATCTGAGCATAGTTCGTGGCATTTGCTTAAAATATTCACTTAGAAACCCCTCTTCTACTTCCTGGTCTCTTTTTCCAATTTCTCTAAGCATCCAACCAACCGCTTTATGAATCAAATCATGCTCATCACACAAAAGCAACTTTGAAATACGTAACGCATCCTCAAAATCGTCGTTTCTAATAAACATAAATGTTGCAAGAACTGCAATTCTTCTTTCCCACAAATTACTGGATTTTACAAGTTTGAACAAGATCGATCTATCTTTATTAACCAAATAATCTCCAACAATTTTGGGTGCACTCAAATCAACTAAATCCCAATTATTAACATATTCAGTGTTCTTTAGATAAAAAACAAAAATTTCGTCTTTGCCAGAACTATCGGCTTTTCCATATTTAGAAACCAATATCAATAACGCAGTTAATCGATACTCATGAATTTCACTTCTAAGTAGCTCTTGAAGATCATCTAAAGACAGATCAAGATACCTCTTCGCCACTTTACGCTGTTCAGGAACAGGAATTCCAAGAAAAACATCACCTTCACCATATTGGCCTTTTCCCGTCTTAAAAAAACCTGATAGTTTTATCGCCTTTTCAGGATTACCAAGTTGCAACAAGTCTTTCTTAATTTGATTCAACATCAGCTACACCATACCCTTTTCTCAAATTTTACCAAGTTTAAGCCCCATATAGACTCTTCGTAAACTTTCAAAATATTATCAATAAATACTCTTTCAAGATTCCACGAAGAGTCACCGCCTCTTGTTCTATCGTAGGCGCGCGCATAGAAAATTCCTAATTTTATTAATAGTTATTTTGGTTCCTGTAGTCTTCAAATTTATACGTCTTTCTTTGCCAAAATAGTTAAAAAGGTGAACAGATAGTTTTAAGTAGTTTGCCAAACAATAATAAAAGGTGAACCCAAATGCCCGACCACTTAGAAGAGTTCCATGAGAAATTGAGAGATTTGGAAGGAAGTTTGGTTAGGGTAAAGTCTATAAAAGGCATTGAGCCAAACGCCAAGGAATATTTGAACAAGTTATCCAAAGAAGGCTCAGTAGAACGTGTCAAATGGGGATGGTATTGGGTCCCCACTGAAATCAAAGACATCTGGGACTTTTTGGGGAAAGACAAGAACTTCAAAGTAATTTCTGCTCAGACTGCTGCCTCATTCTGGAATAACGACTTCGTTCACAGGGATNTTTACGTCTTAAAGGTTAAAGACAAGTCCTATGGAAAGGCGTTGAAAGAATTTGCCAAGAAGAGAGGCTGGAACATTGAGGTACAATATTTAAAGGACCCATCTAAAATTGAATACATAAAAATCGGAAACTTGTTTGTCGAGGACATAGAATACAATGTGATTGAGTGCTTGCAGAACTGGGCTTTCACAGATGCATTCGCAACATTGTATGAGAACAAGGACAGAATCAATTTAGACAGATTGTACAAAGAGTCCTACTGGAAGAGAATTTCCAAAACAGACGTCAGGGTCAAACAAGCCTTAGAATATGGCTTCCATCAAATGGGCGAATTAAATGATGTTGAAATTCCGCATAAGGAACCCCGATTTAAGGATAATTTTGTGAAAAGAGAAATCAATGAAGCAGTAGAAAAGGTTGTTGAACTTGGTTAAGTACTCTGAAATCATGAACTTCAGAGAAGGAGAGATANCTAAACTAATAGAATATTTTTCTAAGCAAACTGGCGGATTTGAAAATCCGAAAATCGTTATGATTGGCGGTTATGCTCTCAGAGCATTTACAGCATTCTCAAGATACACAAGAGATTGCGATTTTGTTTTGAAGAAATTTAATGGCTGGAATTTAGACAAGATCAAGAAGTTACTGCCCAAAGATTTGAGCATAGAAGCTTTTGAGAAACGGGGTAACTATGGTTTTCTGAGATGCATCAAGCATTTAAGAGTTAATGGTAGACGGGCAAAAATTGCAATTGATTTCATGGAAGGAGAAGTGAGAGGAAGAACCGATGAGCAGATATTCTTTGTCACTGACAAATTCTTGCAGAAATCTAATAAAACAAAAATCCCTATAGCTGGCAAAGATGCCGAAATTTTCGTTCCCAACTATACAGACTATCTGATTCTGAAGATAATGTCTGCCAGACCTAGCGACATTAGAGACATAGCAACATTAGTTTGGAAAAAAGGTATTCCAGAAGATGTGGAGGAAAGAGCAGAGAAAACACTAGCTTACCCTGAAATAGTGGAAAAAAATTTGAAATTGATAATGGAGGATATTTCAGACAAAAGATTCTTAGATTCATGGAAGGGAACCTTTATCACAACAGAATTTACTGAAGAGATAAAAGAGGAAGTTCTGAAAGAGCTGAAGAAATTACTGTAATTCAGCGCGCGCGTAATTAATTACTTAGTCTTTGTGCGCTCCAGCCATTTCCGTTGTTTTGTTTTGGATCGAGTCATAATTTTTATCACATCTTTGTGTCTCATATGGTAATTTTTAGGGAGACGTATTCCTGTTTTGGCGTCAATAGCCAGAACATAATTTTTTTCGAGCCTTGTGTGTATAGATCGGGCGAGGTCGATAGGGGTTGAACCATCTGGCATCAAGTATACATCGGGGAGTACATTCTCATGATGGTCCATATATTTTGCTTCGTCACTAACAGGATAAATCATATTACTTTTCAAAAGTTTGAAAACGACAGTATTAAGAGCCTGCTGGATACCGGTCCTCATCCATTTTTCCATTACTCTCCTTTCAATATATTTCAAAGCACCCTGTTGCTTTGCCGTAAGCATAGCATTCTCTTTTACTTTGAACATCTCTTGACCTGGCGTATATTCAAGCAAACCCATCTTCTCAGCTTTTCTGAGGGCCAGTTCTGCTTCGGCAGAGCATGCTGCAACTAGACTTCGACCATAGTACTCAGTTAACATTCCAAGGTTTGTCTCAGATGTGAGGATATCCATCTTGTTTGCCATAATCAGCGTAGGCTTAATAAGGGGAAGGAAAAAGGTAGCAAATTTGATTACTTGATCAAGGTTCCACTCNATGAAAGGTACATCTATGAGTCCCGACTTCTCCAAAGCCTGAGAAACTTGAGGAGAATTAGCTTTTATTCCTGAGACGATTTTCGTAATCGCTTCTACCAGAGATGAGGACGATTCTTCTCGGATTATTGCTTGTCTGTTATTTTCAATTATCTCAGCGATCCATCTCTCAATTTCCGTTTCAACGTCAAGGGCATCTTGAAGGGGGTTCCCACTTCCAGGCTCAGTTATTCTACCCTCAGCATCAATTGAACCCGAAGCATCCACTACATGGATGAGTGCATCGGCCTGCCCGATAACACTAAGAAATCGATTTCCTAGTCCTCGTCCCATCCATGCATCTTTAATTAATCCAGGAACATCAACGAGTTTTATTGGAACATATCGCCAACCATCTATACACGTAGAATTCTGAGGGTTATCCTTTACCCCCAACTCTCTGCAGACACAGATATCGCAAGCATATGCGGTACCTACATTTGGTTTTTTTGTTGTGAATGGAAAATTAGATATTTTTGCGTTCAGAAGGGTTGCGGCATTGAATAAAGTCGTTTTACCTGTATTTGTTTTCCCGATTAAACCAATAGTCAACAAATAAAAGCCGCTCAATTAAAATAAATCACTGAAAGATTATAATAGTTTNCGTATACCTAGTCAAATTCATCAAGACTCTATATTCATCAGAAAGACAATATCTTGTGGATAGCATGCATGCATCGGAGCTTATATCTCTCCAGACTTTTTCAGCTCCTTAAGAAATTCGCCGTAGTCTCTAACTCTTCCCGCTTCAACATCTTCTTCAGCTTGCTTTATGCATGACATAGCTTCTTCATCTTCCAGTATGCCAAAACTCTCAACCACTTCCTCAAGCAAGCTGCTCACACTCACCAGCAGAGCCCTATCTTCATCCGTCAAAAGAACCCTTTCAGGCGTGAACCAACCAAAACATATTCACTAAAACTCAATATTTTAACCTATCCTTCCCAAATTCCACAAGTTCGACAATCAATTCATCATCCACACCTTTCAAACTCAACAAATTCGTTGCCCAGCCTCTAACATTGACTGTAGATTCATGCACGCGCGCATGAATATGACCAACTAGCAAACTTTGAGTGTACTAGAGATAATCTAATGTTACAGTCTTCTGACGAGAAACAAAATTGCGCGCGCATTTGATTGAAGCTACGGAGTTGGGTATAAAATGGTTTATTAACTCTATCCAGTCATAACCTCACCATAAATCCAGTTTCATGTGACATAATATTTAATATATCGATTTGCTTTACTTCACCTGAGAATTAATGCCGCATTTTCCAACAAAAAGACCAATTAAGCAATTCTACTCACAATCAGTAAATCAAAAGCTACTCACCATATCAATTCCTCTCATTCTAATCCTATTTCTATCAAACACATGTCTAGCCCAAACAAACGAACATACATTTAAACTGCTAAACCAACCCGACGGTTCCAAAACATATCAACTAACAATATCAATAACCGAAACCCTTTACGAATACTTCCAAACCAGAAATCACCAAATATACAACAATAATGATTTAGCAAAATTCGTAACCCCATCAACTCTAGAACCAGTAGCCAACGACTTATGGACAATCTACGACAACCCTGAAGATTTTGCTAATGGAGTACTCATGGTCACACACCAAATCCCATACCAAGAAAGTATATCACAAAAATATCCCATTGAAACTATCACAGAAAATGAGGGAGATTGCGATCTTTTCTCTTTCATAGCAGCTTCAATAATGAAAGCAGGTGGACTAGATGTTACTCTACTGTTATTCGAAGAGCAAGAACACATGACCGTAGGAGTTCATCTACCCGAAACACCAAAGGACGCCAGAACTGCTGCTTCCTTTTTTACACATAACGAAAAACGCTACTTCATAGCTGAGTGCACTGGAAATTTTGAAAATGGATGGCGCGTAGGAGAATGCCCTGACCTCATTCAAGGAGCAACAGCACAAATAATCCCCTTAGATGAAATTAATGAAATTACATCTCCAGATCAAGTTTCATCAAGCTATAGTTCACCTCAACATTCCTCATTACACTTGTCCGTCTCAACAGAATTCGCAATTGCCCAAAACGATATTCAGATCATAGGATCCCTGTCTCCCTCGTTGGAAGGAGAAAACATCACGATATATGTCAGTTCATATGGTTCTGCATTAACCAAGCTCGCAACAGTTAAAACCAACTCTAATGGGCGCTTCTCTCATACGTGGAATTCTCCACCTGGAGGAATATATTCTATAAGGGCCAACTGGTCCGGAGATACCGATTACATTGGCGCAGACAGCAGCATATCTCAAATTGTAATCATACCTTTTCAATGGTTGATGATGGCCGCAATAGTGCTTTTCTTTTTAATGATTCTTCTTATCGTGAGTTTAGCAACTCGAGGAAATGAAACTCCAAACATGGAATCTTTCCAGAACTAAGAATCCGATACACGCGCGCAATTCTTTTGGAAAAATCTGATACAATCTAGAAGAAAAATCTGTGAAAAAAACCTTGGAAAATTATCTACATAATATCTGAATAAAAATCTAAAATATCACTTCTAAAATTACACGTGCATGGGTTCAATACAAGTTTCAGATATGTATCGACGTTCGAAATAATTGATATATCAAGACTTAAGACAATTAGGATTGTCAAGAGGGCTGTGCGAGGTTATGCATATGGAAAAGAATAAAACATCTTTTGAGAAATTTAAAGAGACGCCTGCAACAAACCAAACACACAATAAAAAAAGAAAATGTTACTTCTGGATGCTCCCACTCTTATGGATATTTGGCGGTTCGCCCTAAGAATGTTCCTGTTCCCCAAGAATGTTTATTCTGCCCGCAGTTGATAGATTGTATGCTCAAAACTAAATAACAACGACACATATCCTTGAGTGCCCTCCTGAACTAAATTTTATTTTTCACTTGAAAAGGTCACAGGAAATGGGCAGACGAAATCCTTGATCAATATACATTAAAGTTGTTCTTGGGTCTATTAGTTTGAAATTACTCCTAATAAGAAAATTCTGAATCCAGAATTAATAATATCTAAAAAGGATTGTTAAAAAAAAGTAAATGAATTAGATTGCAGAGTCAAGAAAAAAAATACACCTGTGGAAATCCTAAGTGTAAAAGGACTTTCGATAAACCAAAGTTAGTTCAGTATTATGCATGTCCTTTCTGTTCTACAAAAATAGAAAAGGAAGAGACTGACCCGGGATGTTTACATTATTTTGGGTATCTTAGGGAACGAGACAGTGGTGAGGCTATACCTAGCGAATGTGTAGTATGTAAAAGGAGTGTAGAATGTCTGCTATCGACTCTGGCCTCAAAAGATGCGGTTAAAGAAATTCGGAAATGGTATAAATAACCATCAAAATCTGTTGTGCTAGCGAATTCGCGGCGCGCCTTTTAAAGAAAAAAATAAACAATTTTGCGCACGCATTTCCTCAATTTGCCGGTTGAAGCAGCAACTAAATCGTTTAAATTAATGAACAATTTGTGTGAATGCGCGCGCATTTAATGCTATTTTATAGTAGTATATACACAGAACAACAATATGAGAAATCAGTGAAAATTGGATCTATATTCATAGTTCATAAATGTTAAGTTGCACTCAGAAAGATTGCCTTGCTTGATTGAGGCTCAAAGAAGGAAACTATAATCTTGAGATTTTATACCAAAATGGGAATAAAAGCATTCTATACGATGGTATCGATTTCAATACTAACATTACTTTTCTTGGTTTATACGGTTCCACAAGCCAACTCAGCTTATACTGGCGTTGCAAAACCGATGGAGTTCTATTTTCATTATGTTGACACTCCTGTGGCAGCAGCTGGAACAGAGACAAAATATGTGATGAATACAACCAGACAATTTGAATTCTTGACCCAACAAGAAGCCTACGAAAATTCTCTCCACAAACCTATTGGTCTCCCAAAAATCGTGATAGATTTTTATCTGTACCCAAACTTTGCTGGTCCAGTAAGACTTGATGGCACCTGGCAGGTGTTCATATGGGCAAACAGTTCAGCCTACAAACCTGCAAGTTTCGGGCTTAACTTTAAGGAAATCACATTAGGAGGAAACATCCTCTGGGATTCTGGCACCATTACTCCAGAAGTAACCAGCAACATCGGCGAATACGTGGATGTACCAGTTTCCAATTACAACCTTTCAGCACCGCTTACTCACGTCTTCAGCGTAGACACTACCCTTTTGGTGGAAGTGGAAGTTAACGCCGGGTCCTCAGCTGAAACCAGAATCTGGTACGACTCGCCATTATATCCAAGCAAAGCAATTCTACCAGCCCAAGATTACGCTCGACCAGCCTCAATCAAAACGTATACAATTGAAAATCATCAAGCAACTCTATTTTATTATAACTGGAGTGAGAGCCAACGTAAAGTGATTGTTCGTGCCAACGTGACCGATCCCTTTGGTGGATATGACATATACCGTGTTAACATGACAATCCTTGATCCAACAGGCAAAGCAGTACAAGACAACATAGAAATGTCCCGTCTATCAGGTGGACTCTGGCAATTTGATTACTCCCACATCTTTGAAGCAAGATGGTCTTACCAACCATCTGCTGTGGTGGGCAATTACACAGTAACGGTCTCAGTGATCGACAACAATGGTAATCATCAACAAAGCCTCACTGGATCTTTTAACCCATTTATCGAAGAAGAAACACACGTGTTTAACATCGGCATCGTCGCGTACTATGACCCAGCCTTCATGGTAACCGACGACACAGGCGATCCATTGCCCGATGCGCAGGTGTACCTTACTTGGGCAAATGGCACAAAGGAAACGTATCCACGCTACACTTCACACCTGGGTTTCATTAATCTGACCCATGTCCCAGTTGGAGACTATGCCTTCACAATTCTTTGGAAAGATAAGATAGTTCAGCAAGAAACAATACATGTAGATTCGAATAGTATCTACACAATAAAAACTCAAGTCTACAAATTAACTATGAAAGTCTTAGACAAGAATGGCAACCCGGTGCACGGAGCGTATGTCATTGCCGAAACGGTTTCAGGAGTAGGATACGGTTTAGATATTTCCGATGCAACTGGCACAGCATCTTTCAGACTTTCTTCTGGAGACTATGAGATCGAGGCTCATTACACAACTAATTACTGGCTGACAACGGTCAAAACCAAGGGAAGCACTCCAGTTTCAGTTACAGAATCAACCACCAAAGATGTCATATTAGCGGGCTTTCCTCCAGCTATATGGACAACAATGGGCTTCATTCTAGCAATTTCAAGTATCTCAATCGCAGCAACTGCAATAGCCATATTCTATCTGATTTACCGGCGCACGCATTAGAGAAGACCGTAAACCTCGACTTTAATTGATGCGTGTACAAATTTAACCAACCAAAAAACCCATAAACGCTAAGATTCTTCTTTCACTATCTCGATTTTTATGAAATCAGAGAGTCGCTTCCATCTTGGTCTTTTTTCTTTTATTACTCCAGAGGTGAATGTTGCTCCTGAAAGTGCACTTGAAATTGCCTCAAAATTGCGCACCTCAATCCTCTGCGCCTCCCTAATTAAAGGATTAACTACCTTAAGCACAGATACACCCCTTTCAGTCACAAAATAAGCCTTTTCATCCTCATCCAAGTTTTGTTCTCCAACAAGACCACGATCATAAAGAAAGCTCAAATACGGTATTAGACGGGGTTTGTCCAGTTCAACCTCATTACTAATCTGTGACAACTTCAAAGAAGCATTAGACGACAAAGAACAGAGAATCTTAACGCATACCTGAAGCTTAGATTTATGCAACCCACATACCACTCCAACTTCATCTGATAACTAATATTNTCTTTGAATCAGATTCTATTTTATGGNTTATGAACCCAAAATCCACCTTGCAGTCGGATAATGTTGAAAATCAGCCCATCAAATGCATGCATGCTCTTGGTCCATTAGACTCTTCGTAATGCGAGCGCATGGAGAATTATTTTGGTCGAAAAGCTGAAGTGTTATTGAAACCACTTTGTCTCTTGGAGGTGAATTCTATGACTGTTGTAAAAATCCTTGAACTAATAGGTAGTTCACCAAATGGCTGGATTGAAGCTGCTCAAAATGCTATGACAGAAGCAGCTAAGACGGTCAAGAACATTAAAGGAGTCCACGTTAAAGCATGCACTGCCAAAGTAAAAAATAACAAGATTGTAGAATACAATGCAAATGTCAAAATCGCTTTCATTGTAGAAAGGTGAGACACACTTCTGCCCTAGCCAAGCAAAGAGCAAAAAGAATCCTTAAGACTCTAAATAACCAAAAGAAGTAGTAGTGACTGACATTATTTTGTTTGAGTACTACTACTTCTAGATTAAACCCATACTCGCTGGTTAACAGCCTACAAGCCAAAAGACAAAGTCACTGTTACATCAAAACCTAAAAGAAGTAGGACACCTCAATTTTTTCATGTGCCCTTCTTCTAATGGGAGCTTACCATTTTTTAGTCTAACATACTACATGTCTAAGGACTAAACTCCATAAACAGGGAATGCATAAAGAAGTTGTTAACCAAATAGCCTGCAAGGTCTTGTTTATCAACTTCTAATGCCTGAAGCAACATCAACTAAACACACAAAAATAATAACCAACTCAATCCCCCATAGACTCTTCGTGCGCGCGCAAGTTTTTAAATTCATTGCAACGTAAACGATATTTATGAAACTATTGAGTGTAGGATGTGGCTACATAGGTTCTGTTTTAGCGGAAGAGATAGTCCATAGCTTAGATTTCGACAAACTGATCATATGTGATAGTACAAAGGAGAAGATAGTGGAAACTGCCAAAAAATTGGGAGATAGAATTTTTCCTCTTCAACTGGATATTTCAAACTATTCAAATCTTTTGGAAATCATCGATAAGGTGGACTTAGTTATAGGGCTATCTCCGGGAAGATTTGGATTCAATGTTATGAAAGCTTGTGTAGAAAAAAAGAAAAATTTGATAGATCTTTCCTTCATGGCAGAAGATCCTTTTTTATTTCAAAAGGCGGCTCTTGAAGGAGGAGTGACCATAATACCAGATTGTGGTGTTGCTCCTGGGTTAAGTAATATTTTGATTGGAAAATCGTCAAGTCAATTAGACGAAATTGAGGACGTCTTAATATATGTTGGTGGATTACCGCAAAATCCTATACCACCTCTAAACTACAAAGTAACTTGGTGCGTTGAAGATCTTTTCGAGGAGTATACAAGAAAAGCCGAGATAATTAGAAACGGAAAAACTGTTGAGGTTGATGCTCTTGAAGGTTTGGAAGAAATAGAATTTGAAGGACTTGGCAAGTTTGAAGCGTTTTTTACAGATGGTGTAAGAACTCTACATGATACAATTAAGGCTAATAATATGTGGGAAAAAACGTTAAGATATTTAGGACATGCTGAAAAGATAAAGTTTATCAAAAAATTGGGTTTGCTAAAGAAAGAACCTTTAACATCTGTAAATATGAGCCCCTGGGAGTTTATGTGTAATTTCTGGGAAGAAAATCTAAGTTTTTTCGAAGAGAAAGATTTTGTTTTAATGAGAATAAAAGTGAGTGGGAGAAAGGGTTCTACAAAATTCTTGCATACCTATGAAGTCATCGATTATTTCGATGAGCAGAGAAACCAAACTGCTATGGGGCGGTCAACAGCATACACAGCGTTTGCAGTAATTAAACTTATGATTGAAAACAGAATAAACAGGAAAGGCGTAACTCCTCCAGAAATTCTGGGAATGGACAAAAAATTGTTCGAAGAAATTAATCATACCTTGAAGGAAAAGGATCTCGAGATCAAAGAAAAGATAGAAGAAATTTGATTTGCCCGCGCATCATATTGAGCGCGCGCATTAATCCACATACAGTCGATGATTGGCAATTGGTAGTTATGGGACTCATTTTTCTTGTGGGATCATTTAGATTGGATTACTTTTTTGCCCGTTTTCTTGACGAGTATCTCCATTCTTGATCGGTTGGAACAATTTGGACATTTCAAGTACTTCCAACCACCATTCCTGTCTACTCCGTGGGGGCTAAAGAAATCGGTTAATATGGATATTTCGAATTCGTAGCCGCATCTTAGGCAGAGGTAAGCAGTAGTTTTGGCGTGCCAAGAGACGAGGATAATCAAACCACACGCCACCAATGCCATCCAGACATACCAGTATGAGAGAAGCAGGTAGATACCTGTAAACCCGATAACTGTCAAATATATTGCAATGTAAAAGAGTGATTTCAACCAGTCTTTTCTTCTCGATTTACGATAACTGGACAACCCATATATCCCTGCAATTAAATGTGATCGACCATCTGGGCTCTATTTTTATCTTCTTCGTCTTTTTTTGGGTTTGGGTTTGGGGATTAAAATTTAACTCTTAAACAAAAATCAATGTGTTGCTGATTTTCAGTTGTGGAGCTGCGAAGGCTGCACAAACTTTCTTCTAAGAGTAGAATTTTGAGGTTTTGTATGATTACATATTCATCCATCTGTCTCTCCATTTGACAAAATAGATAACAGCGAGTGCTAATGCAAAAGCTAAAGCAAAGCTACCATACGTCATAAGAGTGAATCCCTGTTGATGGTCTCCGTCGAATGATGGATACTGATAGCCTATTATCACTAAAGCGCAACCCAAAATAATAATTGTCAATAAACACCAATACCACCGTCTCACTTCAATTTCCCCCTATTGCCATCTACGTTTATTGATAGTATTTAAGAAATTTTTGCTAGCTACTCTACGTTTCTTTGATCTATAAAAGAGAGGTTAAATTTTAACCCCCAAAACCCAAAACCCAACCCAAACCCACACACACGCGGAATATGCGCAACCTTATTATCAATAATTATATTGACCGTTTCTGATTATTCAATTATGGATCAAATACCGTAGAGAGTTGAAAAGGAAATGGATTACATAAACATAATTGGATTGACGGCAGCTGCAATGGGTGGGATCTCACTTTTCCCTCAAGTGCTGAAGGTTTTAAAGACCAAATCTACCAAAGACATTTCTCGTGAAATGATTTTAATATTGGCTGGTAGCATATTTTTGTGGCTCGTTTATGGAATTTTGTTGAAAAATTTGCCCATTATAATCGCCAATTTTTTTGGTTTGATCCA
>JGI2172J19969_10000955_pt1 | contig 12972 bp, 13 predicted proteins | sample DeeMarSWOR230_32_FD_19969 | JGI IMG/M metagenome (IMG submission 19969)
AGAAACGGCGAGGCAAATCTACGAGGAAAAAACAGTCTTGATGAAAAATCCTAAAGAAAAAATCAATTATAGCCAGAGACGAAGAGGATGGATGTTCAGGAAAACAGGTGGAAAATTTGCGAAAAAACTCGTGATTGCGGACGAAAAAACCTTTATCTTCGGAAGATCCACAATAGTTAGATTTTCGAAGCCTGTCTTTCATGGTCCTGAAAACTCCGCTCTAGGATGGGTTCTAATGACAGTATTTGAATGCCAAGACGAGAAATTCATGTTTGCACCTGACGTTCAGGGCCCAATGTGCCTTGACACGCTTGGATTGATCATCACGGAAAAACCGCAGCTAATAATGATAGGTGGACCGCCTCTATATTTAGCTGGATTCAAAGTTAACGAAAAATATATTCAAACTGGACTAAAAAACTTGGAAAAAATTGTTGAGACCGTGCCCTGCACAATCTTGGAGCATCATATTTTGAGGGACGAGAAATGGCGAGAAAAAGCAAAAAACGTTTTTGAGAAAGCGCACAGACATAAACACAAAATTTTGACAGCCGCCGAATTCTTAACAAAGAAAAACTTCTTGCTGGAAGCCAAGAGAAAACGGCTCTTTATCGACAATCCTCCATCAAAAGAGTTTGAACAGTGGATGCGGAAAAACAAAGCTACTAAAAAACATGTCAAGCCTCCAATTAGTCTTTAAGCAGTCTTTCCATTATAACTAGATCTTTGGGCAATCGTTCATATAGTATCCCATGAAATGGAATCGAACTATTCTTTTTCGTCAATGCAAGATGTAGTTCCTCGATAAGAATTCCCGAGTCCTTTACTCTTAACTGTTCTGCCATGTTTCTGCAGGTCTTCGCCGTTGAAATTCTGTTCACACCACAGCTTGGGCTTCCATCAACACCTATGATTATTTTTGTTTTTGTTCCAGATTTTGCATACTCTTGAATCTGGTCAACAATCTCTCTTGCAATTTTTCTGCAGTGCTTTCTAAATGCAACGTTATCATACTGATCTTTAGTTTGAGGTTGTCTTAATATCCCAGCATGGGTGAATTCTGGACACGGCATCTGGATAATACCTATTTCATTTTGCATCAAAAATTCCACAATTTCCGTTATTACACTTGATCTCTTCGCTAGGCCTAAAACACGGGAATTTTGATTTAAAATGCAATGAGCCACCAAAGCAACTTTTCCGCTTCTCTTGTCTTTTGTCATGCTCTTTCATCCCTATTTCAGAAATGTGAGGGCCGAGGCCGGGATTTGAACCCGGGCGCCGGGCTCCACAGGCCCGTAGGCTACCAAGCTACCTCACCTCGGCCACTTTTTGTGTCACTCCAACCGCTTTTGATGTTTATTGGGTACTTATTTACGTTTTCTACAACTTGTTCCTAAACATTCTTCGCGACTCTTCAGAGGAACCTCTCCGTCTTCTCTAAAAAAGGCATTCAAGCTGAATGTAACATATGATGTTCTTAACGCTTCTATAACTNGGAAGTTAATGACGTATAGAATAACTTGGCCCTCACCTAAGATGCCCGTGAGTGCCTCTCTCTGATTTTTGCTCCGCAAGTGCCGCTGCTTCTTCAAGAATTTTCTGCGTGTCCTCTTCGGCTGTTTTCATTTGGAAGAACGCTTCAAGGAGGATCTTCGCAATTTCGGGAGGCAAAGGTTCTTTCAAGCTGACATAAACTGCTGGTGGGTCAAGTTTGCTGTGAACAATGAAGTGGATTTTGCCTTTTATGACCATTCGCTTTATGACTTTCTTCATTCTTCTTGAAGAGTAGTTGAATTGTTTTACGCCGTAGTTGATTATGTCACTTTCCCTTGTGTTTCCATATTCGTGTAAGTACAACACAACTTCTTTTTCTACATCCACATAGTTCCCTCAACAACCCTTTCCTGTTAACACACCATTTCTGTGCTGTAGTTTAGAATTAATTTTTCTATTCTCTCTCAAACTACACTTCTCTTCCGAAGTCTACTGCTACCATACTCACACCAACGATGTTTATGACTCCATTCTTGTTCAAGTCAGCTATTGAGTTCAATCATCATCTCCAGGCGTGGTGTGGAAGGCCTCTGTCACTATGCTAACGTCAATAATGTTTACTGTTCCGTCTTCATTTACATCAGTACTTGGAACAAATTGACATGGATGCATCAGAGGATAAATGTCCATGTTTAGTTGCATGCTTAAATCTTCATCTATGATCTCTCTCCTTCTTTGGGTAACTCGGAGAAACCTATGGTTTCCGCATACTCCGCTCCTTTAGCTAGATGTTTCATTCTCTCTGTTATAAAATCATCTAACTGAAAGTTTTTTTACCAGATAACTAATTGATATAATTAGTGTTAGATGTAGAAAATGTTTTGGGAAGAAGAGAGGAAATGCCGAATCAAATTGAGCACAAATACTATTGGTTTCTAGAAGGTGTTGAGTGACTCGGTAAAATTGCTAAATACTTAAGGTTATACAAAGAGGTTAAGGAAGATGAAAGACGTCTCAGTGTATGAAGGAAGAAGTCTGGTTGAAACGAAGTTTCAAATTGCTGATTATCTTTCTGGTTTTCATCTTCGTCCTTGAATTCTACTTTTTCGGCTTCACATATGACGTGGATTGTCCTATATGCGGCGGAACAGGACAGATTTGGGACAAATGGTACGACTTTGAAGTCAATACTTGGGTTACGGGGTACCGCACTTGTCCAACCTGCACAGGAAGTGGAAAAATATACGTGTACACGTCGGCTGTGTTCTCTTTAGCGTTCTTCTTGAGCTCCGTCGTTTGTTTTTTTGCATTGTTCGGTTTGGATTATGGTTTAACCGCATTTAGGTTGGACATGAATCCATGGGTAAAGGACGTGAAGGAGATGCATTTCTGGTTCAATCCAATGTACTTTGTGTGGCTCTTCTATGCAGACAGAAAGAAGTGGATGAAGTGGACAACAACCTTAAGCCTGGTATCCACATTGATATTGGTTCCTACCATCGCGGCCCTCTTAACATCCTCATCGACTCCAACAACAGGTCAAAACGTCTTTGTAGGCTGGCTAGTTGGAACAGTATTGACGGTTCCCGTTGCCATTGTTTGGTATCAAAACTACGAAGCATTGCCTGAAGTAACAGGAGAAACCCCGAGAAGCTTTCTCAAAAAATGTGTCAATTGTGGTAAAATGATTCCGATAGCTTCTCAAGAATGCCAAGACTGCGGAACAAGACAACCAGAATATGTTGACGAGTGAATAATCCCGATAAAGGTTAGAATCCCGCAAATTTCAACTGAACGTCTGACGTTAGCGCCCGCTCGTAAGTTATATCAGCTTCAGAAATATATTTTGTAGATACTCATTTCAACTGTGGAAACTTCGTTTTTAGGTAACCGAAAGAAACCAATATTGTTTAAAATGTTTGAAGAAATCGCAGTTGAAGCAGCTAGGATGCTTACATTGTTTTTTTGGGCTATGATAGCGTCTATCATATTTTGGGGTTGGATTCCCTACAAGAGGAGATAGGAGAAGGGAATAGCGGGAACGAGTGAAAAAGGATTAGGTAGATATGAAGCCGGATGCAGAGACTACGACTCATGTACAAGTTAGTGAAGAAACATTAGAAATTCTCGATGTTTTAGCTAGATTGGTTTTGGAGCTTTTTGAGAGATATGAGCAGGGGTTCGAGTTTATGTTGATCCGGGACATTCCTGCTGAGCTGCTTAAAGATTTTGACGAGAAGATAGTTAAACCATTTTATCCTGGTGGACACAGCGAGGCTGTTCAGGATTTAATGCGGAAGAGCATCCAAGAACAACAAGAGTGAAAACTTCAGTGCATATTTCTATCATGTTCAGGCAGCCCAGTGAATGCCAAGACGCATGGTCGAAGTACCTGTCAATGTGACTCGTGCGAAAGATGTTTTGCAGCGTGTGGATGTTTTCTGTTATGTTACCATTACTAATGGTAACAGTCTGTAGGCTAGTCCGCCTAAGAACAGGGCAAGTGCTACATCGATAACCGTTATTGCCAAGGCTTTTCTCCATCCAAATTCTCTTACACACGCAGCAATAGTGGCTATACAAGGGATGTAAATCATCGTTACAAGTGAAAAAACAATCATCTCGATAGCCGTCAAATCTTGAAGAGCCATCCCCTGTAGTAATAAGGCGTCTTCCAGCAAAATAATGGCTAACTCTTTACGTAAAATTCCGAAAATTAATGGTATGCTTGTGGCAGCTGGAAGCCCTAGCCAGCCGCTGGTGAGTGGACTTACAACGTCAACCATGTAGTCCATGAATCCGGATAGGTCTAAGACTGTTATTATCACGCTTCCAGCCACGATTATTGGAAGCGCTATGTAAATAAAATCCTTTGTCCGGCTCCATGTTTTCATCAGTATGTTTTTCATTGACGGTTTCTTATATGGCGGCATTTCCATAATCAAGCCAACAGGTTCTCCTGGAAGAGCATTGAAGGCAATTCTACCTAGTCCAAAGACAAGAACTAAATCGAAAGCATATAGAGCCAAAGCCGCATGCAAACCTACGAACCTGCCAACCAAACCTAGAATAATAACTGTTCTCGCAGCGCACGGAATCAAGACGACCACAAAACCCGCTAGGAAACGTTCACGTTCAGTCTCCATTATCCTACAGCCGATGCACGCTGGAACACTGCAGCCATAGCCAAGCATCAAAGGAATGAATGCCTTACCATGCAACCCTATCTTATGCATTAAGTTATCCATAAGAAATGCTGCACGGGGTAGATAACCGCTGTCTTCAAGTAATGCCAGAATTATGTAAAACGGTACAATATATGGTAAAGCTATCGTTATTCCTGCAACCACTCCATTTAAAATTCCTTTATTGATTAACTCGACCGCTATTTCAGGTAAGAATGAAGAGAGCACTCCTTCAACAAAGAAAAGTAAGTTATCAAACAAAAATCCCAAACCAGCTATTAGAAAGTCTCCTCCAACAAAAATCAGTGCAAATGTGGAAGCCACAACCGCTACTAAAATCGGGTATCCAAATACTTTGTGCGTGGTTATGGCGTCCAGTTTTTGCTCCAAGCTTATTCTGGGAGGAGCCTCAACAATTGTAACGTCTTTGGCTATCTTGTTTGCAAGTCCATACCTTTCTGAGGCCATGACAACCGGTGAAGGTTCACCATGTATCTTCTCAAGTTCAGCTGCTAACTTTTCAGCGTACTCTAAAACTCCTTTTCCCGCTTCGTAATTTTTCAGTTTACCAGAGACATCAATGTCTCTTTCCAGAAGTTTCACTGCAATCCATCTTGCAGGGTAAACCATGCAAACCTCTGGAAGCTTATCTCTAAGGAGTTTTTCAAGGGCTTTCACCCTTTCCTCGATTTCCTTACCATACTCAACCTTCAACGGCTTAAGCTCTTCTTCTCCACTTATGACGGCTATAACTGTTGAAAGCATCTCGTTTATTCCGCTTCCAGTAATAGCAACGGTCGGAACAACAGGCAATCCCAAGGCTTCAGAAAGCCTCTCTACGTCAATCCTTATGCCCTTCTTTGCTGCGAAGTCAACCTGGTTCAAATCAACTATAATTGACGCTTCAAGTTCCAGAAGTTGAAGCGTAAAGTAAAGATTGCGTTCCAGCGCCGAAGCATCTACAATATTTATTATAATGTCAGGTTTTTCAACAGCAATGTAATCCCTCGAAACAATTTCTTCCATGGAAAAGGTTGAAAGTGAATATATTCCTGGCAGGTCAATTACACGGATTTTGTAACCTTTAAAAAAAAGCGGGCCTTCAGCCCTTTCAACAGTTTTTCCAGGCCAGTTTCCAACAACCTGGTTCAAACCCGTAAGCTGGTTAAAAATCACGCTTTTTCCAACATTTGCATTCCCAGCTAACGCTATCGTCAATTGACGTTCAGCCATTAGATTCCGACCTTAACGGTCTAACGAACACCCTTGAAGCAACACCACGACCAAGGGCAAGCGCAACTCCTCTAACTTCGATCTCAAAGGGTCCGCGGAAAGGCCCTGTTCGAAGGACTTTAACTTCAACTCCTGGGGTCAGTCCCATTTCAGCAAGTCTTCTAACAAGTCCAAAACCACCAACAGCATGAACCACCACTCCTGTTTCCCTCTCACGGAGGCTTGTCAAAGGAACTACATCATCCAAGTTACGTAGATTATCCTCTTTGGATATCCGCTTATTTCCTCGCCGCATGCTCTTCATTCTCCATACTTTTGACCAAGACGATGGAAGCTACATCGCTGTTCAAAGTGCATTTTTTCTCAGCTACATACAAAACTATGCTAAAAGGTTTCCTTTCGACAACACGAACTGCAGTGTCTGGCTTTATCCCTTTGCTTGCCAAAATCAGCAGTTTTTCCCTTTTTTCATCGATTATTCTTGCCACTATGCATGGTTTGTTTATGCTGGCTTGTGTCAGTGGATGACATTTCTCCTCTTCCACCTTGCCATTTGCTGATGGTATTGGATTTCCATGTGGGCAAGATTTTGGATATCCAAGCTTTTTTTCAAGAAGCGTAATTACTTCCTTAGTTAAGGCATGCTCAAGCTTGCAGGCATCCTCGTGAACGCTGTTCCATTCAGCGTCTAGAATGTCCGTAAGCAGTCTTTCTGCAAGCCTGTGTCTTCTAAGGATTCTCAGAGCTATTTTTTTGCCTTCGGCTGTTAGCTTGACTCCCCTGTAAGGCTCATGTTTAACCAAACCATGCTTCTTCAAGTTCCGTATTGTGTTCGTTACGGAACCGGGCACAACGTTCAATTCGCTTGCCAATTCGGTTGTTTTAGCAATTCCTCTTCTTTTTTGAAGTCTATAGATTGCTTCGAGGTATTCTTCTGCTTCATGCGAGACTTCTACTTCCAACGGTGGTTCTCTCTTTTAAAGTTACGAGCACTCGTAATCTTCGAGTGAACAAATTTAAGCTTTTCGGAAATTCGAACTTCGCCGAAACTTATAAAATCAAAAAGTGTGTGCAGATGCCTTTCTCGCAATACTTGAAACCAAAACGCTGAGGAACGCACGCGTATAGAGAAACGAGAATTTTCACGAGTCACATACTCTGATTCTATGAACTCTACAGCTTTTCAAAACTGCGAAGCATTCCGAAAATACTGATTTTGAAAAGAAAAAATCAAAATCGACGAAATTTGAGCCAGAAAAAGCCTTGGAGCCTTTAATTTTTGCTCACTAAAATGATTTTACGCATGCAAAAAAGCGAAGCAAGCCGACAAAGAATACTCGTTTAGCAGTCTGCGATCAGATGGCCTCCATGGGCACTTCAACTTCTTGGAAGAAGGTCTTGCCCTGACTGCCGCGCTCCAATGAGACTAGAAGACATGTTCTGTGAAAGTAGCGAAACAAGACTGACCAGTCCGAAAACTTCCATTAAGGAAAAGGCGGTTTTTATGAAGAAATTGCAGGTTTTGAAGCCCACAAAATTCATATAATAATACCTTCAATTCTTACTCTATCTTCGGAGGAAAAGCATTGCCTGTAGAAGAGGAATTCCCTAGTATTCGACGTGAACAATACACTTTTTGTGATCGTTGTGGAAAAAAGGTTCCAGTTAGTCAGATTGGGGGCAAATGTATTACTTGTGGAAAGATGATTTGCACTAGTTGTGCAGAGGTTAGTGGGGGTCGTGTCTACTGCAAGGAGCACGCTCCTCCTCCACCTAAGACCGGGGGCGGCTGGGGATGCTTTATTGCTACTGCTGCATACGGCACACCCTTAGCCACTGAAATTCAGACATTACGTAGTTTTCGAGATCGGCGCCTCAGCAAAAATCGTTTTGGTAAAAAACTAGTGAGCTTATATTACGAAATAAGTCCAAGAATAGCCAAGAAAATATCTCTCAGTGAGTTACGTCGAAAAATTGTGAGAATTCTCCTGTACCCTATTGTTGAGATCTTCAAGAGACTGGGGTATTAATAATCAATGGTTGTAAAGTCAGTTTTTGCCGAAAAACGAGATATGTATGATTTGATTCCAGTTATCCAAAACTGGCTCATAGAGAACGAACATAATGTGACTGCTATTGCTAATAGAATTGATGCCAAAAAAGGAGAGTCAAACGTAACACTCTTTTTAGAAAATTATCCCGCTGGCTGTTTGATAAAAGTAATTTCGGGCGACCAGTTTTTCGAGAACTTGAGAGAATATCTTTCAAAGCACCATCTCCTCAGCTATCAGATTTCTTGCCCCTACTGTGGAAGGGTAGTTGAAGCATCGAAAAGTAAATGCCCCTTCTGTGGAGGATCCATAAAGTAATATTATGAAAAATGGAAAAACTGGATCGTCCAAGCTAATCCGAATTACTCACCCAAGACCTGGACTATAACTGTTCTTCTTCTAGGATGGACATCCGTTTCCACGAAGATTAGAGATTGCCATGTGCCGAATTCAACATGACCGTCAATCACTGGCAGAGTCTTGTCTGGCGGTAAGAGCATCGACCTCAGATGAGAGTGGGCATTGGAAGGATGCCTGTACTGCTTACGTTTAGGGATCATTTTTTCGAGAAAAGCCCGAATGTCGCTTAGTAACCCGTATTCGTTCTCCGTTATGATTAAAACTCCTGTGGCGTGGGGAGCAAAAATGTGAACCAAACCGTTTTTGACACCGGATTTAGACACAGCCTCTTGAACCTTGTCTGTTAAGTCTGTGAAGTCTATTTCGCCTTCTGTTGAAAAAGTGTATCTTGTGTTGAAAACTTTGAAATCTGACATAGGCTTCTACTCAAACAGTTCAGTCATCATTATTTTATTTATGTACTTATCCTCTTTGAAAAACTTTTTCAGAGTCTGACTCGTCCCTACAAACCCAACTTTTTCTCAAACATGAACACGTTTATTAATTAAAGCGGAAATTGTTAAGACTTCCAAAGGCATAGTCCAAGCCTGTTCAATAAGGGCTAACACTTTAGTTCCAATCCCGACATCTCTTACGCGGTTTTTGATTGCTATGCCTATTACACCGCTATGATTTTCATAAGCGGTTGCCGTTATTGATTTCAGAGATTGCCACAGCTTTCTTATGTACGTTGCGCCCCATCCTTGGCGAAGAAGCCTTCGGCTGACTCTCCGAGTATCCGTAGCTTACGTTAGCGTTATATGTACTTTACCACGTTCAAACTTGCTGACAAACAAGTCTGAGAATAGAACCGCGTTGATGCTTTTGTATACAAATGCTAAGGTACATCATGTCAAAAATGCTGGTGAAGTATAGAATTGCGAGGTAATACAAGAGTCACCAAGACCACCGAAGAGCAAAATCGAAATCTAAAATGCAGAGAAACACGGACGATTTAGCCTACGTATACGATACAATGTTTGTGTATTCATGGAAAATAACAAAGAAAAACCGCTTTCAAAAAATCAAACCTCAATGTCAAAATGCTGGTGACAAACCTCGACCAATACAAAAACGTGAAGCTGTATACAAAAGCATCAACCAGAACCAGTTTCTTATTGGTTATTTTCCATTCACGGCGACAACAAGAAACGTAGAAGAATGAAGGTTCATGGTTTGAAGTGCAGAGTTGTTATTTCATTTTTCGTGAATTTGCTAATTTTCATCCGTTTCTGCATTTATTTGAAGTTTTTGGTGAAATAGCGAGAATTTGCCAAAAATGGTCCAGTAGTGCATTTTTGACGATTTTTGTGTTAAGTCCATAGATTTTCGCAAGTACTTCTAAGAGGCTACGATAATCTTTTGGAAAAACATAAATATGCAGTACTGTGCATAATGGCTATGCGTGGTTTATGTGAGTGATGAAGATAAATACACGAGCATAAGAGTTAAGCGTTCTACAGTAGAGGAGTTGAAGATCATAGGACGTAAAGGCGAGACATACAACGACATTATTCGTTGGCTTTTGGCCCATAGACCTAAGCGTAGAGTTGCCAAAAAAGACAAGAAAAAACTATGGAAATGACTTTTTACATAGTGTAATTTGAAAAAATGGCCTTACGTATTTTGAGGCTTATAAATACATTCGATTCATTAGAGTGACCGGGTTTAGCCAAAAGGGGGGAAAACCGCAGAGAAATACATGTTTATGAAAGATACGGTAGGTGGAGACAGTATTTTGTAAACATATCATCCAGAATGAAAGTATTTCAATAACAATTCCTCAATCTTCTCCGGTTTATCAGCCAACTCCTTCCACAATTCCCTATCTTTGTAAGATTCCAGCTTGCTCATTATTCCGTCTATCACTCTTTTTGGAAAAACACCATCTGCCTGGTAATGATTCCTATCTCTCTTAAGACTTTTTGCGGATTCACTACAAGACAATGGAAGAAACTTGTACCCACTGCTTCTCTTGACCGTTTTTTCTATGTTCAAATTTTCAGCAATTTTCACGGCTTTTTCAGAATTTCTCAATCCGTATTCCGCAGCCAATGCGATTCCAGCCAATAACAGATAGGTGTTTGCTGATGGGTCTGGAGCTCTGAACTCGAAAGTTCGCACACAGCTACTTCTTTTTTCAAGGTCTTTTCTGAATCTCCACAATAATGGTATGCGGATTAAAGCCAACCGGTCTCTTGTTCCCCAGCAAATATACTTAGGTGATTCTTTGCGGGAAATAAATCGTAAATACGAAAGGGGTATAGTGTTTCCAAAGGCTGTTAGGCTTGGGGCAAACTTCAGTATTCCTCCAATCATCTGCTTTGCTTCGGCTGTTAAGTTTCCTTTGGAATCTGTAATTATGTTCTTGTTCTTCTTTAATCCGCAAAGGTGGATGTGCATTCCATTTCCGGCATGTTCCATAGCTGGTTTAGGGGAAAAAGAAACGGTGACTCCGTATTTTGCGCAAATGTTTCGGATAATCCATTTCGCAATAGTCACGGTTTCCGCCATCTTGCCAAGATCTTGCGGTAGAAACTCTATTTCATGCTGTTCCATTATAAAACCGGTTTTGGAGCGAAATCTGCCAACTTCTGCATGCCCATATTTCGGGGCTATACCGACATCTTCAAGGATGATCAAAACTTCGTTCCTTAAGTTTTCAAACATGGCAAAAGGCATAGATTCGTGATAATTTTGTCCAGAAACTATTGGAAAAACGTTTTCTTCCTGCTTGTAAATTACGTAAAATTCCAGTTCGGCTAAAGCTTTAAGAATGATGCCGGTGGAAGACCGCAATCTTTCTTCTGCTCTTAACAAGATGTTTTCTGACGCAATATTCAACGGCTTTCCATTTTCATCAAGGTATTCGCATAGAATGTTTAGGGTTGGGATCGAGCCAAATGGATTAACAAAGGCAGTTTCTATCTTGGGCATTATGTAAATGTCGCTTTTGCTCGGATCAATGTAAGAGAATAGACTTGAACCGTCGACCCTCTCGCCAAATTCCAAAAGTTCGCGAAGCCTTTCCTTATTTTTAGCCGTAAAACTTAAGGTTTTAAGGCGGCAGTCTTCAGGTATGTGACAAAAGTTTATGATTTTCACGCCTTTTTCCTGAACCAGATTTATAATATCTTCCTTGGTGATGCCTTGCTTTTTCATTTGAAACCATCACTTTAAAGCAATCAATTGGAGAAATCTATTATTTCAGAATTCTATTATTTTAACTCTCTCAAAATGAGACCTATACGGAACAGGCCACTCGTCACAGTTTAGGTTGTTATCCATTTCTACCATATTGTCAAGTTTGAAATAACCTCTATAATAACTGCAGAGCATTTTGCATTTGGAGAAAGAGCTGCCGAACTCTCCATAAAAAAAGGTGTCTGAATTTGTCATTCAGCTTCTTCGGCGACGAAGTTGAGGTACTGGAGCAAAAGGTTAATGGAAGAACTGTTAAAGTAAGTTGGAACTGGGCGGACTTCAAATGTACCAAAGGATTTCCAGTAGATGATAACCTCATGGATTGGGTTATCGGGCAAGATCAGGCATTAGATGAATGCTTTTTATGTTTAGATGAATGGGTTCACAAGCTCAAATGCCTTGAAAGGGAAGAATGGTACGGAAATTGGAGCCACCCTGACAATCCTAAACCCTTAGCTAAAACTGTGATAAGCCCAGGACCATACCTTCTGCTTTTGGGTGACCCTGGAACTGGAAAATCATTGATTGGGAGGGCTTTAGCCGAAAAGCTCACTGAGATCTATAAGGACAAGGGCATAAAACTTTTTGATATATTATGCTGGAAAAATGAAGTTCTGCCAAGTCAACCAAAAACTTCAATTCATGATACAGGTGAAGGGAAAAAGATCCTGAAAAAAGAGCAGCTTAAAGAGCTCAAAAGAAAATTTGTTACAAAGATAGGATTAAAAGCATTACAGATGTTTCTGATAATCATGGGATTATTCCTCATGGGTTTGGGCTTCTATTTTATGCATCAGGCTTGGCAGTCATGGAACGAGAATCCAATGTTCCTAGGACAGCCCCTTCGAGATTACTACAACAACAATTTCTCGGATTACCTTATCGAGGAGTTTGTTGGCTTAGTACCCATAACGGTCATCCCCGGTGGAAGCCTGATCTTCTTCGGTGTTTTCATATGGTGGTTCTCTAGGCTTGGCGGCTTGGGAAGCATAAAAGGTATAGCAGGATCAAAGCAAACAGATGTTCCAAAACTGATTGTGGACAATAGTTCCGGACATGCGCCCTTCGTGGACGCAACAGGGCATAGAAGCGCCCAGCTTTTCGGTTCAATAGCTTGGGACCCATATCAGACTGGTGGTTTGGGAACACCTGAACATCAGAGGGTCACTGCTGGAGATGTGCATAGAGCATCCTTTGGCATACTATACATCGATGAGATAAAAAATCTCAGCCCAGAAGAAGCGATAACTCTTCTAACAGTGCTTGAGGACGGACAGTTACCAATAACTTTAAGGGGTCGATGGCATGGCGGAGGCACAGCTGCAATGGCAGTCTCAACAGAACCGGTGCCTGCCATAACATTTCTTGTTGTCGCAGGAAACTTCGACAGTATAAACCAGATT
>JGI2172J19969_10000958_pt1 | contig 12951 bp, 8 predicted proteins | sample DeeMarSWOR230_32_FD_19969 | JGI IMG/M metagenome (IMG submission 19969)
AGGCTGAGCTTGGCCTGTTCCAGTTCGATCCTAGACTGTTCGTAGCTGATTTTTATTTCCGTGTCATCGAGAAGAACCAAGATGTCGTTTTCTTTGACATAGGCACCTTCTTCCTTCACGATTTTCTGCACGTAAGCGGACAAACGGGAAAAGATCTCCACCATCCGTTCAGGTTCGACGATGCCATTGAGGACAAGGTAGGAGTTCAAGTTTTTCAGCTGGACCGGCTCAACACTCACCGGAACAGCATCGCCTCCACCGCTCTGGAATCGCGCCAGCATTGCCGGGATCTGATCCTTGGGGATTCGTCCGGATTTGATGGCCTCTTTCAATTGATCGGGGATATCGAGTTTATCGACGTCGATATCTTCAATGTTCTGTGGTTTAGACCCGGGTTTTTGACCGGGACTGTTCCGGTCGCCTCCTTTCTCCGAGGGCCTTTCGGCCTTTGATTTTGTTCCTGGATTCCCATTCCCACCAGAGCTGTTATCTCCGGATTTTCCGCAGCTCACAGCCAAAGCCAGTAATGCTACCATTATGAAGATGGATAATTTTCGCATTGTCACTCACCTAAATTGGACTCTGTTCATTTTTTTTTACCGTACGCTTATTGTTTCCGGAACGATCTTTCCGACAACTCGCTGAACGGCTTCGTTTCTCCTGCAGCTTGTTTGAGATATAGAGAAACACACTTCAATCACTCAATAACTTTAGACGAAAAAAAATAAAATTTCTTCCCTCATTTTTCGATAATTTCTATACAATTTATATAATATTCTATTTCGCCTTCAGGCTCAAGCATTTAATCATCCCGCTCCCTCTGGAGAGAAAGGTCTGTTAATCCGGAATATCTTGACAGTTCAGACTAATTCCACTATTTTCTATCTGTTGAATGGAATAATCCCCTACAGAGCCAGTGTAGCTCAGTGGTAGAGCAGCTGATTCGTAATCAGCAGGTCGAGGGTTCGAATCCCTCTGCTGGCTCTCTTTAGTATGGGGCTGTGTTGCTCGCTCAATAATTCGGTGTCAATTTTTGGATGTCATTGCAAGCCAAGCGCGGCAATCTCACAAGTTGAATTGTCATCGCTTACCAAGCGAAGCAATCCCACAAGCTGTACTGTCATTGCGAGCGCAGCGCGGCAATCTCATAGGGTAAAATGAAGTCAATAAGGAAATAAAGATATTTTTTTTATGAGATTGCCACGTCACTTCGTTCCTCGCAATGACAGGTGAGTGAGATTGCCAAGCCTATTCCGAGCATAGCGAAGGAATCCCACCAACCCTCGCAATGACAACAGGAATTATAAAGACAAGTTATTCAGGCTATTCTTGATACTTAAATGAGATCTTAACTTTTGTTCGAAAGGCTGTGACTTTTCCATCTTCAACCTTCATATCGAAATCAACGGCTTCTGCAACTCTCAGATCTTTTAGAGTTTTTCTGGCTGTCTCGACAGCGTTTTTCGCCGCTTCTTCCCAAGAATTGGGACTTGTTCCTATGAGTTCTATTACTTTGTATGTGCTTTCCATGATTTACCTCCTAGAGAAATAAATGAATGATAGGCGAGAAAAACTGTAATGCGTTCAAGTGTATTTGTCAATCTTAATGCGCTAATTTCATACGCACTGCTCTTCATATCCTCCATAGCGAGAATCAGCATTGAATAAGCTGGCCATGTCGTCACAATACCCTTACTAGCATTGGCTGCACTATACGAACAAATGCATATTTCTGTAAAATAAGTTTACACACAAAAATTAAAACTCTTTTCAATTACCTTTTATGATTCTGTTGAGTGTCCGTTTTTGAACACTGTATGTTGCGCTATCGAACATTCATTTCGCCTGATTTTATAAAAAATCTTAAGTCTTCCCCTGATTGGTTCAAATGGCATGTTCCTTGCAATTTCATTTGGATAAGAGGATGAGACAGTGATTAAAAATTATTTAAAAAATTTTTTCAGGAACATCAAAATAAGTAAGGATTATTCATTCATAAATGTTGCCGGCCCTGTATTTGCCATCAATCACGTTAATTCATGGCAATCTCAATTAAATTTACAATCACCCAAAAAAATCACACATTCATGTGATTACTTTTTCTCTCTTGCTACGTATATATATATGAGAGGACAAATTTATGACACTTTATTGCTCACAAGGAAAGAAATATGAAACTCAACAGCCTCAGATGAGTTTTATTTAATGAGAGGACTAATAATAAAGGAATAAGAAAATGAGACAACTAAATTTAAATCAACGAATTGGGATAGAAGTTAAAGAGGAATTTCGCTTTGTGTATTCTTTTTATAATAGAGCGAGTTTAATATCTGGTCCTTTAAGGATTGGTTTGTGTCCAATCATAAAGGAAAATCAGAAAGAGCCACTCAATACATGCCGTTTTAAAAAGGAAAAATCGAATTTCATCAATTGACGTTCTGATAGCGAGGAATACATGGCAATCGAATGCCCCAAGTGCCACACGCAGAACCCGAAAGACAGCCGCTTTTGCAACAGCTGCTCGGCATCTTTGACGCCGATAGAAAACATCTCTGTTCTTCCGACACAGAGTTTGGAGACTGACACCGGTGAATTAACAAGGGGGACTGTTTTTGCTGGAAGATACCAGGTCATTGAAGAATTGGGCAAAGGGGGGATGGGCAGAGTCTTCAGAGTGGAGGACACGAAAGTCAATGAGGAAGTGGCCTTGAAGGTCTTGAAGCCTGAGATCGCTTCAGATAGTAAGACGATTGACCGGTTCCAGAACGAATTGAAATTGGCCCGCAAGGTCACCCATAAATACGTCTGTCGCATGTTTGACCTCAATGAAGAAAACTCCACTCATTATATAACCATGGAATATGTTCCCGGTGAAAACTTGAAGAGCATGTTAAAAATGACAAAACAGTTGAGTATCGGGACTGCAGTCAGCATCGCCAAGCAGATATGTGAAGGATTGAATGAAGCTCACAGTTTAGGTGTTGTGCATCGAGATTTAAAACCCAGCAACATCATGATCGATAAAGCCGGAGATGTCAGGATTATGGATTTCGGGATAGCCCGTTCACTTCAAACGAAAGGAATCACGGCCGCGGGTGTAATGGTTGGAACACCTGAATACATTTCTCCTGAACAGGTTGAAGGAAAACGCGCAGACAACCGCTCAGATTTATATTCGCTGGGTGTCATTCTCTATGAGATGGTGACTGGGCGGTCACCGTTTGATGGAGGCACGCCGCTGAGCATTGCTATCAAACACAAAACAGAAACACCGCAAGATCCCTGGAAATTTAACAGTGATATTCCCGAAACACTCAGTCGCGTGATATTGAAGTGTTTGGAAAAAAATATTGAAAAGCGGTACCAGAATGCCGGGGAGCTTTTTGCTGACTTGAATCGCATAGAAGAAGGGATAACCACAAGAGAGAGAGCTATCCCCAGGAGAAAGCCCATCGTCCAAAAAGAGAGCCGAAGAACATTCTGGAAAAGTTGGAAGCCGGTTGTCGCACTATTTGCGGTCGTTATTCTAGTGGGATTAGGCATTATATTCACAGGAAAGGAAGCGCCTACACTGGCTCCAGAGAGAACTATGATCGTGATTTTGCCGTTTGAAAATTTAGGCCCACCAGAGGATGGCTATTTTGCTGATGGAATAACTGAGGAAGTGACCAGCCGCCTGGCCGCACTGCAAGGACTGGGTGTCATCTCCCGCACCAGCGCGGTCCGGTACAAGAATACCGATAAGACAGTCAGACAGATTGGTGAAGAATTAGGTGTTGATTATGTGCTCGAAGGAGCCGTGCGCTGGAATCGAAATGGTGACAGTCTGGGCCGCGTACGTGTGACTCCTAAACTCATTCGGGTTTCCGATGACACTCAGGTCTGGTCTGAATCGTACGACCGGATTATCCAGGATCTGTTCACTGTACAGTCCGGGATTGCTGAGCAGGTGGCTCGACAACTGGATGTCACCGTGCTGGAGCCGGAACGCCAGGCTTTGTATGCTCAGCCCACTGACAACCTCGAAGCATATGATCTGTACCTCAAAGGCGTAGAATATGGGGATCGAGGATGGAGATCTTCAGACGCGAGTGAATTCGAACAAGCCATTCAAATATTTGAGAGAGCGATCGAGTTAGACCCTGACTTTGCTCTGGCTTATGTGAATATAGCGAATGCTCATTTGAGGATGTATTTTTTTGGAGCCGACCGCACTGAGGAGCGCCTGGCGAGAGCAAGGACTTTCGCTGAGAGAGCGCTTGAACTCCAGCCTGATCTCCCTGAGGCGCTCGAGTCACTGGCGCTCTATTACTACTGGGGATTCCTTGATTATGACCGGGCAGTGGAGATAATTGAAACCGTTCAGCGAGCTCGGCCGAATCTCGTTCCAAACATACTCGGCTATATTAAGAGAAGGCAGGGGAAATGGGAAGAAGCTGTGCAAACAATGATAATGTCATTTGAGCTCGATCCCCGTTATTCGCAGTTGGCCTATGAAATAGGCGGTGCTTACACGAGCATGCGACAGTACGAAAAAGCGAAGGAGTGGTTTGACCGAACCCTCTCAATCAATCCTGACCATCTAGCGGCTCAATTGGGGAAAGCGGAGATTTGTGTCCTCTCGGATGGAGATGCGGAAAAAGCTCGGACCTTTCTGGAGAAAGCGCCGCAGCATCCGTTGACCGATTATATGTGGTTTACAATCGGGATGATTGAGCGAGACTACCAGGATGTTCTGGGCAGGCTTGACTCCCTGTCCTACAGCCTTTTCGAAGAGCAGCATATTTATTTCCATAGAGACCTTGCGTATGCAGCTGTCTATCATGCGATGGGAGATGCATCAAAAGTGGAAAACCATGCCGGCTGGGTACGGACAGCACTGGAGAGGACCATTGCAGAGCATCCTTCAGACCCTCGGTATCATGCGGCGCTTGGCTTGACATATGCCTATCTTGGCCAGAGAGACGAAGCTATCCGGGAAGGGGAGCGTGCCGTTGACTTATATCCTGTCTCAAAAGATGTTGCCTTGGGTCCCTCCTACCTTCTGAACTTGGCCAGAATCTACACTTTAGTCGGTGAGCATGAGAGAGCTATCGAGCAGCTCGAGTACCTCATATCAATCTATTCTGCTGAATTCCTCTGGCAGGTTATCTCTGTTCCACTCTTGCGAATTGATCCCATGTGGGATCCGCTCCATGATTATCCAAGATTTCAACAATTGCTTCAAGAAAATCTGAGAGTAGCCGTTCCCGAGTAGCCGGGAACGTCCCCAATTGACTCTTTTTTCATGAACTGATATTCTTTTGCCGCACAGCCAACGAAAATGGGTATTGAATGTCCTAAATGCCACTCTGATAACCCAGATAACAGCCGCTTTTGCAACAAATGTGCAACACGCCTTCCCCCAGCTAAAGATATCTCCTCCATCCCCACGGGAACACGCGAGACTCCTGTAGATGAGATAATTCGAGGGGGTACTTTTGCCGGCCGGTATGAAGTGATTGAAAAGCTGGGAGAAGGCGGCATGGGCATTATCTACAGAGTCGAGGATAAGAAGATCAAGGAAGAAGTGGCTCTTAAAATCATTAGACCGGAGATTGCCAAAGATAGAAGAACCATAGAGCGTTTTTCAACAGAGCTGAAAATTGCCCGCAAGATTGTCCATAAGAATGTCGGCCGGATGTATGACCTCAACGAAGAAGGAGGCACTCATTTTATCACTATGGAATATGTGTCCGGTAAGGATTTGAAAAGTCTGATCCGGATGACAAAACAGATGAGTGTAGGGACATCTGTTCACATTGCTAGACAGATATGTGAAGGGCTGGCCGAGGCCCATCGAATGGGAACCATGCATCGCGACTTGAAACCAAACAACATCATAATTGATAAACAGGGGAATGCTCGGATCATGGATTTTGGTGTCGCCCGTTCTCTTACGATAAGAGGAGTGACAGGTCCGGGAGTGATAATCGGGACACCAGAGTATATGTCTCCTGAGCAAACGGAGACAAGCGACGTCGACCACCGCTCGGATATTTATTCGCTGGGAGTGATTCTCTATGAAATGATAACAGGAAAAGTGCCTTTTCAAGGCGATACGCCTCTAAGTATAGCGGCAAAACACAAAACAGAAATGGTTCCTGATCCCAGGATATTCAATGCTCAAGTTCCGGCTGCACTCAACCGAGTGATTCTTAAATGTTTGGAAAAAAATAAGGAAAAGAGGTATCAGAAGGCTGAAGATATTCTTTCAGACCTTAAGAAGATTGAGGAAAGCATTCCCTCCTCAGAGAAGGATTTTCCAGAAAGGAAACTTCTGACTTCCACAACAAAGCTCGGGCAGGTATTGAGAAAGCGATGGGGATTTATTGCCGTATTGTTACTCGTGGTAGTGGTGGCTTGGTTTGTTTTTCAATACATCAGGAATCTGGAGCCGGGATTCCCTTCTCCGGAGAGACCGGTCCTGGTTGTTCTTCCGTTTAGAAATTTGGGGCCTCCTGAAGATGAATACTTCGCAGACGGTATAACCGAAGAAATTACCGGCCGTCTGGCGGCCTTACATGGATTGAGTGTTATTTCCAGAACAAGCGCACTCCAGTATAAAAATACAGAAAAAATGAACAAGACAATTGGAGAAGAACTCAGAGTGGATTATGTGCTTGAAGGCACTGTGCGATGGGAGAAGACACTGGAAGGAAAAGGTCGAGTGCGCGTCACCCCGCAGCTTATCCGTGTTTCTGACGATACACACATCTGGGCCCAACGTTACGACCAGGGTATCGAAGATATTTTTTCGGTTCAATCTGAAATAGCCGAGCAGGTAGCCAGACAGTTAGACCTTACACTCCTGGAACCGGAGCGGAGGGCCTTGTTTGCCCGGCCGACTGATAACCTTGAGGCCTACGATCATTACCTTCGTGCGGGCGAGGTGGAGAGCCGCGGGTGGCTTCATTGGGATATTCGAGAGATTGAGCAGGCTATTGAGATGTATGATAGAGCCACAGAGTTAGACCCAAACTTCACTCTCGCCTATATTGCTCTTTCTAAGGTCGAATCATTGATGTACATTTCCGGAATGGATCATACAGAGGAACGGTTGGCAAGGTCTAAGGATGCTGCAGACAGGGCATTGACACTTGAACCTGATTTGCCTGAAGCACAGGAAGCGTTGGCCTTTTATTACTACCGGGGTTTCCTCGATTATGAACGGGCAACGGATTTATTGGAATCAATCCGGAGAGCACGACCCAATTATAAGCTTTCACTGCTTGGATACATTCAAAGACGGCAGGGCAGGTGGAAGGAATCCCTGGAAACCCTCGAACGAGAATTTAGAAGCAATCCACGTGATTCTGATCTTGCCCATCAAATTGGGCTGTCCTACATGTGCATGCGCAGGTACGAAGAAGCTGAGGAATGGTTCAGCCGAGCGATCATGATTGATCCCGAAAAAGTATATTCTCATTTGGCGAGGGCAAGAATTCCCTTTCTTGCAGAAGGAAATATTCAAGAAACTCAGGTTTTACTGGGTACATTCCCTCACAGTCAGATTACTGAGGTCACCAGGTTTGACCTTGGGATGGCTGAGAGAAAATTCCAGGAGGTGCTTGAACGCCTCGAATTTCTGCCCTTTGATTCTTTTGAAGGAGATTTTTACTATTTCAACAAAAATCTGGCCAGCGCCATTTTGTATCATGCCATGAATGAATTGGTGCTGGTGAGGAGTAATGCGGAGAGTGCGCGGGTGGTTTTAGAACAACTCATTGAAGAACGTTCTGGAGATGCGAAGCTCTATGCAGCGCTTGGATTAGCGTATGCCTACTTGGGGGAAAGTCATGAAGCTATCCGGGAGGGAACTCGGGCTGTAGAGCTTTATCCGGTCTCCAAAGATGCTTTTGGTGGGCCTCGCTTCATCTTGAGTCTGGCTGAAATTTACACTGTGACCGGGCTTTTCGAGGAAGCCATCAACCTTCTTGAGTTCTTGATGTCTGTACCGGCTGGCAACTCTGTTTCTGTGCCCGTCTTGCGTCTCGATCCGAGGTGGGATCCTTTGCGAGGGCATCCGAGATTCCAGAGCCTGGTCCAGTAAGCCCATATAAATAATGAGTGGTATAAATAATTGGGGACTGTCCTCAATTTTTAATTACTCGCAGTGAGATCATTTATGTTGCTTCGGGATAAAATTTTTTTTATTTTTTTAAAAAAATTGCTTGAAGATTTTTAGATTATGATATAATCTTAGAAAAGCTAAGAGGGACGGAGCGATAAAAAAATCATTATTCCTCATTTTTTTGACTTTTTTGAAAATTCTCCACTATAATGTGGTAAGATAAGTTATATAATTAGCTGGCTGGAGAGGATCCTCCTTAGCCCCGCTTCCTTTTCCAAACCTTGGCGCCTCGACAGCCAGCGCCTCTATATTCACACTCCAAATCAATCTGGAATTCCAAATCTGATTGTGTCAAGATAGACTGCTCTATTGAAGAAGAGGGGAGAGGATTCAATACAGAGGACAAAACAGAAAAAAGGGGACAGGCCCCTTTTTTCTCTTTTTGAATTAAATAATATCGTTGTTGCGGACGAAGCGCCTCAATCAAGTAACCATGTCTCGCGAAAAATCCAGGGTCTTTACTTCTTTTTAGACATCTCCTTGAGATGGTCTTTCAGCTTGAGATGGGGAACGCCTTCCTTGAGCCAGTCAGGAGCCGGTTTTCCTTTGAGGTGGTGGTCGAAGAATTGCCGCATCCGGATAGTGTAGTCTCTTTGGTTTTCTGGTTTTCGCAGCCCGTGATTCTCACCTTTATACTGGAGCATGACCACGGATTTTCCAAGGCGTCTGAGTGTATTGAAGTACTCGATTCCCTGGTTCCAGTCCACAGCACCGTCTTTATCGTTGTGGAGGATAATCAGCGGCGTTTTCACGTTTTCTGCAAAATAGACAGGAGAGTTTCGGGTATAGGCCTCGATGTTATCCCAATAACCGCCTTCGAATCGTCCCTGACTGCTCTCAAAAATGGGCTGATTTGCAGACCCTGAGTTCCAGTAAATGGAGCTGTACATGCTAATCATGTTGGTGAGCGGGGCTCCGGTGACACAGGCCCTGAAAATATCTGTCTGGGTCACCAGGAAGGAAGATTGGTAGCCGCCCCAGGAATGTCCATGAATGCCAATCCTTTCTTTATCCACGACTCCGGTTTCAACTGCCGCTTTGATGGCGGGCAAAACACACCACACTGAGGACATCCCGGGATCATTCACTTTGTAGACGATATCCGGCATCAATACAGCATATCCGTTGCTCGTGTACACGGATTTGTTAAAGCCTCTTGCTGAGGGCGTATAATATCGGTTAAGCCCTTGAGAGACTTTTTCGTAGATATAGACAATAGTCGGATAACTTTTCCCTTTCTCGTAATTTGCGGGCAGAAAAAGAGCCGCTTGAAGTTTATCGTCTTTATCGCTCTCGTAATCGAGAAGAATGCTGCCGGATGACCAGAGGAATTCCTTCTGCTGCGGAAAAGCTTCTGTTATTCTCGATCCTTTTTTAAGGGAGCTGTCGGTGACATAGTAGTCAGGGTAATCTTTGTAGGTCTGCCTGGTGTAGAGATAGACATCTGCCTTTTCAGCCTTACGGATTGAAAATGCGGCATCATCCCAGAGCAGCATTTTGGCTCCGGGTTTCCCTTTGTCCACAAGCGCAACCCCGCCTTTTTTTGTCCATTCGCCATAGGTGCTTATGTATAGAGGTGCTGAAAGGTCGATGCCCTCTTCTTCGGGGTCGAGTCTGTAGCGGCTCCTGTAGCGGATGCCATCCTTTTTCCCGCTGACTGTGAGGTTGACACCTTTACCGCCGTGAACAGGAACATTCCACACATCCCAGTTGTCATACAGAAGCACAGAGACCCCATCTTTCGCCCAACCGTAATAATAAGGACTGATCGGGGGCTTGATGACATTATGGTCGTCTTCTTCGTTGATGAATGAGGTCGGTACGTCCTTGGTGATGTTGAATTTTTTTCCTGTTGCCATCTCGTAGGTGTAAAAATTCCCGTCATCGTAAAAGAGAAAATGAGTTCCGTCCGGTGACGGCATATAATACCAGCGGCATTTTTTAAGTGCGAGTTTTCGGGCTCCTGTCTTCAGGTCAATCACATAGACGTCCCGGTAACGCCGTCCCTCAAGGTTTCCGATCAGCTCATATTCTTGATTGTCGAGTCCGATAGCCCAACGGTGTTTGGGAGCGGCTGTCACATCTCTTATCTCTTCGTCTGCGAGCCGGATAAACTTCTTTCCTTTGACGCGGTAGATGCAGAGAAAGCTGAAATTCTTATCCCTGTTTTCTTGAACCTGCTGCATGGATTGGAGTCTTTTATCCAGCCAGTGCCAGATGACCAGGTCGGCTGGCTCCTCCTCTTCTTCCTTTTTAGGCTTGGGTTTTTCCTCCGGCTCTGGTTTTTCTTTTTTCTTTTCAGGAGGTTCTTCAGGTTTGTCTTTTTCTTTTTCCGCTTTCTCTTTTTCTTTATCTTCTTTCTCTTTGACTTCGTGGATGCCGAACAGAATGCCGGATAAATCTTCTGTCCAGACTGGCGTTCGGTTTGGACTGATCGTCATGCCTTCCGGGAAGTTTTTATCCTTCGCGGGTTCATATACAGTCTTTTGGGGTGATCCTTTGATGAAGTTTGTGAAACCGATCATGCTGTAGAGCTTGTCTTCATAGTTTTCGTCTTCTTTACCTCTTAAAACAGCCAGTCCTTCTCCCTCTTCTGTCCAGTTCAGCCTCTTGTACACCGCTTTATCGCTATCGAGTGAGAGAACGACACCTGTCTGCATGTTCCTCAGTTGGATTCCGTTGCCGCTCATCTCTTTAGCGTCGACCACCATGGCCAGCCAAAGGCCTTTCTTGTCAAACGCATACTCGGATATGTTCCCGATGTTGAGCTCTTTGGAAGAGGCGAGTTCATGGAGAATCAGGTCTGTCCCGCTCCATTTTTCCTTTTCTTGCGCCTGGCTTTCAGGCGGATATTTGTGGAGAGCAATCCATTTAGCGGTCTCACCGGAAAAAGTAAATTGTTTTGTTTTCTCGAACTCTACCTTTTCGCCTGATGAAAGATTGAGCAGCGCAACTTTATTGTAGAGTTTTTTCTTCTGTTTTCTGAGTGTTTTCGCTTCCTTTTCTGTTGGGTAGATTGTAAACGCCAGCCACTTGGAATCCTCAGAGAAGGATACGGCCCCAGAGGCGAACCGTGGAGCTTCGCCGATTGGGAACTTATATTCCTTATCTCCTTTGGTTTGCCTGACAATGACCTCGCTGTCTCCTTTGTTGGGGGAAAGGCTGTAAGCGAACCACTGTCCGTCGTTGGAGAGGACGGAGCTTCCTATGCTTTTCCAGGCGAGGATGTCTTTGAGCTCGATGGGCCTGGGCTTTTGAGGTGCCGCTTTTTCTTCCTGAANAGAATAGCCGGGAAGGGCTAGAAATACCCATAAGAGAATAATCAGTATGACTTTTGATTTTTTGATCATTTAATCCTCCTTGACAAATATTTATTTTGAATTTTGCGGCAGCAAAATTTGAATGGATGTGGAATTCCGGTACTCAAACTTAACTCTTCCGTAATCTTATTGGTCTTATAAAGATAGAAAATCGCTCCGGAAAAGTCAAAGAGCAAAATCATGATGCCTGTGCTATTATTTTCTTAGCGCGTCCTATAAACACTTTTTAAGGATCAGGCGTAATAGTAGTGAAAAAAACGAATCGCATGAATGACACTCAGTTAGTGAGAGGATGTCTGCATGGAGAAACGGAGGAGTTTAGAAAAATAGTGGAAAAATACAGAGGAAAGGCCCTGGCTTTAGCGTTAAACATCCTCGGAAACCGGGAAGACGCAGAAGACGCCTGTCAAGAGATGTTTTTGCAGATCTACCACAATCTGAATAGATTCGATATGAAGAAGAGTTTTTCCAATTGGCTCTTCTCGATTCTGTACAAGCGGTGCCTTGACTTGCTGAGGAAAAGACGCCGGTTCTTTGATTTTTATAAAAAGGCAAAAAGGGAAGCCACAGGAATAGCAAGTTCCCCTGGTTTGAGCCCGTCGACACACAATCCTCATCTCCACAATCTTCTGGAAAGATTGAGCCCCAAAGAGAGAACCACACTTTATCTCTGGGCAGGTGAAGGGTATACGAGTCAGGAGATATCCGAAGTGTTGAAGTGTTCTCCCAATACCGCAAGGATTCACCTTCACAAAGCCAGGAAAAAAATCAAGTGGTTACTGGAGAATGAAAATGTTTAGGTGCAAACTCATTGACTTTCTTTTCATCGCTTTACCCATAAAACGCTGGCAGGGATTTTTAATCCGCCGCCATATCCAGAAATGTCCGGCATGCCTCAGCCGATTGGCCGATGTGGAAGAAGTGAGACCTCTATTGATTCAAGAGAGTGAACTTGAGGACCTGGAGGGTATATGGCCAGCCGTAGAGGCCAGGATTGATGAGGGGAGGGAAGAGGTGAGAGCCCCTCTGTGGCGCCGGTGGAAATGGCTGTATGCGGCTGCCGTTCTATTTGCTGCAGTGGCCGTATGGCTCTGGNTCTTTTCACCATTCTCGCCGGGCAGAGGTCCATCAGAGGAACCTCTTGCCGGGCAGTTCCAGATCGATTACATAGAGATCGAGAATGAACCGGCCCAGGCGTATATCTTTCATCCCCAGGATTCGAATACGTATTTTGTCTGGGTTGAAAAGAAGTCATAAAGGAGGATTATCATGTTTAAGAAAAAAATGATTGTGTTTGTTGGATTTCTAATGGCCGTTTCTTTCCTTCATCTTCAAGCATCCGAAATACTGAATATCAAATTGAGAGTCTATGAAGGTGCTAAGGAAGGAACTCCTGCGCCGCTTCGATTCGTAACTACCTCTTATCTCCAACCCATAGTCTCTGCGACTATCCAGACC
>JGI2172J19969_10000962_pt1 | contig 12929 bp, 19 predicted proteins | sample DeeMarSWOR230_32_FD_19969 | JGI IMG/M metagenome (IMG submission 19969)
TCACTGATAGCTGCCTCTTCATAGCTTAAGTGTGAAGGAATCTCCTGCATGTTAACCCTAACCATACGTGCTGGAACCTTAACGTATTCTGCGTAGGCTCCCCACAACCACATCATATCTTCACATAGATTGTAGTTGCCTTTTTGACACATTTTGCATCGTAGGCACGGGGCACTGTTTCCCGCTCTAACCCGCATCCCAGTTTTAAGCCACGATACTCCTTCGCCGACTTCTGCCACATCTCCTGCCCACTCATGCCCGAAAACTGTGGGATACTGGATGACTCCGCTCACGTAGCCTCTTTGGAAGATTTTTACGTCTGTTCCGCAGGTTGTTGCTGCTTTAACTTTCACTAAAGCTTCGCCTAATCCTACTTTTGGCTGGTCAATGTTTTCTACTCTCAGGTCTTTCACGCCATATAATAGAGCAGCCCTCATTTTTTCTCTACGCATTCAACACCACCACTTTTAGGCACTGTTTGTCTTTTTCCGCTATCTTGAAGGCTTCACTGGTTTGGCTTAAAGGAAATCGATGAGTTATTAACTCCTTTGCTTTAATTTTTCCAGTTTGTATAAGCTTTAAAGCTGTTCTGGTCTCCAAGTGTGACGTGGAGTATGATGGAATTATTTTGATTTCTGAAAAGAACAACTTATACGGACTAATGCTTACATATTCGCTTGGCAAGGAAGGTGCAAAAACACATATAGTTCCGCCTTTTCGACACACGTTGAGTCCTTCTGATAAGGCTTCAGCGCATGGAGCGGTGACGATGACCAAGTCGGCTCCTCTTCCATTAGTGTATTCACTTACCGTTTCAATCAAGTTTTCGTTTTGCGGGTTAATTGTTAAATCTGCACCAAACCGTCTAGCCATTTCTAACCGATAATCAATTATGTCGCTTACAATGATTTTAGCCGCTCCACGACTTTCTGAAAGAATAGTGTGGATAATTCCAGATGGTCCAGCGCCTATAATAACTATAGTGTCCTCTGGTCTGATGTTGAATCTTGTTTGGGCTCTCAGACAACACGCAACTGGCTCAATTAGAGTTGCTTCTTCAAATGAGACATTGTCTGGAATCTTCAGCGTGTCCAATTGTAAGTTTGGAGCAGGCACTTTAAAGTATTCAGCGAGTCCACCTGGGTGTATGTTAGTCTGTTTAAACTGTTCGCAGAGGGTGAAATCTCCGCGGGAGCAGTAGTGACATGTTAGACACGCAACATGGTGATGTACAAAGACGCGGTCTCCCACCTTGAATTGTTCAACTTTTCTCCCGGTTTTAGCAATGATTCCAGCGGGTTCATGACCGATAACCAGTGGAGCTCGGTTTTTTAGATACCAGTGCATGAGGTCAGATCCGCATATTCCGCAAGCTTTCATCTCCACAAGGATTTCGTCTGGTGAAAATCGTGGAGAGGGCATTTCTTCTATTCGTACGTCGTCGGGACCGTGGTACATGGCGGCTTTCATTTTGTTTCATTCGGTGTTTTGAGGTTGTGGACACTTAAGATTTTCTTCCTTGTCGACGTAGGCTTGAAAAGTTATATCTTTCGATTTGGGGTAAAGACAAATTTGTGAAGGTTTGAGTATGTATGTGACGAGTGTTGAGAAAGTTAGAGAGTATAATGTTGACTTGGAGGGCGCTTGCAAAGTTAAAGTTAAGTATCTGTTACACAAAGGCGTCGGCGCCAAAAAATTGCAACTTCGACTGATAACCGTGGACATTGGAGGATACACCCCCTTAGAGAAACATGCCCATGAACATGAAGTTTTCATGCTTCGGGGAAGAGCCCTCCTTCGGGGAAGAAAGCAAGAAGTGGAAGTGAAACCTGGAAATGTCATATTCATTTCGTCATTTGAGGAACATCAATTCAAAAATATCGGCGATGAACAGGTTGAATTCTTGTGTACAAAAGAAACTCCTGAAGTGAAGTCCACTTAACTATTTTTATTTTGACTAAATAGGGTAAGTGTCCTCGTTATATGGAAAAAGAGATAAGAAACTTTCTTGAACTAGTTCGTTGGAAGAAAAGGCTTGGCGAAATAAAATGTCAGATGAAATGCTTAGAGAGCAGTTTCGAGGACTCTGCTTTTCTCATACTGATGGCAACATTCATACTCATAATGTATTTAGACCCAAGTGCAGCAGTTGATTTTTTAGGCTTTAAGTTACGTATACCGCTCTTAGTCAGTGTATATGCAGCTCTATGGGGTGCCTACGCCTTTTTCATAACCTTCGGATATTCCGATGACCTTTTTCCAAATAGAATTTGCAGCTTATTCAAAAGGATAGGACTGCTGTTCTTGACAATTACGTTTATCTTCACAATCATACTTTGCGTTCTGATCGTTTGGTCGTTGGTTCAGTTCTGAAACGGAAAAGTAACTCTTAGGCCAGCAACTATTCGGAACTTTCTATGATTTCCTTAACTTTCTGCAGGAATTGTGCTGCTGGAGCTCCATCCACCACTCGATGATCAAAGGACAAACTCAATTGCATTACGGGCTTAACAACAATTTTCTTGTCCACCACCACTGGTTTTTCAACGATTCTTCCAACACCTAATATCGCGGTTTCAGGCGGGTTAATGATAGGTGTGAACACATCCACTCCAAACATACCAAGGTTAGTGATTGTGAAAGTTCCATCGCTAAGCTCCTCCTTTGTGAGCTTTCCGTTTCTCGCTTTTTCAACAAGTTCTTTCAGTGTTGAAGAAACTTCCTTAAGCGACTTCTTATCCACATTACGTATGACTGGAACAATCAGTCCTGCTTCGGTTTCTTATCCACATTACGTATGACTGGAACAACCAGTCCTGCTTCAATGGCAACGGCGACGCCTACGTTGACATCTTCAAAAACTTTGATCTGATCTTTTTCTAGTGTAGAGTTTATGATGGAGTACTCTGTTAAAGCTTCAGCAACCGCCTTAACCAGCACATCCGTGTAGGAAACTTGAAACTTTTCACGAAGTTTTCGTGCGTTAGTCACATCTACCTCCATAGTTATGGTACTGTGAGGGACTGTTTTGGCGCTTAAAGAAACACGTTCTGCCGCAGTTTTACGTATCCCTGTGAAAGGTATAGCCTCTCGTATTTTCCGCGCCCCTTTCGTTTCCTCAATAAATCTTCTTACGTCTTCTTCCCCTATTCTCCCTTCTGGTCCTGTGCCTTTCACTTGAGCCAAGTCCACACCATGCTCTTTTGCCACTCTTTTGGCTGCTGGGGAGGCTACAATGCGTTCTTCAACTCTCTCTACAGCTGGTTCAGTTATAGCTTCAACTTCTGGAAGTTCTTCATCTGGAGCGGTTATGATGGCGAGTGTTTCAGCAACTGGAACTTCATCTCCTTCTTCTGCCATAATCTTCCGTATAATGCCCGATGCAGGAGCTTCCACTTCATAGGTTACTTTGTCAGAGAGAACCTCCACTACAGGCTCTCCTTTTTCTATTTTCTCTCCTTCTTTTTTGAACCATTTAATCACGGCTCCTTCACTCATGGTTAAACTGAGTTTAGGCATCAAAACTTTAGTCACCAACTTAAGCCATCCCTCTATCCTAAGTTAATGGATAACTTCCTTTACTGCCCCTATTATCTTCTTCTCGTCAGGTATAACAAACCGTTCTAGAGGAGGACTGAAAGGTATAGGCGTGTCTGGCTCTGCCACTCGCTTAACAGGAGCGTCCAAATAGTCAATCGCTTCCTCCGCAACAACTGCTGCAATTTCTGCGCTAACGCCTCCAGTCTTGCAGTCCTCGGTAACAATCACAATTCTGCCTGTTTTCTTCACCGAGTCTATAATAGCTTGCTTGTCCAGAGGAACCAATGTTCTCGGATCAACAACTTCTACGCTTATTTCCTCCTTACCAAGCTCTTCAGCTGCAGCAAGCGACTTGTGAACCATGTATAAAGTGGCAACAATCGTTACGTCTTCTCCTTTTCTCTTCACGTCTGCTACACCTAATGGAACTGTGTACTCTTCTTCTGGAACTGGTCCTTTAATGTTATATAGAAGCTTGTGCTCGAAAAACATCACAGGGTTGTCGTCCCGTATCGCAGTTTTCAGCAGTCCCTTTGCATCATAAGGAGTAGAAGGCATCGCAATTTTCAAACCTGGAACGTGTAAAAACCAAGCTTCCAAACTTTGAGAGTGGTGCGCTGCAACGTTAACTCCGGCACCGAAAGGCATGCGAATCACTAAAGGAACTTTCGTTTGGCCTCCAAACATGTACGTCAGCTTGGCTGCCTGATTTGCAATCTGATCCATAGCTAAGGCGGAGAGGTCTCCAAACATGATCTCTGCGATTGGTCTCATGCCTGTTATTGCTGCGCCAGTAGCGACTCCTATNATGGCTGATTCTGAAATAGGAGTGTCCCGAACCCTCTCGTCTCCAAACTCTTCTGCCAGTNCCTTCGTTACCTTAAAGGCGCCTTTCCAGTATCGTCCAACATCTTCTCCCAGCACGAACACNGTTTCGTCTTGAAGCATCTCCTCCCGCAAAGCTTCGCGAAGAGCGTCTCTATACGTTATTTCCCTCAAATTTCAATTCTCCTTTTTAACTGAACACGTTTTCCAGCGCCTCTTCTGGTGCTGGTTGCGGGCTCTCTGTGGCGAACTTGACTGCATCCTCTACTGCGGTAGCAACTTCCTGTTCGATTTTGTTGGTTTCTTCCTCGGTTAATGCTCTCATTTCAAAAATTTTAACCTTAAATTGTGCAATCGGGTCTCTTTTCATCCACTCCTCAACTTCTTCTTTTGGTCGGTATGTAGCTGGATCAAATCGAGAGTGCCCTTTATGCCTGTAAGTTTTACACTCTATCAATGTGGGTCCTTCTCCCTTCCTCGCTCTGTCAACCGCTTCATGTGCAGCTTCGTACACCGCTAGCACATCGTTTCCATCCACAGCCACGCCGGGAATGCCATAAGCCGCTGCTCGATCAGCGATGTTCTCTATTGCCATAACTCTTGTTTGATGGGTGCCCATAGCGTATAGATTGTTTTCACAGACAAACAAAACTGGAAGATTCCAGATNGACGCCATGTTAATTGCTTCATGGAATGTCCCTTGGTTGCTAGCGCCGTCGCCAAAGAAACACGCTACAACTTGGTCTGTTTTCTTCAGTTTGATGGATAAGCCTGCGCCAGCGGCTATGGGTAATCCAGCTCCCACAACAGCGGTGGCGCCGAGCATGCCAACACTGAAGTCTGCAATGTGCATGGAGCCTCCTTTGCCTTTACAGTAGCCTGTCTTTTTGCCTAAAATTTCCGCCATTACTCTGTTGAGCTGAGCGCCTTTAGCTATGCAGTGTCCGTGTCCGCGATGAGTGCTTGTTATGTAATCATCTTCTCGAAGGTTGGCGCACACTCCAACCGCTACTGCTTCTTGTCCAGCGTACAGGTGGATGGTTCCGGGGACAAGGTTCTGTCCGTACAGGTCATAGACTTTTTCTTCAAAANATCGTATTTCCAGCATCTTCCTGTACAGTTCAATTGTTTTCTCTTTTTTCAGCGTTACCAATCTCCTCCTTTGAAAAACTACCGTAGAGAAATCCACTTCTCGAAGCTATAGGTTAGCTTTTTCACAGCAGTTACCTCTTATTTCTCTGAAATAACTCCTATTCTTCCTTATTTCATTTTGCTATAAGTCTGAGGCAAATGGATCACAAATTGGCTAGTTTTCACAATTTACATGAATTTGTATAAGACTTTAACATTGTTTAGAACTGAAGAGAAAAAAAGGAAAGTTAGGCTACCTTAATCCTTCTTACAATTTATTCAGCTTCAAATCTTTCGTTTAGCTAAAACAGCTCTAAAGGCTTTTCCACAATGGTCGTAAAGACCTATTGTAAGTTCAGTTCTTTTGCCATTTCTATCTGGACGACCAGCCATCTTCCAAGATTTTCTGGGAGTAGACACGTTCATTCCACACTTAGGACATTTTGCCATAACTTTCTCCTCCATAACAACCCTGTATTTTGTTATGGTTATGAATAAAAGATTATCGTCTAGTCCCGAATCAGAGTTAAACCAACTACAAAGAAAAAGAATAGTTGAGTAGTGTTTACTTCATCTTGCTTGATAGCGATGTTCAATGAAGAAAGTGGGCTAATAGTAATCCCAAACTGAGACGTAGTAGTCTGTTAGATACGTGACGATTTCTAAATAGTAGTCTCCAGACAACACAAGCTCTATTTCAGCACCCATAGCAGTCCAGACTCCAGATGATGCCCAATAGCCGTACTGTGTCCCATTTGAGAAATACAAGTAGATTTCAAGCCATGCATCTGTGTAATCAGATATTCCATGCCAACTTATTTTGACTTCTCTGCCTTTTAACTGAAATATGCCACTTATCATATCTGAAGAGGCTGTCAGGGAATGGGCTTCATGCCATGTTCTGTTCTCTATAATTTCAATTGTGGAATTCAAGCGGGTAAGATCAGAGTTTAAAGTGTTCATTTCATTCTGAAGATTCTGGATTTTTGGCTGATAAGTGACATAGCTCAAGCCAAACCCTCCTCCCAAACCTCCTATCAAGGCAATTAAGAACAGAGCTATCAGTTTCTTTTCCATATTTCATCCTCCTTTGTTATGTTCTTGTTAGTTCATTTGAAGGTGCATTAATAATTTAAGGAAAAACGTTCTAGATACATATGAACTCATGAAAGTATGCATGCAGATTTAGAGATATATTCAATTATAGATTAAATGGAACTGATGGGAAAGGCGCTGGCAAAGTAGTCTGGTTTTGCCTAGTGAAAATATATCTAACTCTATTGTTTCTTTCAAATTCCATTAGTTCTTTTGTTCATGGTTAATACAGAAGTCTTTGAATGGGTATTCAACAATCGCTGTATGCGTCCTGTTTAATCCCCCTTCTGAAACAGCAACACTACACCTAACAAGTACCAACAAACAAGACTACATAGAGACCGAGAAAAATAAAGGTAACTGTGCATTTATGAAAATATAGTCTCCAAAATATCACTCTTTAGATTTCGGAGAGAAACTCTCTTGATTCAAAAAGTAGGAATTATCGGTATAGGACACGCAAAGTTTGGCAAAAGAACCGATACGACTCTACGGGAATTAACGTACGAAGCTGTAACACGAGCGCTAGAAGACGCTGAAATCAACGTGAAAGACATAGATGCTTCAGTTATAGGAGTTGCTTCTGAAGAGTTTGCAGCACAAGTATCCCCAGCGGTTCTAGTACACGACTATGTGGGGATGAGAAACAAACCAGTGTTCAGGACTGAAGCCGCCTGTGCTACCGGTAGCGCCGCTATACAAGCTGGTTGGTCGCTTGTAAAAGCTGATCTCGCAGATATCGTTCTTGTGGTCGGAGCTGAAACTATGACGCATTTGGGCACATCGAAAACAACAGAGGTGATTGCTCGGGCTGGAGACACCCGGTGGGAGTATCCTTTTGGCGCCACGTTTCCAAGTTTCTACGCTATGATGGCTAAGGCTCACATGAACGCGTATGGTACAACAAGGGAACAGCTTTCCATGGTTTCGGTTAAGAACCACATGTATGGGGCTCTAAACCCATATGCGCATATACAGAAAACAATCACGCTGAAGGAAGCGATGAAATCCAGCATGATATGTTATCCATTAAATCTTTATGATTGTTGCTTAATATCAGACGGCGCCGCCTCAGTCGTTTTGGCTAACGAAGAGAAAGCAAAAAAGATCAGTGACACGCCCATCTGGCTAAAGGGTTTAGGCGCAGCATCCGACACCATGATGATCAGCGAACGGGAGACTCTAACTGAACTAAGAGCAACTAGGATAGCGGCGGAGAAAGCCTATAGAATGACGGGAATCGTTGCTGAGGAGGTTGACGTAGCTGTGGTTCATGACTGCTTCACCATCGGCGAGATAATGGCATACGAAGACCTCGGATTCTGCAAAAAAGGGGAAGGAGGGAAATTCATAGAGGAAAAACAGAGCTACATCGGTGGAAAAACTCCAGTCAACACCGACGGCGGGCTCAAATCAAAGGGGCATCCACTTGGAGCCACAGGAGTGTCCATGACCATCGAAATAACGAAGCAGTTGAGAGGCGAAGCTGGAAAAAGACAGGTAAACGGCGCGGAGATAGGGCTCAGTCACAACGTTGGACAGGCTGGACAATACTGTTTCGTCCACGTATATTCAAGGTGAAAAAGATGAAGTTTGGATACGTTTCGTGTTTGCCCGAGACTCAACTAATCACAAGATTTGTGGAAGAGCTTAAGAACGGTAGGCTGATGGGAACTAGATGCGAAAAGTGCGGAACCACATATTTGCCACCGAGAGCTCACTGCAAATGCGGCTCGGCAGATATAGAGTGGTATGAAGCTCCACGTCGAGGAAAAATCTCAACTTACACTTCGGTTGGGGTTCCTCCTGAGAGCATGTCTAAATATGCGCCTTACATAGTGGCAGTAGTAGAGCTTGAAGATAAAACAAGATTATTGGCGCAGTTAACTGGTGTCGCCTTAAATACGCTGAGAGTTGGGATGCTGGTTCAGGTTATAAGTCGTAGGTTAGGTGCAGACAGAATAGTGTACGAGTTTAAACCCGTTTAGGGAGTATGCGCGCGCGTTTGCTCACACGTTTTTGTTCATCAGAATGCTGTTTCCAACGTGATTTTGCATTCATGGATTAAAGAAATAACGTATTTCTTGGGAAGATATGAGACTGGCATATACTTTGATGTTTCCAGCGTATTAAATATCATGATATACTTGCATGACTCTTTTCCTACATGAGGCAAGTGGTGTTAGAGAGAGGTTTCCCAAAAAATGAGGAGAAACAAAGACCACGTAGAAATTGGAAAGCTGACCAACGAAATAGTTTCAGAGGCAGGTCAGAGCACTGAATTAAACATCAAATTTGAAATTGCGAGCGAAGACGCCAAAAAGATTCTAAAAGAAGTGCAGGCCACAATAGCGAAACAAAAACCCAAAAAAAGAACTACCTTAGCGCGCGTATGACTGTATATATGTTGAACATAAAGACGAAAACGTTTATTACATATTACGATATAATAAAAGCACAAATAGAGCATGTGAAGGATATAAAATGAAGGTCCCAACTAAGCTAAGAAAACTGGAAACAGAAATACTTGCGTTGAAAGGAAGAAAGCGCGAGAAAGCGATGAAGAACTATCGTAGAATCCTATTTTCCTTAGAAGATGAACCAATATATTTTATGAAATATTGACTCGGTAGACAACAGGCGCGCGTATCTTTGATTAATTTGCTTCCAGGTCCAATTAATTTGCGCCTGAATCCGATTAATTAGGGGTCTCTTGAAATCAACGAATGCATACACAAATTCGATTTCTATTTCTTCGTCCCTTGTAACATGGCAACACTAAATATTAGAGCGACGATGAAGAGGACAAATGAAGCAACAAACGGTCCCCCGATTCCAGTAACATACGATTCTCCAACCCAAAATAACGCAACAGAAATAACAATCGCAAATATCCAGACGAAAGCAATTATCAAGTTCTTACTTTCCATCGTTATCTACCTTCCATTTCCTATCCAATCTATCCCTAACCCAATTAATCTAATATGTTCTCCGAAGTTGCATTAATAATTTAAGGAGAAAATTCAATAGACTATGAATGGGACGGTGAGACATTCTATGGTTGGGTACTGTACGTTCAGGGACGTGTGCTATAATATTGTGGGTAGTGTTGTTGGAATTTGGGTAAGTCTGCTGGTTAATAGAGAAATATGTAACAAACAAAAGTGAGGTGAGAAAATGACAAAAAAAGGCATTCCAAGAAAGGACGGGTCGGGAAGAGGTAGACGTGCAAACAGAGGCAGAGGCGGATGTGGTACTACACAAAGAAAAGGAAAAGGAAGCAATAGGTAAGAGTCATATATTCTGCCTGTTTGCCCTGCCTAAACACGCAAAAACCACTACTCATTCTTCTTAGCTTCTTTGATTAGCTGGAAGATGTATTCTGAAACGGATTTAAGATTGTATGCATGCCTGCTCATATTAGGAAAAGGCTTTCTAAGTTAAAAAGCAAAAGAGGAAGAAGGGGATGTGTGGAAGTGAAGTTTGTTGCGTTTTTCGATGTTTGCCTAAAGGAACTTGATAAATTCGTTGAAAGATGGAGTGAGAGAAGACCAGGACGAGGAGTCAAGATATTACTTCCTCCGCATACACTAGCTGAACCATCTAAGGGAACCACCGGCTTCGTGATTTTCGAATCTAAAGACTTGGAGGAAACAAAGGAATATTTAACAAGATTCAAGCTTGCCGGAGCAGATGTCAAGCTTTATCCAATCTGGGAGGACTCCAAGCTCGCCGAGAAGCTAGCTAGTTTCAGAGAAGCGAAACAAAAGACAGAGATACAATGGCAGCGATCCACTTTCCAGAAGCTAGAAGATTTGGGAACTACGAACTACCTTGAAATACTTCCCCTAATTGATTGGCATAAAAGTCGTGACGATCTGAAGGTCGAAGCTGGCGTTTCTTATCTAGTCAAGACTGATGAAAACTCAATACTATTCGATGTTGGATTAAACTATGAACAGAGTGACCCATCACCACTCCTACATAACATGAAGCAACTAGGGGTCACCACAGACGACTTCGACATCATCGTCATTTCCCATAACCATGGAGACCACGTCGGTGGAGGTAAATGGTCTAAGAAACAGACGTTTTCCTTGACAAATATTCAGATTGACCTTGGAGACAAAAGGGTATATACCCCAATTCCCATGACCTATCCAAGATTGAAACCAATTCACTCGAAAGACCCGACAGTTATCGCAAAGGGAGTTGCCACCATTGGAACAATATCAAACTCAATTTGGTTGTCCGATGGGGTCCATTTAGAACAAGAACAAGCTCTAGCGGTCAATGTGGAAGGAAAGGGTATAGTGCTCATCGTAGGATGCGGTCATCAGACCTTGCCCAAAATACTGAAACGCACTGACTCTTTGTTTGAGGAACCGATATACGGTGTTGTTGGAGGCCTTCATCTTCCAGTTGAAGGTGGACCCTATGAGATAATGGGAATGACTCCCCACAAATATTTCGGAGCAGGCAAACTTCCGTGGCAGCCAATTACCACAGATGAATTAGAAGAAAACATAGAACTTTTGAAGAAGCGAAGTCCAAAAGTCGTGAGCCTCTCGCCACACGACAGTTCAAAAGCCAGCATAGAAGCGTTCCGTAACGCCTTTCCAACCGCTTACAAAGATGTTGAGGTGGGAAAAAGCATAATCATATATAGCTAGCCAGACGAAAACAAGGTGAAGTTTTTGGGATACTACGCAAAGAGAGCCGAATGAAACATGCATGCAGAAATCTGCTTGCGATTGGGTCCATCTGCAGTTGTTAAGCGGTAGAATGAAAAAGCTTGAAGATTTGAAGAAAGAAATCAGAAAATGTACGAAGTGTAGGTTGTGTAAAACCAGAATAAATTCCCTCCCCGGCGAGGGCGCCTCTAACGCAACCAAGCATGGCTGTTGTGATCCTAAACTCTGCTTTTTCCTATCTACAACTTGGACATGTGCCGCCTGATCCGGTAGCGCCGCATACCATGCGATTTTTACGCCAAAGTTTTTTCCAGCATTCTTCGCAGACCATGATTTGACCAAGGTCCTTGTGGTTGGCTGAAAGCAAGGTTAGGTCTTCACCATTTTTTCCGCAAAGCTTACATTCGCCCATTTTCTAACCTCCATTTAATCCCCATACGTTTTCATTGCTTAAAAGTGTGCATATGCATAAAAATAAATTTTGTGATTATATATAAAATTAGATGGCGGGATCCAGCTGATGACTGGTTAACAGACTTCCATGGAAATGGGCGAGATGAAATTACCCCCAATCCAAAAAACAGTAGCGTCTAGGGAGGCAAAGGATAGCAGGGATAATCTTGATGTGGGATACGTGTTTGACGTTTTTGCGGAGAGATACGACAAATGGTATGGTAAGCCCTTTGGAAAAACAGCTTTTAAGTTAGAAAAGGAGTGTATAGAATTTCTGTGCAAGAACTTAGAAAGACCTTTTTTAGAAATAGGCGTGGGTACGGGGAGATTTGCGGTCGCCTTAAAGTTGGAGTACGGTATCGACAAATCGATCGGAGTGCTGGAATTCGTGAAGGAAAGAGGAATAGGGGTTATTAGAGGAGAAGGAGAGAACCTGCCATTTGTGGACAGCTCTTTCGGCGCTGCTTTCATCATCGTTACTCTGTGCTTCGTTGATGATCCCCTGAAAGTTTTAAAAGAAGCTTCAAGAGTTTTAAAGGACAACGGTTTTCTTATTCTTGGTCTAATATTAAAAGAAAGCCCTTGGGCAAGTTTTTACGCGAAGAAAGGCCAAGAGGGCAACATTTTCTATAAAATCGCGAGGTTTTATACCATAAACGAGTTGAAATTTATGTTAAAAAATGTAGGTCTCCAAATCTTAGAGGTAAGATCTACGATATTACAACCCCCAACCGAAGAACCGCTCCATTTCGAGCCTTCCAAAAAAGGCTATTACAAGGACGCTGGATTTATATGTATAAAACTCGGAAAAGACGATGATGTGTCAAGGAAAATCTGAGGGATTCAAATAATTAGAAGACATATGGATAATCTTGATGATTAGTTTCCTTTCAGGTTCGACAATGGTTATTGGTGCACTTTTAGCAATATTTCCTGAAGGGAAAGAGGAATTATGTATCAATATGAGTTGGCTTCTCTTCTGGAATCATGATAGCGCGGCCAGCATCCAAAAGTTGTTTATCTAACTTTTTCCCAAGCATTTTTATATTATTTTGTGCATAATCACATAAAGGTGCTCTAAATGGGATATTCAACACAACATGGTTTTCCCACCCATCAGGACTGCGCTAACTTTAGGGATGGAGTCTGCACATTAAACGGTGTTGCCGTAAATCCCAACGGGGTCGCTTG
>JGI2172J19969_10000963_pt1 | contig 12929 bp, 12 predicted proteins | sample DeeMarSWOR230_32_FD_19969 | JGI IMG/M metagenome (IMG submission 19969)
GGAAGTCATAGAACCACGATAGTCCAGCAGAGGAATTGGCTGCCGGTCGAGATAGGCACAGTTACCTGGCGGGCACTTGAGAGACCCTGCAGCAACGTATTCGTGCCCTGGTATCTGGGAATGACAAAGATTCCCGGCGCTTTTCAAAAAGCTCCGGAGAGCCTCTATACAACCCAGAAAGACTTGTTGGACTATCATTTCAATATGCCGGATGAAGCCTGGGATTTGGATTTAGAATCCTCTGCCGCTCTCTTTAAGTTACTGGCTAAATTGGTGGATGTGAACTACAAAAGAACAATTGAGATGGTACAGAAAACGTGGAAAGAATTTGAAGAAAGAGAATTTGCCATGCAGCCTGTTATTGAAGAGAGCGCTCTCAAACTTTATAGAAAGGATAAGTCCTTGGCAAAAGAATTCCTTACTTTTTACTCAAACTCCCAAGCTTTGAAATCTATAGAAGTGGCAAGAAATCTAATAGACAGACTTAAGACTTATCCTCAGACTTCCGATGCGTGTATAGAAATGGGTTTATTCTACTTTGATTTCGGAAACAGCAGGCTTGCCCTTGAGCACTTTGAAAAAGCTCTGGAAATGGAACCGGAAAATGCACATGGTAAAAGATGTCTAAAATGGGTTCGAGATATGTCCAGGGCTGAGAATAATCCCATCACCCTTCCTGTTGAAGCCCTGAAAAAATTTGTCGGCGACTATGGTCCGCGTCACATAACTATTCGAGATAAGACTTTATATTACAATAGAGATGGGGGAAGTGAATTCCGGCTGATACCGATTAGCAAGGACACATTTGCTTTAAAAGGAATAAATGATTTCAAATTGCATTTTGCGTCGGATGAAAATGGAAAAGTCGGAAAGATCGTCGGGATGTATCTTGACGGACGACAGGATGAATCACCGAGAGATAAATAATTCATTGGCTGCTGTCATTTTTTTTGCCTTAATAAAATCATCTTTATTTAATGAAATAACAGATTAATATTTTCAAAAGACAGGAAATCCCTTTTTATATCCTTCTAAAGTAACCGTTTGGCTGACGAAACAGCCGCTATTTACCCGAAATGATCTGAATTAATCACACAGAAGTGGGCTGACACTATTATTGAGAAGATAGATTTGGCTTGAGTCTTTAATGTCTAAAACTAAATACTCCTGGAGCCTTAAAAGAATATTTAAAAAAGGGGACATCGCCTCTACCAATCTCTTTCATAGAGTTGATGTGGGGAATATTTGTTTTTGTTCGCGTACGGACATTAACTGTTAATAAATGATACATGGATGTTTCATAAGTGTTAGAAAACCTCAGAAGATGAAATTGGCATGTTTAATGCTTATAAAAATAGGGAATGTGGGACTTGTTCAGATGTGAACATAAATTGTGCGAGAATGGACATATATTGTTAACCAAGCATTGGAAAAATATAATCGTTTCAATCATATTAATCCAGTCATACCCGGCTGGAGAATTGATATGCATGCCATGAATATTCAAAATATCTGGAGGATGCTGTAGAAAAATCAATGATGCAAAAACAGGAATTTCATTTTTGTTCTTGCTCCAAGCTTCAAAAAATTTTCCGCAATTTCCATCTGCTGATATCCGAGAAAGAATCTCGGGAAGCAAAAAAAATTGCGCATATGTTTTATCTGATGGAAATTCTCTTTTATGGTTCGGAAGGCAATATTTATTGGGTAGATGCCGAGTTTATAGAAAGATTAAAGCCTGATCATATAAAGTGAGAAGCAGGTATGAAACGGATAGCTTTTTTTATTCGGATTCGGAGATACTATCATTTTTTTTCACTGCAACCCTGCCAACCAGGCTGACACCGAAGTGAGTGGATGCTAAGAGTGAAAGCGAAAAAACACCTCTGCATTTTGCATCCTGTTAAACATAAAAAAAGGAGGAGTCCATGAGAAAATTTGTTTTTCCACTTTGCCTTCTTCTCTTAATCGCAATCCCTCTCACCACCCAGACGCAGGAGAAGGAAAAGGAATTTTCGACTTATGCGGAAATGCGAAAACATTTCGGTGAGCTTTATCAGCAGAAGAAACTTGAAGAGGCGGCCGATCTTTTGGAATGGGCGTTAACCAGGTTCCCTGACCATCTGGAGGCTAACGCTTTCAATCTGGCCCTCATATATGGCCAACTCAAGGAATATGATAAAGGAATCAAGATCTTGAAATATGCTTTTGACCGTGGAATCTGGTTTAGCATCTATATGTTCAACCAGGAAGACTGGGCGCCGTTCAACGAAAGGGAAGAATTTAAAGATATGCTTGCCAGGAACGAGGCCTTGAGACAGGAAACCCAGAAACACACCAAGCCAGAGATTCTTGTGCTCACTCCGGAGAAATACGACCGGCAAAAGAAATATCCTCTTTTCATTGCTCTCCATGGAGGAGGCGGCAATATCACAGAATTCAAGGAAGCCTGGAAGTCAAAGAAACTGAGTGAAGAGTTTATCCTGGCTTATTTTCAGTCTTCCCAGATTGTCTCCATGAATGGCTACAGCTGGACCGAGGACATAGAGCTGGCAAAGAAAGAAATTTCGGAAGCATTTAGTAAAGTGAAAAAGGATTATCCCGTGGATGAGAAAGAAGTCATCATCGGAGGATTTTCTTCAGGTGGGATCGCGGCCTTAGAGGTTTCATTAAGCAATATCTTTCCTGTCGCCGGATTTGTGGTCTTGTGTCCGGCAAAGCCCCAAAGCTTTACGAGTGAAAATGTGAAGGAAGCGAAAGACAGGGGCCTTCGTGGGACGCTGTTGACGACGGAGATGGATCCCAGGCTATCCGTGCAGAAGGAAATGGTGGAGGTCTTCAAGTCTGAAGGATTTCCTCTTCAATTCGTTGTCACACCAAATATCGGACACTGGTTCCCTGAGGATCTCGATGCAAAGATTGATAGCGCAATTTATCACATCAGACATAGATGAAGATTTCCTGGATAATCTCTTCATTGAAACATTGGACCCGGGGGAAAATAACAAAAACATACACGGAGGATATCATATTTAAAAAAATTATATTAACATCCGTAATACTATTACTCTTTTTTATTTGTAACTATGAAAGTCTAAATTGTTCACAGCCGGCTACAGATTCTTTCCTTGGTCAAACACCTCCTGGTGGCACACCAATTCGATTTGCTGCTGAAATCATTACTGATAATTTCTATCCTCACTCAAAAATGATCATCTCACCTAAAGGAGATAGGTTCTATTGGACGACTTTCCTGGATTTGGGTGGTAGCGATAAAGCTCTGTATTACTCTTATTTCGATGGAAAAAAACTTTCTGCTGCAAAGAGGGAAAAGACGTTGTCAGAATATGGAATTTTACACTTTATCTTTTCCGAAGATGGCAACAGGATTTTATTTAGCTCACTTCAACCTTATGACAAAATGGATGGGAAACCTGTCCGTGCTGTCTGGACCTGCGAAAAAACAGAATCGGGCTGGAGTAAGCCTCAGCCGATAGAGGTCACTGTTGATACCGATTGGGCGTCGCTCGGCTCTGTCTCAATCAACAGTGCAGGTGACATTTATTTTTCAGGAAGAGTGCAGGGTGAAACGGCAAAAATTTATTGTGCACAGTGTGCGAATGGAACTTATCAAAAGTATGAACCGCTTCCGGAGATCGTTAATACAGGGATTACTATTGATCCGTTCATAGATTTTCAAGACAGGTTTCTGCTTTTTGCGGCTTCGAGAAGGGCAGATAATATCGGCATAATCGATCTCTATATTTCTTATAAAGATAAAAATGGCAATTGGAGCCAACCCACAAATCTTGGACAAGGAATTTCTACTCAATATTGTGACAGATTTCCAATGGTTACAAGAGATGGAAAGTATCTATTTTTTGTAACATCTCATTCAAATCATTTCCCGAGCACGCATACACATTTTTACTGGGTGGATGCAAGAATCATTGAAAAATTGAAATAATATAGGATTCTAGAAGAGAGCGACAACACGACAAATCATTAAAGAATAATGAAAAACGCTCACCATATTTTAAAGGCAGCCATCATTCTGGCCGGAGTAATGCTTAGTGCTGGCTGTTATTCAACAACACTGCATGATGTCAGAGGAACCTGGAGATTTATTGGCAATTACAACGACATAGATTTTGATAAAACGCTTACTTTTAGCGGAGAAAAGACACGGGGAATAGTCACTGATGAACTCAACGGAACAGCTACGTTTACTTCTGATGGTTATCATGTTGACTTTGATTTATCCATAATCTGCTTCTGTCAAAAAACCTGGAAGGGATATTTCGTTAATAAAGACAATATGGAAGGTACTTTGAATGGCTGCAGCCGCGGGACATGGACAGCCGCACGCATTTAAATTTAGAATGTACTGTTTAATTGGCGAATCCGCCTCATCGTTTTCATCATCGAAGAGGTTGGAATCAGCGAATGAGCATTCCATAAACAAAACGGAGGTAAAAAAGTGTCTTTAATACCTGATTTCAAAATAGGCATAGGGAATGCCTGGTTATTCATGAGTGTTTTTCTTATTCAAATGATAGTCATAATGTTTGTCGATAAGCGTATACAAGAAAAAAGTCACGTGCCTCCGGAGGCAAGAAAAAACAGCTTTGAGCGATATGTAGGAATAGCAGGCAATTTTATCTGGCTATTAGCCATGGGATATTCTGTTTTTCTTCCTCTTCAACTTGGCACTCTCTGGTTTTATATGGGCTTATTTATTTTTATTATTGGTTCGGCATTAATAGGGATAGCCACGTTTAATTTTATTTCCGCGCCAGTGAATCAGTTGATTACAAAAGGTGCCTATAGCTTTTCACGGCACCCAATGTATTTGGCTGTTTTTTTTATCTGCCTGGGGACTGGAATTTCTTCCGCATCATGGACATTTATCTTTCTCAGCCTGATTATGGCGTTATGCTTTTATCAAGAGGCACTTATCGAAGAAAGATACTGTTTAAGCAGATACGGTAAAGTATACAAGGAGTATTCAAGCCGGAGTCCAAGGTGGATCGGCTTCCCCAAGAAGCATTGCCAATAAAAATCCTTTAAGTCTTTGCTCCGGGGATGATCTCTACAAAAATATAAAAAATATTTCAGGAGGAATTCATGAAAGGAGAAGACTTCTGCCTGTTTGAATACACTCTTGATAAGTGATTCATGTTCTCATAACAGTTATTTTTTCCTGCCGGCTTTAGCATAGTAATCTAGCAAGGAATACATAAACAAGGTAGAGAATCTAATAATTCCATAATATAGAAAAAATTACTTGACTTTTTAGTTTTTAAATTCTATATTATAGAAATAAAAAATAAGGAGAAAGTCGAGCATGAAATATTTATCTAGGCCTGAAGAATTGGTTCTCCTGACAATATGGAAAATGAAAGATGAACCGTATGGGGTCAATATCAGAAAATACATAACCAAAATGACAGGAAAGTACTGGTCCATCGGATCTATTTATGTTCCGCTCGATCGCCTTGAGAACAAAGGTTTTCTAACCTCCTATCTTGCCAATCCTACTTCTGAGCGCGGAGGTAAGAGTAAAAGATACTATGAATTAACCAAAGAAGGTCTAGAACAACTCCAAGAAATTAAAAAGATTTATCATGCTTTCTGGAAAGATCTGCCGGATTTGTCTTCGAAGGAAACATGACTGAAAAGGAAATGATTTTTGAGATTTGGAAGAATTCGAAAATGATAATTATAAAGGAATCCAAAGAGTGAATGATGGGAAGCTATAAACCCCCCGCAATAGCCAAGGCAATCTTGTGGTTGATATTAAACAACAGACATCCGGAAACAATGATCGGCGATTTCGAAGAAATATATAATGAAATGGCTCGAAACAAGGGAACTTTCCCGGCAAAAATTTGGTATTGGTTTCAAATCATTTTGACTTTTCCTTCATTTTTAAAAAATTCCATTTATTGGGGAGCGACGATGTTTGCCAATTATTTTAAAATAGCCTTGAGATTTATTAAGAAACATAAAGTATTCTCCTTTATTAACATTTCCGGTCTCGCCATCAGCACGGCCTGTTGTCTATTCATCGCCCTGTGGATTTTCGATGAGATGAGTTTTGACAAATTCCATGCAGATAGCGATCAAATCTACCAGGCCCTTGGCAATGGCCGAATTGCATCCACTCCCATGCCGCTGGCGGCGGCTCTGGAAGAAACATTTCCTGAAGTCATTTATGCCAGTCGACTCGAGGGAATTGGCCGGCCGTTATTCAGACGAGAGGATAAAGTCTTTTCCGAGAGCGGCGTCGTGGTTGTGGACCCTGACTTTTTCAAAATATTCTCTTTTCCTTTTCTGGAAGGCGATCCCCACACAGTTTTGGATGATATTTACTCCATTGTGATTTCAGAACAAGTCGCCAATAAATTTTTCCCTGGTGAAAATCCCGTCGGAAAAACGCTGACCATGAATGACGAGTTAGATTTTGTCGTGAGGGGAGTGATGCAAAATATTCCTCAAAATTCGACGCTTCAGTTCAATATCGCGCTCCATTTTGATATCCGGATTGCCTATTTCACTCCAAGTGGTGCGGATACAAATTCCTGGGGATGGTGGAGCCCCAGTACATTTTTAAAACTTCAAAAGGATGTTTCCCTTGCTGCTTTTAACCAGAAGATCACCGAATTCTTCCAGTCAAAATTTGAAAAGGGAAATGATGATGAAACACTTGCTGCTTTGCCTTTTACAGCGAGAAGGTTTTTCTTCTGGAACACCCAGCAGTTCATCATGATATATTCGGTGATTGCCATTTTTATTGTTTTTATGTCCTGCATCAACTTCATCAACCTTTCGACAGCCCGGTCGGCAAAACGGGCCTGCGAAATCGGTATTAGAAAAGTATCAGGCGCAGTCCGGAAAAATTTGATTTTCCAATTTTTAGGCGAATCATTTTTGCTGACGATTACGGCGGTCGCCATTGCCTTATTGATTGTCTCTTCTTTATTGCCTGTCTTTAATTCGCTCACAGGGAAACAAATCGCAACCGGTTCCCTGAGCCAGCCGTCAATTCTGCTGATAATCGTTGGATTAGTGCTGTTCACGGCTATTGCTTCGGGAAGCTATCCCGCTTTGATTCTCTCTTCATTCAAACCCGTTCAGGTATTGAAAGGACGCTTAAATCTCGGCTCTTCTGGTTCTTTGTTCAGAAAGATACTGGTAGTTATTCAATTTTCGATATCGATTGTTTTGATCATCGGAGCAGGCGTCATTTACAAGCAGCTGAATTACATCAAAACAAAAGATATTGGCTATGCCAAAGATCAGCTCATCACCATTTCACTCAAAGGAGAGAGCCGAAAGTCGTATGACATATTAAAAAACCGGTTGAATTCTGATAACCGCATTTTAGGAGTGACTGGCATGGCCGATGATCTGCCAAATTTCTGGTCAACCTCAAGCACGGCTGAATGGGAAGGGAAGGATATGACAAAGGAAATTCATGTCGGCTTTAATTTCGTCGATTATGATGTGGCGAAAACTTTGGGAATTGAGCTGGTCGAAGGCAGAGATTTCTCAAGAGAATTTATGGCAGATGCCGAGTCAGGTTATCTCGTCAATGAAGAGCTGGTCAAGCTGATGGGATTTGAATCCGTTGTGGGACGCCCCTTCAAGGAATTCGGTAAAGCCGGGAATATTATTGGTGTATTCAAAAATACTCATTTCCGGCCGCTGACCAACCAGATAAATCCGCTCTACTTTCAGTTGAATCCAGGAAGGATTAATCACCTGGTCATTCGGGTTCCCACTGAAAACATGCAGACAACGATTCAATTCATCAAAGAAACCTGGGAAGGAATTATCCCGATGTATCCTTTTGAATTTCGATTTGTGGATGACGATTTTAATCTCGCTTATACAAACATTGAAAGGATGAGCCGATTGGCCAATGTTTTTACTCTTATTGCTATATTTATCGCCTGTTTGGGTTTGTTTGGCCTGGCGTCTTTCACTGCTGAACAGCGTTCCAAAGAGATCGGTATCCGCAAGGTGCTTGGTGCATCTATGCTGGGCATTGTTGTTTTGCTCTCTAAAGAATTCACCAGGTGGGTGCTTATCGCCAATGTCATCGGCTGGCCTCTGGCCTATTTGGTTATGAATCGCTGGCTTCAGAACTTTGCCTATCGAGCGCATATACGTATTGAGATTTTCATCCTTTCCGGTCTGTCAGCCTTGGTCATTGCCCTCATAGCTGTCAGCTATCAGACTATCAAAGCCGCCATGGCCAATCCGGTAGACTCGCTCCGGTATGAGTAGTCTCTAGCAATCAGTGCGTGGGAAGAGCTGTAGGCTTCAATTTTGAGCATCCTACGACTCGAATCAATCAGCTCTGGCAAACAGACTTTTCCTGCCTCCTAGTGTTTGACTGGGGCTGGCACTAATTTTCCGCTGTTTGAAGACTGGCATAGAAGCAAAGAAAGCTGCAGGTAAAACAGTGATCCTATTTTCAGTAATTGTGACCTAAGATTAAATCAACGACTTTCATTGAAATTTCATCAATTGACTTTGGATTATAGGCAAGTGATATTTCAGCTCTCTCAGGATAATTTTTAAGTTCAAAGAACTTCACATTTTCTTTGAATACGGCCTTTGGTCCGATTGGAATGATGGAGTAACCGATATTATTTTCGACCAATTTCACTATGGAGTTTATTTGGAGGGCTCTATGGATAACCTTTGGGGAGAATCCGGATTTGTTACAGATACTCATAACACTTTTACTCAACGGTGGAGGACATTTAGGAGAGAAACCAATATACGGTTCGTCTGCCAATTTTTTCAAAGGTATTTTTTTTCTTGAGGATAGAGGATGAGACTTCGATAGAATCAATGAGAATATCTCTTCATAAATCGGTTTAATAATTATGTCTTTGACTTCGATGGGAGTCCGGACAAATCCAATATCGATAAATCCCTTACTTAAAGCACTGATTTGGCTCTCAGAGTCTGATTCTAACAAGATCGTTTCAATTCTGGGATATGCTTGCTTAAGCTCAGCCAAGATATCTGGAAATATGGAATGCATAAAATCTCCGACATATCCAATTTTAACTTGACCAACAGCACCGTTTTTCATTGATTGCAGATGGTTCCTTATTACATCCAATTGACTGAATAGTCTGTCTGATTCGCGCTTGAGATATTTTCCATATGCTGTAAGCTGGACATTTCTTTTCGTTCGATTAAAAAGCCTGACACCCAACTCGTCTTCCAGATGCATTATTTGTCGACTTAAAGGAGGCTGGGAAATATGAAGTCTTTTTGCTGCCTTTCCATAATGAAGTTCTTCCGCTAAGACCGAAAAATATTTTAAGAGTCTTGTTTCCATTTCTAATACCTTTTAAGCATTGATAAATTCTAATAATGTATTTTACATATTAAAGATTTTTTTCTATGTTGTCAATAAGCAGATGCTTGGCAAATGATTGAATAGCTGATGAACTGGTCAGAACCTGTATGGTGAAGATCCGAAAGTCGGCGAATTGAATTCAGGGAGTGTCGAAATATTAATGAAGATGGTTAAACTGGAGGTATAACGTTTCAGTTATAAAAGTTTTAATTAACCTGGATTATTCACGAGTCGAGGTTGCTGCAGATGCGAGGCGTCGGCCCATGAAGCTGTGGTCGTCCACCGCGATTGGGTCGCAACAAAGCAGACGTCGTTGCGAGGAGAGAAGCGACAGCGGCAATCTCGTGCAACTAGCGATACACCATAAGATCGCCACGCTCCGCTCGCGATGACAATCTTAATCAAACAAAGGTCGTCAGATTTGCTCGCCCAAAGGGTAAAAGATGCCGACATATGGTGAATGAACATTAAAGGAAGTTCAAATCTTGATCGTGAGAAAAATCTACCTAAAGAGCTCATATCATTGAAAATAATGTATAGTGTTGGCATATTTTATGAATAATTCAGGTTAATAACATCGTTATAAAAAAAGGAGAGAATAAATGTCCAAGAATGTTTTTAAGTCGTTTGCCATCACTATAATGATTCTTCTCGTGCTTTGCCCCAAAATGGATGCTATGTTTTTCCGGGTGAAAATCGAAAAAATTGTGCGTGATGAGAAAGTAAAATTACATTCGCGTGTGCTCGACGAAGAACGAACAATCCTTATCCACCTGCCAAAAGACTATGCGTTGTCCGAAAAAAAATATCCGGCCTTGTATGTTCTTGATGCAGAATTCTTCTTCCAACAAGCGGTCTCGGCGGTGGAGTTCTTGTCAGAGCTGCTGTATATCAATGTCCAACCCATCCCCAAAATGGTTATTGTCGGGATTGTCAATGTTGATAGGAACCGCGATTACACACCTACGTATGCTCCAGAACAGGCCGACGGAAGATTAGTATTTCCCACGAGCGGTAAGGCGGAGAGGTTTCTTGAATTTCTGAATACTGAACTGTTCCCATTCATTGATTCTAACTACAAAACAGAGCCCTTTCGTGTATTATCGGGATGGTCATTAGGAGGACTCATAACTGTGTATACTTATTTCAAACATAACAACTTTTTTTCCGCTTACCTTGCTATAAGCCCGAGTCTCTGGTGGGATGGAGATCTTTATGTCAAAAAGACTGACTCTTTTCTTTCCCATGGAGGCCTTTCGACAAAACCTCTTGTCGTAACGCTCGGTGCTCGCGAAGGTGCGGATATGGGGCGCTCGGTAAGGGACGGGTTTGTCCCAAAAATGAGGAAGAGCCCGGGTGAAAAAATACCATTCACCTTCATCGAAATTCCAGAGGAAAGCCACTACTATGGTCCCTATAAAGCCTACTATGAAGGCCTCTTGGCGCTTTTTTCAGATTGGATGATGCCCAATGAGATTATGAATGATGGATTTGAAGGTATCCGTTCATTCTATAAAGAACAATCTAAAAAATATGGATTCGAGATCGATATTCCTGAATCGGCCTATTTTCGACTTGCAAGTAAGTATTTTAATGAGGGGAATAGAAAAAAGGCCGTTGAAATAGCGAAGGAATATGTCGCTAAATTCCCGGAATCGTCATATGCACATTATTATCTTGGAATGAGGGCCAAAGCAGTCGGCGAACTCAGTTTGGCAAAAAAGAGTTTTTTAAAAGCCATTGATATTGAAGAGTCCTCTTTAGAACCGTATTCCGAGCGGATTGTCTGGAGCAATTATTTCTTACAAGACATTGAAAGAGAACTTAAATTAAAGCAATAAATTATAAAAAAAGGAGGTATTCAATAATGAAAAAAAACAACTATTTTCAAATGATTTATATTTTAATTTTTGTCCTGGTTTCTGGCAGTTTGTTTGCACAACAACCAAAAATCCAGCAAGCAGCCCAATTAGGGCATCAAATGCCGGATTTTAAACTCATGTCTTACCAGGGAGAAGAGATATCTATTTCACAGTTTAAGGGAAAAAATATTTTATTGTTATTCCCAAGGGGCCGCTATATGGATCAATGGTGCCGTTATTGCCATTATCAGTATGCAGAACTTGTAGATTTGGAAAAACGTCTACAGATCAGAAAAAAATATAATCTTGAGATTATTCAGGTTTTACCCTATACCAGAGAGGAAGTAAAAGATTGGGTAATGGATTTTCAGAGGAATCTGGGTGAGATTGAGAATTGGAAGTATCCAAAAAATCCTGAAAAACTTAGTGAAGGAATGAAAGCCTGGATGCATACTGCCCGGAAAGCCTGGCCAAAAACATTTGATTACAGTGATGGCAAAACGCCATTACCATTCCCTATATTAATTGATGCCGACCGGAAAATCTCAATAGGACTTGAACTGTTCAGGACAGAATGGAATCTGAATCGAGCCGAGCAAAATGTACCAGCTATATTTATCATTGATAAAAACGGAATAATCCAATTTAAATATATAAGTCAATTAACCATGGATAGACCCAGCTTTGATTATATCTTTAAATTTATCCAACGGATGATCATAAATGAATAACTAAAATAGGGAATGTAAATTGAAATCGGTATATCGGTTAATTTGTGAATGTTCATTGAATTAAAATTTCTTAATAGGAGAAAATTATGAAAGAATTCGAAAAAAAACAGTCAACTCGAAGGGATTTTTTAATCAAAACCCTACCTGCCTGTGCAGTGTCATGTCTTGCTGCAAACAGGGTTTTTGCAAGCTCTCCGTGGATCGGCAAATCATTATTTGATCAGGAAGAGCACAAATTCGATAAGGAAATACCGGGGCTTAAAATGACATACCGTAGAATGGCCGCTATGCGTACCCAGAGTTTCATCAGTTTTGCCAGGTTTTTACAAGAAGAAATCGGCGAGGAACGGGTGATTGAGCTTATCAAAAAACAAACAGAGCAAAGGCTGAAACAGCAGGCGGAAGAAGATCTCAAAAGGCTTGGAAAATCAGATTTCAAATCTTACATAAGCATTTTTAGAGACCCAAGGATGCTGGCAAGTTTGATCATGGAGATTATCGAGGATACGGATACGGTCTTTGAAATCAGGGTGACCGATTGTCTTGCGGCCGAAGCCTTTCTGCCCCACAAAGCTGGAGATATAGGTTATGCGGCAGTCTGCTGGGGCGATTATAATTGGGCTTCGGATTTTAATCCCAAAATTAAGTTAATTCGGGATAAAACACTGATGCAGGGCCATGATTGCTGCAACCACAAGTATATCTGGACCGGATAACTTTATCGTTCAATAATTCGATATCAACGACAGTATTCGCCTTCCTATTTTTTCTCCATTTTGTTCCAATCAGGGGGAGTGACACCCAAAAGATGTTCGACAAAAAAGTCACGCCGGCGTCTTTCCCCGTATTCCCCGCCCGATGAGTGCCCCACTCCGGGAAGCACCAGAAGGTCGAAGTCTTTTTTCGCCTTGATAAGAGCATCAACAACCTTGAATGTCGACTCAGGAG
>JGI2172J19969_10000967_pt1 | contig 12912 bp, 11 predicted proteins | sample DeeMarSWOR230_32_FD_19969 | JGI IMG/M metagenome (IMG submission 19969)
TAACGATTAGTCCCCTTCTCCTTTAAAATCACCACCCTTTGATAATTCATCAAGCTAACCCGGATGCTGTCAATCGTCATCTCTATCATGCTATGTCTCCTCTGTAGCGTTTATTTTACACCCATAATCCTAATTAATCAATGAGCACAAGTCAAATATCTGAGCTCAAAAAATTAAGTTTCTTTCCAGATTGTCGTAAATTCTAAGACATAGCTCTCTTTGTTCATGGTTCCTTGAACCGGGTGAAGTGGTGCTGAAATGCCCGGTATGCCGCTGTCGTTACTATTAAAGGGGATGCCTGCTGGTTTATGCCATTTTCAGTTCTGAAGTGCAGTTCGGGCAGCGACTGGCATTAATGGGAATAGAGGTAGCACAGTAAGGGCATTCTTTCGTTGCCGGTGCCGCTGGTTCCTCTGCCTTTTTGCGAGCTTGCATCCTGGCAACTGGACGCACGATGAAAAAGAATACGACTGCTGCTATTATCACTAAGTAAACAACAGTATTTACGAAGATCCCATAGTTGATTGTAACCGCCCCGGCAGCTTGGGCGTCAGCCAGAGAAGCATATGGCCCGGGAATTACAGGGCCTTCTTTAAGGACAACGAAGAGGTTGGCGAAATCAACATCTCCCAAGGCGAGACCTATGGGTGGCATAATAATATCGTTCACAAATGAGCTTACAAATGCACCGAAGGCGATGCCGATGATGATGCCCACGGCCATGTCAATCACGTTTCCTCTTGTTATGAATGCTTTAAAGTCTTGTAACATTCTTGTTCCCTCCTCTCTCTTCCTTTGTTACCTATATTACAATGCCCCTACTACATTATCAATACCTGTTTTCTAGTGACACTATATCTATTCCATTGCCATCTCCTGAATCCCTATGAACTCCATCCAGACAAATCGGAAATTTTGTAAGGCATAAGGGTTGAAGTGAATTTCCTATAGTAGTACAGGATGGCCCTGCGTTATGATAGTGCGCCTAGAGGGATTTGAACTCACGACTGAATGAACGCACTAATTGGCTCACTCTGAGTGCCAGTCCTCATCACAATAGAAACTTACACCAATGAGGCCCGGTCCCATGTGAGTCCCCAGCACCGGGCCCATCTCAATGAAGCGTAGCCCAACCCAATCGAAGTTTTCATGGAGCTCTTTCTCTAATGTGCGACCCCCCTCGGGGACATGGCTGTGAGCAACCCAACCATGAAGGGAGGTGCTCCCTTTCACCTCTTTCTCCACAAATCCTAACATATACTCTATGGCGTGGGCCATGGTTCTCGCCTTGTTTAAGACCTTGACCTCTCCCCCCTCCTGGGTCAGGACAGGCTTAATCTTCAGCAGGGTGCCAACCAGAGCTCTAGCTGCCCCAATCCGCCCTCCTTTCCAGAGATACTCCAACGTATCAAAAGCACCGACAACCTTTATGCATTTGTTTAGCTTTTCTATAGAATCCGCAATTTGAGATAGCGTCTCGCCCTTTTCCGCTGCTTCGGCAGCAGGGGGAATTAACATTCCCGTGGCTATAGTTAACGAGTCCACTATCTCAATTTGAGCTTGGGGGAGCGCATTTTTAGCAGCCAGGGCTGAGGCACAAGTTCCGCTTAATTTGCTAGAAATATGAAGGGACAGGATGGGATGTCCCTGCTCTGCCAGCTCGCGATAAACTCTGATAAAGTCGGCAACAGAAGGCTGTGAAGTAGTGGGCAGCTTTCCGCCTTTGGCTAGCCTTTGATAGAATTCCTCGTTAGTAATGTCCACGCCTTCAGCAAACACCTCACTTCCGAAAGCAACCCTGAGCGGCACAACACGGATATCATATTTGGCGACGGCCTCTGGTTCAGGGTAGGAGGAGCTATCTGTGACGATTTTAACTTTGGTACCCAAGTCTTTACTCCTCACCAGCGAGGCATGTAGTCAAACTCTGAAGCTAGTAAGTAATAGTTTGAGTTTTCCAAAATGTGCCGGGTAATCTCCACAGCTTATAATTTAATCTACGCGCTGTCAAGGGAGCGCTGGGCACCATGAAAACTATATGATACTTGACGTTTCTGTTAATCTTAGATGATAATCACAGTTACTTATGGCTAATTTAATCAAATTCGGCACTGATGGGTGGCGAGGGATTATCGCCGAGGATTTCACCTTTGACAATGTGCGCATCTGTGCTCAGGCCGTGGCAGAATACCTCAAGGGAAACGGGCTCGATAAACGAAGCCTGGTCATTGGCTATGATACCCGCTTTGCCTCTGAGGATTTTGCTGCTGCCGCTGCTGAGGTGATAGCCGGCAACAATATCAAAGTCCACCTCTGCCTCAAGCCGGCCCCTACGCCGGTGGTAAGCTTTGCTGTCCCGGCTACTAAGTCGGCTGGCGCTATTGTGATAACTGCCAGTCACAACCCTGCTTCATGGAACGGATTCAAATACAAATCTCAGGAGGGGGCTAGCGCCCCCGACGAGATTACTTCCCAGATAGAGGGAAATATCGCTTCCCTCACCCGCCAGGAAGGGGGTGTAAAAAGGCTTGCCTTGGATAGGGCCTTAAAGAAGGGGGTTGTTGACTACCTTGACCCCTCCCCTGCTTACTTCGAGCACCTTAATCACCTTGTTGACGTAGAAGAATTACGCCGCCAGAAATTAAATATCATAGTTGACCCCATGTATGGTGCTGGCATTGGTTACTTTAATACAGCCCTTCAAAATGGCAACTTAAAAATTACCGAGATTAACGCTGAAAGAAACCCCTCCTTCCCCCAAATTCAGCCTGAGCCAATTGCCAAAAACCTGACCAAGCTTTCCCGGTTGGTCGTTGAGCAAAAGGCTGACGTGGGCTTAGCCACCGATGGAGACGCCGACCGTATTGGCATCATAGACGAAAAGGGACAGTTTTTAACCCAGCATCAAGTCTTTGCTCTGCTTTGTCTCTATCTCCTGGAAGTTCGTGGTGAGCGTGGCGCCATGGTAAGGACGCTAACCTCCACCATGATGATTTCCCGCCTGGGGAAGCTCTTTGATGTGGCTGTTTACGAAACGCCGGTGGGTTTCAAATATGTCGCTCCCTTGATGATGGCGAAAAATGCCATTATTGGGGGTGAAGAGAGCGGCGGCTATGGCTTCCGCGGTCATGTCCCAGAGCGGGATGCCATTCTTGCTGGGCTTTACCTCCTGGACTTTATGGCAAAGACAGGGAAAACACCGTCTCAGCTTCTGGATTACCTTTATAGCAAAGTTGGGCCTCACTACTATGACCGCAGGGACTTTCATATCTCCGCAGCGAAGCGCCAGACAATCCTGCAGCGATTAAGCTCCGGCTCCCCGGACACCCTAGCCGGCTCAAAGGTGACCAGAGTAGATACCACCGAAGGTTTGCGCTTCTTCCTTGGCGACGATTCCTGGCTACTCATCCGCTTCTCCGGCACAGAACCGCTGGTCCGCATCTACTCTGAAGCTGAAAGCCTGGAAAGGGCAGAGGCACTGCTGGATGAGGGCAAAAAGTTGATAGGCCTCTAAAGTCCGGATTTTCCCTGCGTCATGCCAAGCACTTGGTCAAGAAATTATGAGAAGCCGGGGAGATTTCAGAACTCTTTTATTCCGGCGCCAACATCTAGCCTGGAGTAAATTCCCCCCGAATTTCAGAAACATACGCTGAAGCTAAGATGGTTTTACTGGGGAGTGTTCAATCGTATTTAAAGACGATAGTCCAGCTAGTCACCTCTCGGCTTCTAGGCTAGTATGGCTCTTTTTACCAGTGTTTTTGTTATCTCGACCTTGTATTTGTTCATTGTGAGCGGTATTACACCTGTGATCGCTGCCTCCGCTGCCTCCGCTGCCGTTGCATCATTGATAGCCTTTCCTTTGATTGCCTGTTCCACCATGGTTGCCCGGATTGGTGCCGGGGCCACTGCTCCCAGGGCTATCTTCGCGTCTCGGCAAACTCCGCCGTCCATAGTGATGACCGATGCGATGCTGACGATGGGGAAATCAACGGACTCCCGCAGTCTGAATTTGGAGAATGTTTGCTTGGCTCCGTCTGGCGGCTGAGGAACTTGGATTTCGGTTACCATCTCATCCGCTTCAAGGATATTCCTCAGGGAACCGAAGAACTTTTCAATTGGGATTGTCTTGGTGCCTCCTGGTCCGGCAATCTTTACCTGTGCCCTCAAAGCTACGAGCACTACGCCCATATCCGAGGGGTGCACCGAAACACAGCCGCAATTGAAGCAGCGATTTGCCTCTCCTTCGATCTCACCCGAACTCAGACCGAGAGCATCCTCAACATCTATGCTCCTCTCAGTTACCGGGAGCTTCGGCATCTTGACTCTGCTCCTCTTTTTGAGGTAATCGCTATTGAACTTCAAGAAAGGCTCAGCCGTTTTCTTATCCCTATCTGCAGCCGGTGCCCCTGCTCCTTTTAGATAGATATCCATAGCGGTGGCTGCCCTTCTCCCTGCGGCAATCGCCTCTATGACTGTAGCCGGGCCATGCGTTACCGCGCCACCAGCGAAGACGCCTGGAACACTGGTGGCCTGAGTTTCTGGGTCAACCTTTATCAGACCTCCCTCCACTTTCAGGGAACTGCCGGGCTTGATGAAACTAAAGTCAGCGGCATAGCCCACCGCCATCATTATCTGGTCAGCCTCCACCGTGTCCTTAATCCCACTATCATAGGTGGGAGCAAAGCAGCCCTGTTTGTCAAAGACTGATGTGCACCGGACCAGCTCCATTCCCTTTACCTTGCCATCGGACTTGAGTACCCGGTGGGGCCCCCAGCAGTTCATCACCTTGACCCCCTGCTCCAGCGCTTGCTCAATCTCCCAAGGGAGGGCTGGCATCTCCTCCCGGGACTCCAGACAGACCATAGTCGCTTCCTTAGCCCCCAGGCGCAGAGCACTGACAGCAACATCAATGGCGGCATTACCCCCGCCTACTACCAGTACCTTCTTCCCGGGAACCTCTCTAACCCCGAGGTTGATATTGGTCAGAAATTCCAGGCCGAATCTGGTGGACTCCTCGCCCTCCAGCCCTATGGATATCGGGTTCCAGACTCCGTTGGCGATGAGAACGCTGTCAAAGTCTTGCTTAAGCTCATCCAGAGTTATGTCCTTGCCAACATCAACATTACATTTGAATTCAACCCCGGTATTTTCAATCGCTTTTACTACCCGCCTCACGATATCCTTGGGTAGCCTATAGGGGGGTATCACGTAAGCGAGCATCCCGCCCGCTTCTTTCATCCGCTCAAACACGGTGACATTGTGCCCTGACATTCTGAGGTAGTACGCTGCTGAGAGACCGGCTGGTCCCGAGCCTATAATGGCCACTTTTTTGCCGCTGTCGGTTCCCGGGGCTTGGATGATTTTGCCTGCGTTCTCAAGGGTATAGTCACCTATGAACCGTTCGATGTCCCTTATTGATACTGATTCATCGAAATCGCCCCGGTTACACTCCTGCTCGCAAAAATGAGGGCACACTCGCCCTGTTACCGAGGGCAGGGGGTTGTTTCGGAGCAGCGTCCTGGCGGCCTGGGGAAGGTCGCCCTCCCTGATCTGGCTCAAATACGAGGGTATGTCTATCCCTCCCGGGCAGGCTGCAGTGCAGGGCGTAGGGGCATCTCTCCAACCACCGAATATGGAGTGGTACTGGTTCTCCCTGGTCAGGGCGTAGCAGCCCTTGCCCCCCTTCAGGTAACAAAATATTCGCCCCCCTACGCTGTGGGGATAGCGGTAGTACCAGCAACGGACGTCCTGGCACAGGTTGCCGCTGATAGTCCCCATTCGGCGAACTTGTGGTGTAGCTACGGCTTCAGCGGCCTTGGCCAGGAGCTGGTATTTCTCCTTAATTAGGGGAGAGTGGGCTATTGCCTCCAGCTTGGCCAGGGCGCCTATCTTGAGTCCTCCTCCGTCCTCGCTGATGTGATCCAGATTGGGGATGGTCTTGATGTTGATGACAGTTTCAGGGTAAGCAGGCAGGATTTTATCTTTAAGGGTACTAAGCAGGTCAGTTCCGCCGGCAATCAGCTTGGTTCTGCCCCGGTTACTTTTGAGCAGTTCGACAGCTTCAGTTACGGTTCCGGCATTAATATGGTTGAAAGATTTCATCGCTCTTGGTCTCCTCTATATTTTGCCCAGAGCCTTGAGGATCTTGTCAGGGGTTGCTGGATAGTCCATTACTCTCTTGCCAATTGCATTGGAGATTGCCATGAGGACCGCACTGGGACCGGGGGCGGGGGATATTTCACCCACCCCTATCGCCTTGAAGCGATGAGTGGGAAAGGGGGTCTCCAGAATCACGTTCTGGAACTCCGGGAGGTCAATAAAGGTGCGCCACTTGTAGTCAATCATATTACAATTCAATATATGGCCCGTATCTTTATCCAGAACCGTTCCCTCGAATAAGGCGGTGTCTATACCCGCTGACCCTATGGAGCCGTGAAGCTGACCTGCCAGAACCAGGGGGTCTATGATTTGGCCGCAATCGGTAGCAGCCACCACGCGTCGCAAGTCTGTTTTTCCTGTCTCGATATCAACCTCAACCTCGGCAACTATCATCATGAAGTTGCATAAGGAATAGTCGGTCTCAAAGCGCCCCTGGCCGGTCAGGGTACGGGTTACGCCCATGGCCTTATGCCAAGGAATAGCTGTATCCTCTCTACCCTTGACGTATATCTTTCCGTTCTTAGTTTCCAGGTCTTCTGGCTTGGCACCGAGCAGCGGGGCGGCCAGGTCGAAGAGTTTCCGCTTGGCATCTTCGGCGGCTTCTATTACCGCTGAGCCTACGGTATAGGTTCCCCGGGAGCCGACCAGCCCGAACTCAAATGGGTTCACCATTGTATCGGGGGCCGTTATCTCGACCCGCTCAAGGGGTATGTTCAATACCTCGGCGACCATCTTGCACAGCGACGACCTCTCTCCCATCCCGGACTCGGATACGCAGGCATGGAGCACGGCCCTGCCGTCAGGGTTTATTTTTACATATGCCTCTGATTCGTCCTCACCGACATCGGCGTTACCGTGTACCCCCATACCGACGCCTATCCTTTTGCTGCCGTTAACTGCTGTAGGCTTGCCCCAGCCTTTCCACTTATCCTTCCAGCCAAAGACCTCAGCACCTTTCTGCATTGCCTTGGAAAAGTCTATGCCCCGGTAGTCCCACCAGAGTCCATCCCGCCAGAAATAACCGTCACCAGGCTTGACGTAGTTCTTCTTGAAGAACTCCAGCGGGTCAAGGTTTGCCTTCTCCATGGCTATTGCCATAAGCGGCAGGAGTGAACTCTTGAGTTCCTGACCGCCAAAACCTCTGACGCATCCTGCAGGGCTGTGGTTGGTACATATCAGCTTGGGTTGCAGGTTCCAGTTTTTACACCTCAGCGCTAGCTGCGCTTCACCGCAGCCAACGGCAATCTGAACTTGCGCCATCTCGGAAGCGGCGCCGGTATCGACCAGCCACTCACCCTCCATAGCCGTTATCGTGCCATCCTTCTTGATGCCCACCCTGGCGTGAATGCGCGAGCCCAATCGCAATGAGTAGGCATTGAAATGCTCTTCCTTACTAAAATACACCTTGACTGGCCTTCTCGCTGCTTTAGCCAGCGCCGCAGCGAGAACCATAGGTATCATGTTGGCGTTTTTGGTGCCGTAGCTGCCCCCGCATTGGGTACCGATAACCCGCATGTCAACCAGCCCCAGAAGGGGTTGATGGAAATTACGGTTCATGGGCGCCGATTGCGATGCTGTGTATATAACCAGGTGCTCCGGGTCTTTCCAGGTGGCTATCACTCCCGGAGGCTCAGGTGGCAGAGGGTTGGGGATATTCTCGTAGCCGCAGGTTCCCTCAGTGATAAAGTCGGCTTCTTTAAAGCCCTTATCTACGTCGCCCATAACGATTTCCTGCAGGGGTTTATCTCCGATGGGACGGAAACCACGGGGAAAAACATTGCCCGGAATCCTTTCGTGGAGTTGGGGTGCACCAGGCCTAGTAGCCTCCTCCATTTCATAGACGGCCGGCAGTTGCTCGTATTCTACTTCTATCAGTTCAAGGGCCTCCTCGGCGCTCTCAGCGGTCTCGGCTGCTACCAGAGCCACGGCGTCGCCGACGAAACGCACGGTGCTATCCAGGACAGGGCGGTGGTGGGGTATCCCACCTATCCAAGGGGGGACATTCTTGTAGGTGAGTATCGCCTTAACCCCCGGGTATGCCTCTGCTCTACTGGTGTCGATGTGCTTTATACGGGCATGGGGATACGGGCTACGCAAAACCCTCCCCTCTAGCATCCCCGGAAGCTTGATATCATCAATATACTTGGCACTGCCAGTGACGATTGCCCGAGCGTCTTTGCGCTTGGTTGCCTTGCCTATATGTCTGTATTCCTCACCCATTGACGTCATCTGCCTTTCTCGGCTACCGACTGGATTGCCTTGACGACCAGATAGTGGCTGATGCAGCGGCAGTAGTGTCCTGCCAGCTCTTGCTTTATCTCCTCTTCTGTCGGCGAAGGGTTTTTATCCAGCAGTGCTTTGGCGCTCAGGATTATGCCCGGCGTACAGAACCCGCACTGAAAGGCGCTGTAATCGATAAAGGCCTGCTGGAGCGGGTGTAACTCGCCGGATTCTCTATTTTCCAGGCCCTCGATGGTGGTTACATCCTTACCATCGCACTCCACGGTCAAAATCGTGCATGATAGAACTGCTTCCCCGTCCATGAGAACTGTGCAGGATCCGCAGGAACCGTGGTCACAACCTATCTTTACTCCGGTGTAGCCCAGCGTTTCCCTCAGGGTATAAGCCAGCGTGTGGTCGGGGGTGACGTCTTTACCCACCATAAGCTGGTAGAGCTTCCCATTCACTGTGAGACTGATATTCTTCTCAGAGGTTCTGCTCGTGGTTGCTGCACTTTGGCTAATTCCCCTCCTTTTCCGCCCCTCATCTCTGTTCACCTTTTTCATTGCTATCTCCCAACTTAAGATTTAAAGTCTTGCTTGGGTAATCGGTCATTTCCTTCAGAAAATCAAGAAATCTACAAGCACATATATTAGCATAACCCAGATAGGCGGTAAAGCTTGTTTAGTACTTCAGTGGGTTCGAACAAATTGATGATGCCAAAGTGATATACCCCTCGACTCTTGGCAAGTCACCCCATCTGTTCAAGTGCCCTTAAATTCTGGTCGATGCGCGCCTAGGATGAAAAATCAGGTAGATTGCCAATCAAGGATGAGCATATCTTACGGGGTAACCGGTCACGAGTGCTAATAGTTGTCTCAAAGATTGAAGGTTTGTCGCCTAACTGAGCTAAAAAGGCGGGGAGAAGATCTTCTCTGATAACCAGAATAGAGTTTTTGACCCTTCCTGTCTTGACCAACTTCAGGCTCTCGACAAACCCCTCACCATCCAGTTCCAGATGCCCGAGTTCATCTATAATAAGAACATCCGAATCAATAGCTTTGTTTATTGTCCTGATGCCGAATTTGATAGTCTCGGGATTGAATGTGTATCTGGGAGTTCGCGGGCCGTCAAATGTATTATCAGTACTGGCCAGAATCTCTTCTGCTCCAGTTTGAATATCTAAAGCGATAAGGCTTTTATCCGCTGCTTTATGTGTTAGGATGCCACCACACGAATAGCCTGAACTGCGGAGTATCTTTATCACCTTTTCGCAGACCGTGGTCTTGCCAATGCCTACGGCGCCAGTGATAATAATGACCATATTCTATTTAAAGCCCAGCCCGTACTGCTACCGCACTGATTACCAGGCAAAAACAGATGATGGCCGCTGATGTAGCGTAGTAATAGAGAGGTCTGCGTAAAAACACCGGAGAGGTAGCCGCTAGCTTCTTACCTACCATATAACCCAGAGGCGCCAGCATACCAAAGAAAACCGCCTGTATAACGCCGTGGCTGGCGATAAATTCGGGAACGCTGCTGACCCCCATACGTTCAAAGAGGGGGGCATGCATTATGTATACACTGAAATAGCCATAGGCAGTGACGCTTATAAGGCCAGCCAGAAACGCAGCCCAGGCGCCAACATAGACATTTTTATCTATCCGGTACATCAAAAAAGTTACCACTAAGCTAAATGCCAGAGATTCCAGAAAGATAGCCATAGCCGGGTTGATAATATGTATAGCGCTGACTGGGACGAACAGGAGCCAGGAATTGAGCCACTTAAACGAGGCAGCAACAATACCTATGCCCGGCAGCATAGCTGGCTTCCGATAGATAGCCAGCGCCGCACCCATAATAGCCATACCGATGCCGCCCATTATGGCACCCTTGTTGGGGAATATAATCATATTGAGAAAGCCACCCAGGGTAGCCTCAAGCAATCCCCAGATAGAGCCGAATACCAGAATCCCAATGATGATTCGAGTCCAACTCTGCCATTCAGCATAATTGCTTTTGCTATCTTTCTCCATATCTCTCCTTTCTTATGATTTTCTCCGGATTCAATTTTATCATTGAAGTATAATTTTCCGCGGTATCAATGTCAAGCAAGACGCCTTCACAGTTGACTGTCACTTCAAGCACGTCTTCAGGGTGAAGTTTGACTATTTCCCTGCCACCAATGTCTCCCTTTAGATTCAAGAGCTCGCCTTTATACCTGATAGCGAAGATAACGGGATTTCCCCTTCTGCCCTGATAAACCGGAATAATAATTCCTCTCTTATTAGCTATAAATGCTTCTATCAAGCTATTGATGGTCTGGCTGTCAACAAAAGGCTGGTCACCCAGGGCAATAAGAACTGCCCGGGCTCTTTTATCAACCTGTTTTAATCCAGCGATTATGGAGGCACTCATCCCTTGCTGGTAATCTGGATTTATTGCTATCTTAACCGGTTTGTCGGCTATAGTTTTTCGTACCTCTTCCTCTCTGTATCCCAGCACCACTATAGTCTCGCTTACTGCTGAATTCAAGAGATTGTCAATGGTTCTTTCCAAAATGGTACTCTGGCCAAAAGGCATCAGTTGCTTTGGCTGACCCATGCGATTTGATTCACCGGCAGCTAGGAGTATTGCTGATATCATAGCGGTACAACTATTTGGTAGTATGTCAAAGAGCCGACATTTCCCCCGGATTTCTATTACCTTGTTGCAGACAGTTTAGTTGCCTTTACCGAGTGTGTCAATATGCCGGCCCTGGAATTTTTGGGTTCAGTATACTAGTGGTTGATACCACCGCAAGGTGGTAAAATATGGGCATACCAAAGCCCACGATGCTTGACAACGGCTGGTCAAGTTCGGTAAAATACGCCGTTGTTGTGGTATTCCCCAGGGTTATATATTTTAAATTGCTGTCTGAGGGTCATAGCTCTAGCTCCTGCCCCTCTCTGCATTAAAGGCCACAGTGTAATCTGCCACTAGAGGAAGTTACAGACGTGACTGTAAAAACGGAACTCTCGAAGATAGTCAGGCCTGAGAATTTTTTTGACGAACCCGAAGTCCTTAGTAGCTATTCCCGAGATTTCAGCTTGGTGCCGCCCGGTGTGCCTAACTACGTAGTCAAGCCCAAAACAGTCGAAGAAGTGCAGAAGGTTATCCAGCTGGCCAATAAAAATTTGTTACCGGTGGTGCCTGCAAGCTCATCGGTGCACTTTCACGGGGCGGCCATTCCCAAGCAGGGCGGTATCATTGTTGACCTGACCCGGATGAACCGCATTCTGGAAATTGACGAGTTTAACCGGCGGGTGCGGCTGGAGGTGGGGGTGACGTGGGAGCATGCCACTAAGACCCTGGCTAAAAAAGGCTTTAGGCTGATGATGCCGCTGGCGCCTCACCCGATGCGCTCGGTGGTTATTGATCACCTGGAAAGGGAGGTCATCACCAACACTGTCTATGACTACGGGGAACCGCTACAGAGCATGGAGGTGGTCTGGCCTACCGGCGAAATCTTCCGTACTGGCTCGGCCAGCGTTGCCGGCTACCCCGACTCGCCATCTAAAGGAGCCAACCCTTCGGGGCCAGGCTTGGATTTCTACCGTTTCCTCCAGGGCGCCCAAGGGACTATGGGGATAGTAACCTGGGCCAACCTTAAGATTGAATACCTGCCGGCTATGGATCGGGTGCTACTAGCGCCGGTTGACGACTTGGGATACGCCATTGATTTTCTGCACCGGATACTCAAGGTCAGGATAGGCCAGGAGTGCCTGCTGCTGAATAATACGGACATGGCAGCGCTGGTCGCTCAAAAATGGCCTGATGATTTTGAGAATCTAAGGGCAAGCCTGCCCCCTTGGAGTCTTATCCTAATCTTAAGCGGCATGGCCCGGCGTCCTGAAGAAAAGCTCAAATATGAACAGAATATGCTTGATGACATCATCGGGAACGGGTTCTCCGAAGTTAAGTTAGCCGATAACCTGCCTGGCTTCCCAGGTATTGGTAAAAAACTCTTAGCTCTTCTGCGCCAGCCTTGGTCCAAGGATAAGCCTTACTGGAAGCACCGCTATCTAGGTGGCTGCCAGAGTATTTTCTTCATTACTCGGCCGAGTCTGGCCACTCAATTTATCAAGCTGATGGAGGCAGTCGCTGCCCAGTACGGCTACCCCGTGGATGATATAGGTGGCTATATCCAGCCTATTGAGCATAACCGCGCCTGCCAGATGCAGTTCGACATTTTCTATGACCCCACCAGCGAGTTTGATGTTGAGCTGGTGCGCAGCCTCTACCACGACGCTATCAGTATCTTAGCTAGCGAGGGCGCCCTCTTTACAAGACCCTACGGCGAGCTGGCTGACCTGGTCTATGAGAGTGCCACCGGCTACGCTACCGCCCTGAGACGGGTGAAGAAGGTCTTTGACCCCAACAATATCATGAACCCCGGGACTTTGTGCTTCTAGGGAGGATAAATATGCTCAAAGGCAAACTGAGCCTAGATGTAACCAACTTGGATAATTTTGAATATGATATGAGTAAGTG
>JGI2172J19969_10000968_pt1 | contig 12905 bp, 7 predicted proteins | sample DeeMarSWOR230_32_FD_19969 | JGI IMG/M metagenome (IMG submission 19969)
GTGAAGGCAGGACGCTTCCAAGAAAGCGCAGAAGCAGCACTAAGTCATACTGGTGCTCTGTGCGGAGAGGACGCCATCTATGATGCCGCTTTCAGACGCGCAGGAGTTGTTCGTGTTGAAGCAATATATGATCTTTTTAACTGTGCAGAAGCTTTAGCGATGCAGCCAAACCCTAATGGTCCAAGACTAACAATAATTACTAATGCTGGCGGACCTGGAATTATGGCCACTGATTTCCTAATTGCTAAAGGTGGAAAACTTTCGTCGTTAAGTAGCGAAACAATTCAAGCATTGGAAAATGTCGTGCCTTCTTACTGTAGCATCTTAAACCCCATTGACATCTTAGAGGAAGCCACTGCAGATAGGTTTAGAAAAGTGATGGAAATCTGTTTCAAAGACCCTAACAGCGACGGATTCTTGATAATATACACTCCTCAAGGAGCAGCGAACCCAGTGGAAACCGCGAAAATAATCGCAGAACTTGCGAGGAAAAACAGAAAAACCATACTGACCTCCCTAATGGGTGAGGATGAATGTTGGAAAGCTAGACGAATCCTAAGGAAGAATGGTATCCCGGCCTTCCCAACACCTGAGCAAGCTGTTTCCACCTTCATGCATATGTATAATTACACCAAGAACTTAGAACTCCTATACGAAACTCCTGAGGAGCTTTCCGTAGAAGTATCCATCCCCACATTCCTCAAAGAAGTTTTAAGAAAGGCATACAAGGAAGGAAGGAAAGTCCTAAGTCTGCCTGAGTCCTTACATTTTCTTGAAGCATACAAGATACCGACGATAAAAACCTTAGTGGCTAAGACTTCTGAAGAAGCAGTAAATGCAGCCTCACAACTGGGATACCCCATTGTCCTGAAAGTGCTGTCACCCCAGATAATTCACAAATCTAGAGCCGAAGGCGTTGTTCTGAATGTTTGGTCTCCTGCACAAGTCAGAGCATCCTTCAAGAAATTGGTTCGAAGAGTTAAAAATCACAAACCTAAAGCAAAATTTCAGGGCGTTGCCATTCAACCTTTTATTCAGAATAGAAAATGTGAAATCTTAATCGGCTCCAAGAAAGACCCTCACTTCGGCTCGGTCATTTTATTTGGCATGGGAGGAGTTGTTGTTGAGTTGTTAAAGGATCTAGGCATGGGATTTCCGCCATTGAATCAGGTGCTTGCAAGGCGGCTTATGGAGAACACTGGCATTTACAAACTTTTGGAGTCACGTGAGTATTCTATTCCCGCTAAACTCCTCGAAGAAATCTTAGTCAAGTTTTCTCAGCTTGTCATAGATTTTCCTGAAATAAAGGAAATAGACATAAATCCAGTTATAGTTAGCGAAAGTGATGCTACGGCTGTGGACGCTCGCATAGTTGTTGATACTGAGAAAAAGTTGAAGAAAAATCGACATCACAAGCATCTGGTCATTGCTCCCTATCCCAAAGAATATGTTACTCGATGGAAGTTGAAGAACGGTACTTCCGTTGTTCTTCGTCCCATAAAGCCTGAAGATGAAATCCTTGTTTATGATCTGTTTCGGTCTCTTTCAGAAGAAACGATGCGATTTCGATTCTTTCAACTGATCAGAGAGATGTCACATGAAAGTTTAACCAGATATTGTAATATTGACTATGACCGAGAAATCGCCATAGTTGCAGAGACAACAAAAGAAGATAGGAAAATTGTCGGTATTTCACGACTCATTTTAGAACCTGGACGGAATTGTGGAGAGTTTGCCGTTGTTGTGGGAGATCAGTGGCAGGGGCTAGGGCTTGGTTCAAAACTGGTTGATGATATCACTGAGATTGGCAAAGACATGAGACTTGAGACAATCGGTGGAGACATTCTTTCGAGAAATCTCAAAATGATTCGTCTTTGCACTAAGAGAGGTTTCAAGATAGAGCCCGTTGATGAAGATACTGTAAGAGCCGTAATGAAACTACAATAAATCCTGTCTACTTCTCTCTTTTTCAAGCGTGGCGAGTTTTCTCCTCTTTTGGCTGCATTGTACAGAACCTTCCTACACTTGGATTCCTGACCTAAAAACCTAATTTACAATATTGTATTTCTAAGGATTGCGCGGAGAGTCTACCCATAGAGGTAAATGGATAGAAAGAGGAGTCTATTCTTTATAGCCGACCTCTTCTTTGAGAATTTGAACTGACTCTGGGTTCATAAGGGTTGTAGTGTCGCCAATGGGTTGGTTTCTCACTAGAGACTTTAGAATTCTCCGCATAATCTTTCCGCTTCGTGTTTTTGGCAGTTCATTAGTGAATACTATTTTGTCTGGTCTGGCTGTCGGTCCTATGGTACTGTCAACATGTTTTATTAGCTCTTTTATGAGCTGATCTGAAGGTGCTATTTCTTTTTTCAATGTTACGAAAGCTACGGGAACTTCTCCTTTTATTTCGTGTGGTGCTGCTACAACCGCGCATTCTACGACTGCTTCATGAGTTGTTATGGCGTTTTCTAGTTCTGCTGTTGATAATCTGTGGCCTGCTACTTTCATCACGTCGTCAACTCTGCCGGTTAACCTGATGTTTCCAATTTGATCCCATCTTCTTGCTCCATCGCTTGTGTAGTAGTATTCTTCGCCGTACACGCTGAAGTATTCCTTGTATCTTGCAGGGTTTCTCCATATGTTTCTAAGCATTCCTGGTGCGAATGGGCTTTTCTGCACCAAGTAACCTCCTTCGCCAATGCCCATGGGATTCCCAGACTCATCCAGAACTTCGTGGCTTGTGCCAGGGAAGCTTCTACCGGCAACTGTCGGGATGAACGGGCCTATGCCCGGTAATGAGTTGATCAGGGTTCCCCCCGTTTCGGTTTGCCACCAAGTGTCAATTACTGGGCATCTTCCGCCGCCAATATTGTTGAAATACCAGAGCCATGCTTCTTCGTTTATCGGTTCACCCACTGTTCCGAGTATTCGAAGGCTGTTCAAGTTGTGCTTTTTGGGCCATTCCTCACCCCATTGGATGAACATTCTTATCGCTGTTGGAGCTGTGTAAAAGACTGTTACGCCGTACTTTTCTACTATGCTCCACCATCTGTCTAGTTGGGGATAGTTTGGAGCGCCTTCATACTCTAGCATCGTCACTCCGCACAGGAGCGGCCCATAGCAGCCGTAAGTGTGGCCTGTAACCCAGCCTATGTCAGCAGTGCACCAGAAAACATCTTCGTCATGTAAATCGAAGTCCCATTTTGTCGTCCAGTAAGCTTGTACCGCATACCCGCCCGTGTGATGTTCAACTCCTTTGGGTTTGCCTGTAGTGCCGCTTGTGTAAAGAATGTATAATACGTCTTCGCTATCCATGACTTCTGGTTCGCAGTAGCCGTCAGCGTCTTTCATTAAATCGTGCCACCAGTAGTCTCTGCCTTCAACCATGTTCACATCCATTCCCATCCGTTTAACAACGACAACCTTTTGTATCGATGTTCCTTCAGTTCCCTTGTCTGCTTCCACTTTCAAGTCAATTTGTTTTCCCCGTCTGTGGTATCCATCTACAGTTATGAGAACTTTGGCTTCTGCATCCACCATTCTTTCTTGTAAGGATTTGCCGCTGAAGGCTGAGAAGACTACGCTGTGTATAGCTCCGATTCGAGAGCAAGCTAGCATCGCTATTTGCACTTCTGGAATCATTGGTAAGTATATTCCAACTCTGTCTCCTTTTCTCACTCCGAGACTCTTCAACACATTAGCGAACTTGTTGACTTCGCGGTATAAGTCGAAATATGTGAGCACCCTTTCTTTCTCATTTGGTGGTTCTGGCACCCATATTATGGCGGCCTTGTTTCTTCTCCAAGTTTTTATGTGCCTGTCTAATGCGTTGTAGGACACGTTCATTTTTCCGTTGATGAACCATTTGTAATACGGCGGTTCCCATCGGTAATTTTCGTCCCATTCCTTAAACCAGTAGATTCCTTCCCTAGCAAGTTTAGCCCAAAAATCCGCGTGGTCTTTCCTTGCTTCAGCATATATTGATTCATCTTTTACCCAAGCTTTATTTTTCATTTCGTCAGACGGCCAGAACACATTGTTTTTCTGCGGGTCTTTCTTTACCCACATAACCGGCTTAAATATCATATCGATCACTCTAGGTTTTCATTGAATTTTGCTGGGAAATGCAAGATTTCTGATATAAACTTTCTCTTTTGAACACGTGAAAAGCATCATAAGAAGAGTTATGTGGAGTGTTATGAGACTGTCACTTGTTTGTTGGACATAAAGGTAAAATCGTTCTTCCATGGACTTCGTTCAACACCTCCGCCAATGCAGTGTATACAGCACTCAGCCCGCATATCACTCCTTCAATTCCTAAGATTGTGCTTATCTCTATTACGCCTGCCAAGTCCCACGCCACCATCAACTCTTTTGTCGTTAACAAGAAGAAAAGTATCGCTAAACTCATAAAAACGAATTGTATAGCTCTGTTGGCTTTCAACGTGCCGAAGAACATTATGAACGTGAACAATCCCCACATGAGAAAATATGCAGCCATTGCGTAGTTTGAAGGGGGCTCCCACAAATTCATTGCTGGAAAAACTTTGAGAATTACCAAAGAAAGCCAGAACAAGCCGTAAGATGTGAAGGCTACTGTGCCGAAAGTATTTCCTTTTTTGTATTCCATTACGCCTGCTATAACTTGAGCCAACCCACCATAGGCAATTCCCATTGCTAAGATCATGCTGCCTAACCCGTATGCACCAGCATTATGCAAGTTTAATAGAACAGTTGTCATTCCAAAACCCATAAGTCCAAGAGGCGCTGGGTTTGCCAATGTTTCACTCATATCCATCTACCATCTTGGGTGTGAAAAGTTCTCTTCGGAAAGTATAGGATATAAGCCTTTCCTTGGAAAATCACGTTCTTTTTCTGCTAGCTATGTATTTTCCGACTTCTATACTGAAGAACACTATCGAGGTGAAAGCAACTGCTATAGCCCAGTCAAACAGCTGAGGATATGTTACATTAAATACGCTGTGAAGCGCTGGAATGTAAAGCACCATCAACTGTAAGCCTAGCGAGGAAAGTATTGCTACCCAAAGGAACTTGTTCTTGAACACGCCGACTTTGAAGACGGTATACTTGAGTGAACGAGCGTTCACGGCGTTAATCAATTCCATCAGGACCAGTGCAGTGAAAAGCTGGGTTCTGGCTTCTACGAGATCATAGGTTTCCAGAGTGTAGAAGTATCCGGCTAAGAGAAGCACCGTCATCAATATCGGAACAGCAATTAAGTATACTTTCACGTCTTGTGTGAAAACGCTTTCATTTGGGTCTCTCGGTTTCCTCTCCATAATGTCTGGGTCGCCTGGATCCACACCTAAAGCTATAGCTGGTAGACCGTCTGTTGTCAGGTTCACCCAAAGAATCTGTATTGTTGTTAAAGCTATAGCCGAATCTGATTCACGGCTTAGCATCATGGCGATGAACAACACGAGGATTTCCATAATGTTGCAGCGTAGCAAATAGGTTAAGTATTTCTTGATGTTGTCGTAGATTTCGCGTCCTTCTTTGACTGCTCTCACAATTGTTGCGAAGTTGTCATCTGTCAACACCATGTCTGAGGCTTCCTTTGTGACTTCCGTTCCGGTTACTCCCATCGCTACGCCTATGTCAGCTCTTTTTAAGGCTGGTGCGTCATTCACTCCGTCGCCTGTCATGGCGCAGATGTACCCTTTTTTCCTCAGACCTTTGACTATTCGAACTTTGTGTTCAGGTGAAACCCTTGCATAAATCACAAGGTTTTCAACGATTCCCTCGAATTCTTCATCACTGAGCTTATCCAGCTCTGTACCAGTCAACACTCTGTCTTGTTCTTTTTCATTTTCACCTATCAGGTTCAGTTCTTTGGATACCGCCACGGCTGTCAATTTGTGGTCGCCAGTGACCATGACAACTTTGATTCCAGCTTTTCTGCACATGTGAATTGCTTCTTTAACCTCTTCTCGTGGGGGGTCAATCATTCCCATTATTCCAAGGAAAATGAAGCCTTCCTCTTCCTTCTCACTTAGTGAACTTGCAGATTCTGGCAATTCTTTATATGAGAAGCCTAGATTTCTTAACGCCTGAATAGCCATGGCTTCATTTATCGCTAATATTTGCTTGCGAGTTTCATCAGTTAGCTTGTGCACTTTTCCGTTTATGTAGGCTTTTGTGCATCTTTCCAGAACGATTTCAGGGGCACCTTTCATGTAAGCAATTTTATCTCCGTCTGATAGTTCATGAATTGTACTCATGCGTTTTCTTTCAGAAGAGAAGGGGATTTCGTTTATTCGTGGTTCTTTCTTTTCAATTTCTTCCTTCCATAAACCTGCTTTTGTAGCGGCAACAACTAAGGCGCCCTCGGTTGGATCACCCTTAACAGTCCACCTTCCTTCAGTCTTCTCCAGTCTTGAGTCATTACACAAAGTTGCGGCTTTTAGAAGCAGATGAAGTTCTTTCTCTTTAGCTGGGTCAAGTTTATTGTCTTCTGAGAAGAATTCTCCTTGAGGTTTATAGCCTACACCTTTGACTTTCACCGTTTTTCCGTTTACGTATATTCTCTCTACAGTCATCTCACCTTTTGTCATTGTTCCAGTTTTGTCTGAACATATGATGCTGGTGCATCCTAAGGTTTCAACTGCTGGAAGTCTCCTGACGATAGAGTTCACCCTAGCCATACGGTACATGCCTACAGCAAGGGCACCTGTTACAACTGCTGGTAACGCTTCTGGAACAGCGGCCACTGCAAGGCTTATGCCCCACAGAATCATGTCCAGAATTTCGCGTCCTTTTATCATACCGAAAACTGCTACAAGAAGGCACACTGCGACTGAGAGTATTCCAAGCCACTTGCCAACATTTGCCATTCGCTTTTCAAGCGGCGTTTCTTCTTCTTCTGTGACTTGAACCATCTTGGCGATTTTTCCGAACTCGGTTTCCATGCCGGTCGATGTGACAACTGCCCTGCCTCGTCCATAGACGACAGCTGTCCCTGTAAATACGGTGTTGCGTCTATCGGAGACTATGGTTTCTTCAGGTAGAGGCTTAACATCTTTATTAACTGGAGTGGATTCACCTGTTAATGGAGCCTCATCTGTTTTCATGTTCATAGCTTCGATGAGCCTAGCGTCTGCAGGTACTTTATCTCCAGTGTGCAGCAAAATGGTGTCGCCAGGAACAATGTTGCGTGTTTCAAGTTGCACTTCCTTACCGTCACGCAAAACCGTGGCCGTTGGAGCAGTCATCTTCTTAAGAGCTTCTAAGGCCTTTTCTGCCTTATACTCTTGGGAGAAGCCTAGAACTGCGCATGCCATGACTATAGCTATTATAACTATAGCGTCGTAAGCTTCGCCTACAGCGAAAGAAAGCCCTGTGGCAATTAACAATATTATAATTAATATATCCGTAAACTGTTCAAGAAAGAGTCTGAACGGTGACTTTCGCTTTTCCTTTTTCAGCTCGTTAGGTCCGAACTTTTGCAAGCGTTCCTGCGCTTCTTCTGAGCTCAAACCATCCATTTTAGCGTTTAATGCACTCATAGCTTCATTGCTTTTCATGCTGTGCCATGGTTTCGACGTTAACTCGGCCCCCTCGCTCAAGACGTGAACTAGTTAGTAAAATAGCAAGCTCTTTTATTCTTTTCCATACCATATCATTGTTTGATCAATTAAGTTTATAAAAGAGTTTATAAGTCATCTACAAGTCTTTAAAAAAAGCAAAGGCGAAAGGAGAAGGAACAGATGGATTTGTCTGAGCCATGGTTAATAGCGCCAATATCTGCCCTCATGTCACTTCTAGTAGGGCTCTACCTTTACCATTACATCAACAAGCAAGACAGTGGAACAAAAAGAATGAGGGAAATTTCTGCGGCAATTAAGGAAGGAGCAGATGCCTTCATAAAGAGAGAATACACAATTCTCGCAATTTTCGTTTTGATTGTGGCCATATTCCTTGGTATTGTTCTTCCTAAACCTTTGTGGGACGCCGAAGCCAATATGATTAAAAACCTTAGTTTAGCATTGGCATACATGTTTGGTGCTTTCTTCTCGGCCTTAGCCGGGTTCTTCGGTATGGATGTGGCGACGAGAGCAAATGCAAAGGCAGCCCAAGCAGCCAAAGAAGGATTCACCAGAGCGTTCCCTGTTGGATTTCGCGGTGGAGCCGTCATGGGTTTGTCGGTCGTTGGTTTTTCCTTGCTTGGATTAAGCATAGTCTATGGAATTACACGTGACCCCGGAATAGTGCTAGGTTTTAGTTTTGGCGCAAGCGCATTAGCTCTATTTGCAAAAGCTGGCGGTGGCATCTACACCAAAACAGCGGATATAAGCGCCGACTTGGTGGGCAAGGTTGAATTGGGTATTCCAGAAGATGACCCCAGAAATCCCGCGGTTATAGCGGATAATGTCGGTGACAATGTAGGTGATGTCGCTGGTATGGGTGCAGATCTAGCCGACTCTTACATTGCAAGCATAGTGGCGGTAATGATACTTGGACAAGCCATTTCAAACCTTCTAGGCAACAATACGTTCATAGAAATCGGTTTGGTTTTTGCTGGTTTAGGAGTGATTGCATCCGTATTAGGCGTCTTGATCGTTAGGGGAGGTAATAATCCTGGGAGAGCACTTAACCTTGGGACATATATCACGTGCATAGCCTTCGCAGTTTTAACCTATGTAGTTTCAGCTTACCTCGGTTATGATGTTAGAATATGGGGGGCAGTAGTAGTAGGGCTGATAGCCGGCGTCATCATAGGCATAACTTCAGATTACTTTACATCAATAGATCGTATGCCTGCAAAAAAAACTGCAGAGACTTCCCAGAGTGGGACAGCCTTGAACATTATAACAGGCTTCTCTTATGGTTTGCATAGTGTTTTTCCGCCACTTGTTGGTATAGGACTAGCCTCAGCCATAGCCTATTTCCTAGGTTACGATATCGGAGGATTTCAATATGGAGTATTTTGCGTAGGAATGGCAGCTCTAGGGATGCTTTCCATTGTGGGAATGATAGTCTCAAGTGACGCTTATGGTCCAATAGTTGATAACGCAAAAGGAGTAGCTGAGCAGTCTAACCTTGGAGAAGAAGCAATAGCTATAACAGATAAGCTCGATGCTGCAGGCAACACTGCTAAAGCCATAACAAAAGGTTTCGCCATAGGAGCCGCAGGGCTGACAGTACTCTCATTACTTGCAGCATTTTATACAACTGCAACTCAAATGGGTGTCGACGTTGTTTTTGACCTAATGGATCCAATAGTCTTGCTTGGCGCTTTCATTGGCATCGCCATGCCGCCTGTTTTCTCAGCAATGGTTATGTTGGGTGTAGGCAGAAACGCTTACAGAATGATTGACGAAATTAGACGTCAATTCAGAGAAATTCCAGGATTAAAAGAGGGAAAGGAAGGAGTGAAACCTGATTACGCAAGATGTGTCGACATCGCAACTACAGGTGCGTTGAGAGAGCTTCTGCCTGCGAGCACCATGACAATAGCCGTAACTTTGCTCGTAGGTTTCTTGGGCGGAATAAAAGCTCTTGGCGGATACTTAGCAGGCAGCATTTTCTCAGGGTTGTTATTTGCTTTGCTAATGGCAAATTCTGGAGGATTATGGGACAATGCCAAAAAACACATTGAAGAAGGAGCCTTTGGAGGTAAAGGCTCAGAAGCACATAAAGCCGCAGTCGTAGGTGACACAGTTGGAGACCCTTTCAAAGACACTGCAGGACCCTCGCTCAATACTATGATTACCGTAATGGCATTGGTAGCCTCACTATTCGCCACTTTGATAGCACAATACAATCTGTTCGAATTGCTAGGCTGGGGCTGACAACTCACTCACCAGCCCCCTTATCACCTATCATCTATACTCATTTCTGGCATGAATTGGTTACCCACCCACGCATCAAAATAACCTCCGGACACCTAGAAAGAATAAAAGAATCTGTTCATCTTCACTGCAGTTATCACCTGCGCCCTAATACGACTTCGCGCTCTCTCTCTACTCAGATTGGGATAAAAAAGTGTTAGTGAACAGACTTGAAAGGTTGAAATCTCAGATTCCTTTTTCTTTTAGTTTTTGATAGAAAGCTTCACGGTTTACTAAGGAAATTCCTGTCTCACGATACTTTTCATTTATCAGGGTAACACACATCTTTGTCATTAATGGCAAGAAGCGGTCAATTTCCAACATATCTTTATTGGAAAGTTGTGTAACGGCAATAAAACCCTTTGTGGTTTTTATATGGGCACATCTATCCCTCAAGCTATGGATGTAATTAATGAGGTTTTTCTTCTGTCTAAGAGTTCTGAATTCTTCTTCAAATCTATCTGTTAACTCTTCGATTTGTTTGGTCCATTTTTTCTTCTTTTTGAACTCTAGCTCTAGTAATTTGTATAGGGATAGATACCTGTATTGAAGGGGCAATCTTTTGTCTTGTGCATCGGCGATTAGTTTTATTTGAACTCTAATGGGAAACGCGGTGACGAAAGTATTTCTGATATTTTCAATATGAGGGTCAAAATTTGGATTCACTATTTCCTCTATTTTCACATGGAAGTTTAGTGCTTCTCCTAGCTTTCTGAAATTCCACAGGAGTCTTGGAAATAATGAGACATCATGGTCATAAGTAAGTCTTAGGACAGAGAGAATATGTTCCTTTATCATTTGAATTGTCTCCAATTCTTTTTGTTGAAGGGCTTTATCTGCTACATTAGGTATGTCAATTCTTATCATGTAGAGCTGGTTGGTGTTTGTGAAAAAAGAGACTTTGTATTCTTTCAACTTTGTCTTAACTACTGCAAAAGAGGAAGGTTGTACACTAACGTCATCGTGGTATTCCAAAAGAAGTGGTTCAACTATCAAGTAATAATGACAATTCATCAATTGTTTATGCGCTTTTGTATCTATCTTACTTTACCCCCGTTAAAGGATAATGGGGGGCTATAAATCGGTTCGCATTAAAGCAAAATGACGCGCGCGCACCTCTACCCTGAGTCTCGCCCGAGCTACGTCAGGCCGTTTCGAGGCTAATCAATTTCAATTACTGCAGGCTTTTTCCAGCCGTGCTTCCACCTGTGTTTGTCAAAATACTTGCCTATCCAACCTTTAGCACCGACTAAAATCTTATGAACCTTTTTCAGATGCTCTCTTCTCTTGCTTTTCAGGACAGGTATACCGCATATCTTACAAACTATGTATGGTTTTGGATTCATTTTCTTCTCTTCTTTTTGAAGTCGATAAAATCGGTATACGCGTTATTAAGGATTCTCTTCTTTTTTCTCATTTTCCTGAGCGTGCGAACCTAATTAATCCAGAAAACGCGCGCCAAACATAATCAACAAACTACAAAATGAATTCTATTGCTTCTTATTTCCTTTTTTTCTAGCTCAAACTAGACAGATTTATTTGATGGTATGATCTGCAAGAAAGGCAGCTATTTTCTTCTCCATGCCAGCGCGCGCAATGGTTAGATTATGAATCTACCTTTCTCGTAGATTAGTTCCTTGTCTGCATAGATTCTTCCAGTTCGCATGTCTTTGAGAAGATCCCAATGAATAGATGATTTGTTTTTGCCACCAGTTTCTTTGGAAAAAGGAGCATATCCCAAGGCAAGGTGCATGCAGTGTCCCATCTTTTCATCAAAGAGTATATTCTTTGTGAACTTGTCTATTGCGGTGTTTGTGCCAATTGCTATTTCGCCGATTCTTTTTGCTCCTTCGTCAGCTTTGATGATTTCTTTGAGAAAGTCTTCGCCTTTTTCAGCCTTGGATTTTATAACTTTGCCATTCTTGAACCTGAGAGTAACGTCTTCCACTTCTCTGCCCATCTGCGCATAGATTCCAGGATAGGTAAATCTGATTTGTCCTTGAGCAGAATTTTCAATTGGGCATGTGAAGACTTCACCGTCAGGCATGTTTACATGGCCATCACAATTGACCCACTTTCGACCTTCTACATTAAGTCTGAGGTCTGTATCTTCGCCAACAAAACGCATACTTTTAGTTTTATTAAGTCGTTCCACAGCATTTTCTTGCATTTTTGAAAGGGCTCTCCATTCTTCAACTGGATCGTTCTTGTCTAGAAAGCATGCCTTCGCAACAAAGTCTTGATACTCAAATAGTGACATTTCAGCTTCTTGAGCAAAAGCCTGTGTTGGATATGGTATAATAGCCAAGGCTCCTGGTTTCACGAGTCTCTTTGCGCGGATTTCAACTATTTCTCGTTGCGAAGCAGCATGTCGCTTCAGTTTAGTTGGAGGTACCTTAGACAACCTTTTCACGTTGGTTTCTGCAAAAATCTGGATAACTGCGTCAATTTCACTGTAGAAAAGACGAACAAACGGGGATACAAATGTTATCTGTCTTTCAGTGCCATATGTAAACAATAATTCCTCTAAGCCATTGAAGTCTTTAGCTCTCAAATGCAGTACTGGATGACCGCCTTTCAGAAGAATATGCTTGTACAGTTGTTGGATTAAAGGTTTGGCAACAATGTTTCCAACAATTCCTATTTTCTTCCCTTCAGAAACTGGCACACAATATTCTGTCGCGAGAATTGCAAGTTGTTCTACATCAAATAACGGCAATTTTCAGTCACCTTTTGAGTATACTATTCTTCTCATAAGCATATATATAGCGCTGAAGAAAGCGCGCGCTATCTAGAAGCAAGCTGGGAAGAGAGAAGAAGCAAGATCGAGAACTAGGGGACCATACAGAAAAGCACTCAAGCAGTAGAACCTAGTTCCATAAGCTATAAGAGTGTAGAAAACATCTAAGTTTGTGTTCATGAGGAAATGGTAAAGAGGAGAAGCGCGCTCTCAAGTTTCTAAGTTCAAAAGTTTCCAGTGCGCGCGTTTTGTGACAATCTTATCCCTCGTAGTTTTCATCAAGTTTATTGTTGAGGGGTAACTTTTTGTGTATT
>JGI2172J19969_10000973_pt1 | contig 12884 bp, 10 predicted proteins | sample DeeMarSWOR230_32_FD_19969 | JGI IMG/M metagenome (IMG submission 19969)
ATGTGGAGGAAGAAACCCACTGTTGCCTTTGGCAACCTTTCTCTTAGGAGCTTGGGGAGGAGCATTAAGTGATAATCGTGTACCCAGATAATATCATTAGGCCTGGCAATTCCGGAAACTACGTTGGCGAAAGCTGTGTTGACTCGTTCATAAGCCTGCCAGAAAGCTTCGCTGTATTCCGCATAGAGGGGGAAGTAGTGAAAAAGAGGCCAGATAGTTCTGTTGCAGATACCCTGGTAGTAGGCTTCGACATCGTGCTGTGAGAGAGGAACCGGGTAGCAGTTTTCAGCTAGTAATCTCTCCATGATGTCTTTTTCCTTTTTTATTTTTTTCCGGCCTATCCCCGCCCATCCTATCCAGAGGCTGGGGTAGGATTTGTACCACGACCTTAGACCTGTAGCCAGGCCACCAACACTGGGCTCGACGTGCAAATCGCCTTTCCTCTCCAGAATAGTGAGAGGCAGCCTGTTTGAAACAATTAACAACCGCTGCATGATTTTCTACTCCAATTCCACTTTGCAGTCATCACCTATGAACAGCCTTATCTTTTCTTGGCTTTTCCCCCGTCCCGCTAAGACCGTATTTCTACCGATGACACTATCAGCCAGGTGCTCGATTTTCAAAATCTGGCAATTCTCCAGTATTACCGAATGCTCCAGGGATGAATCCTCGATCACCGTCCCAGCCCTGATGTTGGTGAAAGGTTGGATAAGGGAATTTTTTATCCGACAATTTGCCGCGATAAATACCGGACCTCGAACGAGGCTGCTTTCTAATTTTGTTCCCTCCCCAATTTGGACTTTGCCGACGATGTGGCTTTGCGAATCCACTTCCCCTTTAATGTCCCGCTTCAAGAAGGCGTCAAGAACAACACGATTAGCCTCAATGAGCCCATCATTGCTGCCGATGTCAAGCCACCAACCCCGGAGAAGGTGGCTTCTAATCCTCTTTCCCATCTCCAGAAGCTTCTGGATGGCGTCGGTTATCTCCAGCTCCCCCCGCCAGGAAGGCTTTGTTTGAGCTATAGCTTTGTGAATCTCAGCGGTAAAAAGGTAAACTCCGATTATAGCCAGGTTGCTCCTGGGTTTCTTGGGCTTTTCTACCAGATTTACCACTCTTCCCGAAGAGTCGAGCTCAGCTACGCCAAAAGCCTTGGGATCGGGCACTTCCTTGAGGAGAATGCTGGCATCGGAGTTGGAAGCGTGGAACTCGCCCAGGAAGTCTTTGACGCCTTCCTGGATGAGGTTGTCGCCCAGGAACATGAGAAATGGTGAATCGCCGAGGAAGCCCTGGGCTACCTTGACAGCGTGCGCCAGCCCCAGGGGTTCAGGCTGGATGATGAATGTAATCTTCGCTCCCCACTTTGAGCCACTACCTGTGGCCTCCTCTATGTAGGGGCCGGAGTCTGGAGATACAACGATGCCGATATCTTTGATGCCAGCTTCTTTTATATAGTCCAGCACATGGAATAGAATCGGCTTATTGCCCACTGGCAGGAGGTGCTTCGGGACGGTATTAGTTAGCGGCTTAAGTCTCGTGCCTTTGCCGGCAGCTAAGATTAAAGCTTTCACCCAGCCACCCCACTACCGTGCTTGTTGACTTGCCCACACATCTTCCCGACCGACTACCCCCTTTCAGCTTTACCCTAATCACTTGAGATAGTGTAACGTACGAGGTACTGCTTTATAAAGTTTACCGCATCAATATGGGTTAGGTCAACCCTGTTTAGCATTACCCATAGATAAAAGAATCGCCGCAACAGCCCGGCAGCGAAGCCCTAGTTGTCAGGCCGACAGTCGGGGATACGGTCCTTTTTATTTAGTTTTAGGCCCTTTCAAGAAATCTAGATTTCTCGGCATTGATTCCAGGGGCATTTCAAAACGAAGTTCAGGAACCTCTTCATAATTTTTATTTTTAATCCACCCGGCTTGCGTGTAGTAATACGAAAATCCTCCTTTTGTTTCAATACTTTCATAATCAGCTTTGTATTCTTTTGATATCCAATTTCCCATTTTCAATCTTTCTGGAGTGGGATTGATTGTTACATGTCCATAAAAAGAAGGAACTAAAACACAATCTCCCTTCGTTGCTTTTACATAGCAAACATCCTGGATTTTCCCCTCTCCTTCCTTTTGCATTAAAAAAATTCCTTCTCCCTCCAAAACAATATATAATTCTTGATATCCCCCGATGTGGTAATGTCCTTTTGTTTTTACAAATTCCTGCCCCAGCATCTTGGGCGGAATTGTCGTAATATCATACCTTAAGTCATCTTTCTCCTCGATCCCTCGCTCCATATAATAAACCTCGAAGTTGGGGGCGGCTCTTGCCCATGCCTTGTCATAAAGGACCATCTTCATATCATCCAGATACCGAATTTCCGTTTCTATTCCCATATTCCTCCTCGTTTTATGCATTAGTTTCCTATGATTTCGCTGGTTTAAGGTGATTCAGAATTTCTGACTTGTCGAATTGCCGGTAAACGGAGGCATTATCTAAATCAACCATGGTTAACCCTCGATATCTTGCTACCCATGCTCTAATTGACTGAGCTATGGTTCCCGTTTAGAAGAATACTCCAATTAAGCGATTCAGGCAACCCACACAAAATACATGCGTTAATGTTCCAGGTTGCTTCGGCGAGTTCCCTCGCAATGACACGCGGTAACTGGTAAACAGTCTCCTGATATTCTCATTGACATTTAGATAAACTATCATTAACCTTATCAGAACGAGCAAAACTTCCTTTAGTGTGAGATGGCCGTGGTTGGAGACAAGAAGAAAGTGCTTATCCTGGGCGCAGGTGCGGCGGGGCTTGGCGTGGCACTGGAGTTGAAGAAGGCCTCCGCTGGTGCACCGGAGCTGGAGGTAACACTGGTGGACCAGCGGAATTATCATCACCCCCTGCCCTTTATATGGCACGTTGTTAGCGGGAGCGTTGAGCCCAGTCATATCTCTTTCCCCTTGCATGCTCTGCTGAGACGGAGGGGTGCTGAGGGAGAGGTTAAATTCAAGCAGAGCCGGGTGCAGGGTATAGATGTGGAGAAGAAGATAGTCAGCACCGACGATGGAGAGCTGGAGTGGGACTATCTGGTGGTAGCCCTGGGCAGCACTACCAATTTCTTTGGAATGGCCGATGTCGAGGAAAATTCGCTAATCTTCAAATCTCTGAGGGATGCTGTCGATATCCACAATCACATTTTGGACAACTACGAGGCGGCGTTGCGGGAAGTAGATGAACAACGCCGGCGTGAGCTACTCACCTTTGTGGTGGTGGGAGGCGGACCCACCGGGATAGAACTGGCTGCGGCTATTCAGGACTTCGTGAGCAAGGCGCTGGTACGGGATTACCCTTCCCTGATGTCTCAGACACGGGTGTTCCTGGTCGAGGCACAAGATGCTCTCTTGTCTGGCATGAAGGCTAAAATGTCGGAACTGGCTATCAGCCGGCTACGCTCTCGAGGAATTGGTGTGTTATTGAAAACTCGTATTAACAAGGTCTTGTCGGGCGGTATCCAGACTGCCGATGGGCAGACTATAGCAACCAGCACTGTTATTTGGGTAGCGGGGGTGAAACCGGTAGATGTTGTGGAATCGCTGCCTTTTGAGAAAGCGAAGGGTGGGCGCATCGTGGTGAATCAGTATATGGAAGTCCCGGAGTCACCCGGGGTCTACGTGCTCGGCGATTGCGCTTATTTATTACAGGAGAATGGTTCGGTGCCCTATCCCCCGACCCAGCAGGTAGCTATGCGACAGGGCCCGGCCTGTGCCAGGAACATCGTCCGCGCTATGCGGGGTCAGGACCAGCTTCCCTTCCGTTACAAGTTTAAGGGGCAGGTAATATATATGGGCAGGAACCTGGTGGTGGCTCAGTTGGGGAATCGTGTCTTCGATGGCTTCGCTGCCGCGCTGGTGCGGCGATTCTATTATCTGTGGGTATTTATCTCATATCTTGGGCTGCCAACGGAATTCAAGAGAAAGCTGGGTGCCGTTCGGGATTGGATACCTGCCTACTTCTACCATCGCAATACTGCTCACCTGGAGTGAGCGGCGGACGCGGTCAGGGAGGGTTATAGCCCTTCACCCTCGGTAAATCTTAGCCATAGCCTCTCCCCGTCGGTAATGAACTCGATGGTGCCATCCTCATCTGTGCGATAAACATTGTCCTCGTCCAGCCTGTCAATCAGTCTCTCCAACACTTCAGGGCTGGGATGTCCAAAGGTGTTATCCGCCCCCACCGAAATTACAGCCACTTCGGGGTCGACCACAGCCAGAAAATGCGGAGAAGTCGAGGTCTTACTGCCATGATGGGCTACCTTAAGCACAGTGCTTTTCAAATTGGCTCGCCGCCCGATAAGCTCGAATTCAACTTCCTCTCTGATGTCGGCAGTAAACAGGAAACTGACCTTGCCCCAGGTCAGCCTCAGCACCACCCCGTTGTTATCAACATCGTGGCTCGTTCCCTCAAATAAGACTTCTGGCGGATTGAGCACCTCCATCTTGATTCCATTGCCTAGGTCAATTTCTTGTCCTGCCCGGGCTATGTTATATTTGATTCCTTTATCTTCAATAAGCCTGAGCCATTCCTGATAGATAGAGGAGTTATAGGATACTCCAGACTCAAGTACTTGCCTCACTTTGTACCTCTGAATGACCTCTACCAGGCCTGTGACATGGTCGGCTTGAGGTTGGGTGCAAACCATGAGGTCTATTGTCTTATCCCAGAAGGGAAGCTTCTTGCTCAACTCCAAAATAATTTTCTGGGGGTCGGGGCCGCCATCGATGAGTATGTCCTGACCATTGGGCGTCTGAATCAGGATGGCATCTCCTTGTCCCACATCGAGAAAACTCACGTGAAGCTTGTCATCGGGCGTGGTCAGAGCTACAGACCACACCAGGATAACTACTACCAAAAGGGGAAGGATAAGCCATTTCATAGAAAAGCCGAGGCGAGGTTTAGGAATGCCTTCAGCGACTTTCTTTATTCCTGAAGTCAACCTGGAGGAAAAATCAGCCAATGGCTTTCGGTAGTTAAGGAATGCTATAACTCCAGCCAATATAGCATAGTACCCCCAGATATGCCAGGTGGGAATAGTGGATACCTCTAATGAAGAGTGGGGTAGCGTATCAAAGTCTTGAACTACAAAAACGAGATAGCTGAGAAAAAGCCAAGCCAGCCAGCCGAATATTTGAGCCACAAGCGAAGCAAGTAGTCCCACGAAGGCGACTAATGCTGCCGTGACTATGATAAAGGGCAAAGCCGGCAGGGAGAAGAAGGTTGCTGGCAAGGCAACCAGGGAGACAATGCCGAAGTTATAGGCTATAAGCGGCCCAACTGCCACGATAGCTGCCAGGGTTGCGGCAAAGCCGTCGGTTACGATACTCCCTGCGGCCGCCATCCTTTCTCTGGCTCTAAATAAAGAAGCGACACCCTTTCTTCCCCACGCCTGGAAGTATGGGTAGAGGAGAATAAGCCCGGCCATAGCCAGAAAGCTGAGTTGAAAAGAGACACTCCACAGGACATGGGGTTGGATTCCCACCATTACAGCGGCAGCGAATGCCAGGGCAATGATGGCGCTTCGCTGTCTCCCCAGATATTCAGCTATTAGAAACAAACTTCCCATGATTGCCGCTCGAATTATCGGCGGATGCATCCCGGCGAGCAGGGCATAGAGCCACATAAGCGCCAGGGTCAACCAGATGTATATGGAACGCCGCCGGCCAAAGACCAGAATGCCAAAGCTGAGGAGCATGGCAATAATGATGCTGATATGTAAGCCGGAAATAGCTAGCAGGTGTGCTGTCCCCGTCCTGGAAAAGGCTTCGTAAAGAGAATCAGGTATGTTTCCTCTCAAGCCCAGCAAAATACCTTGAGCTAATGAACCTTGTGGCTCAGGCAAAGCTCTGGCTAAGGAGGCAGAGAGCCGTTCCCTCAAAGAGTAAATCCACTGCAAAGGTTTCAAGCCCTGGCCACGGTCTAGAACTTCTACCCTGGGATAATAGATGACCGAATAAATTCCCTGGCGAGCCAGATAGTTTTTATAGTCAAAGTCTTCAAATTGAGGAGGGGTCTCCAGCTTTCCTGTTATTTTGAGCACATCCCCATAATGGTAGGTTGGGTATCGCGGAACTCGAATCAAGGCGGTTCCCGATACCTCTTCCTTTTCGTCATTTGCAATTATTTCGGTGGCGGAGAATGTCAGCAGGCAATATCTATCCCGAATGTCAGGCTCCTCTACCACCATGCCTTGAATCTCTACGGTTCCCTTATCGTTGTAGAAGCAGAGGGAATGTTCATCTACTGGAGGTAAGCTTGACGGGAAGCGAAGCCCGCCGCCGAGGAGGGCAAAGAGGCATAAGCCAGCTACTATTAAGGTCTTCTTGCTGCCGGGGAGGAAAGGTATGAGCGCGAAGGGGATAAGTCCGAAGGCAAGGGCAGGCAAAGGCAGGCTAATCTTTGAACCCAGGAATATCCCAGCTACCCAGGCACAGCTAACATAGAGAAGCCACATGCAAAAGCCCCCAATCCCGTACGACTATGTTGAGACCTAGTTTACCAGTTTGCGTTGACAAATTGCCAAATACACAATACAGTTTTATCAGGCAATACAATATAAGTAGTTAGGGCCTCAAGGACGCCTAGATGAGGAAAAAGGACTTTCTCTGGCTTCTCCTGTATCCTGTCTACCAGACTATCGGCACGATCAGGCATGAAGGAAGCCATGCCCTTGCAGCAATGGCAGAGGGAGCTGAGATCACGGAATTCGTATTCTGGCCCCACTTCCGCAACGGGGAATTCTTCTTTGGGTATTCATCCTGGGAAGGTTTCACGACTTGGTTTACCTTCGCTGCCCCGTACTTCTGCGACCTGATCACCTTCTTCGTCGCCCTATTGGTCATTCTCGAAGCTAAACCCAAGCGCAGGTGGCTGTGGTTCAATATCCTGATAATCGGGATGCTATCACCTCTGGTAAACAGCGCCTACAGCTACTTCCGTGGGTTAAGGGTTCTAAATGATGTCGGCGAACTACTGCGCGCTCTTAATCCCATTGCCGTTCACTTGTACTTCGTTCTCACGTTACTGTTCTATGCTTGGGGGCTATACTACTGCTTTCGCAAGAAAATATCGGATCTAACATAGGATATATACTGGTAGCCCAACCAATGGATTTGGAAAGGAGGAAAGCTCATGGCAAGCAACGAACTTCAGATGATTATCGACACATTCAGATCGGGTCCCAAGATATCAGACCTCAGTATTGAGGAACAACGTGCCAAAGTGGAGGTTGACTTGACGCAGTTCCAAGTTCCAACGGACGTACGTTGTGACCCGGTTGATGCAGGAGGTGTTCCAGCCGAATGGATTACTACTCCCGGTATGGTGGCTGAACGAGTTATTTACTACCTACATGGCGGTGGTTATGTATTAGGTTCAATCAATACACACCGTGAGATGGTTTCTCGGTTGTCGCGAGCGGCAAGTGCTAGAGTACTCATCCTCGACTACCGGCTTGCCCCAGAAAACCCGTTCCCAGCGGCAGTGGACGACTCCACAGCAGCCTACCGCTGGCTCCTTTCTGTTGGGGTAGATCCTGCTCGACTTGTAATTGCCGGCGAATCTGCTGGTGGAGGTCTGACTGTAGCAACACTCGTGGCATTACGAGATGCGGGTGAATCACTACCACGGGCAGCGATCTGTCTCTCACCATGGGTGGACCTGGAATGTCTAGGGGAATCTATTGTCACTAAAGCGGAGATAGACCCTGTATTAACTAGAGATTATGGACTGCTGATGTGGGCGAAGGCTTACCTAGGGGACACTGACCCTCGTACGCCCTTAGCGTCTCCCCTATATGCAGACCTGACGGGTTTACCCCCGCTGTTGATTCAGGTAGGAACTGCGGAAGTACTATTAGATGATGCCATACGCTTGGCTGACCGTGCACAAACCGCTGGTGTGAATGTCATTCTAGAGCCGTGGGATGATATGATCCATATGTGGCATTTCTTTGCTGCCATACTCCCAGAAGGGCAGCAGGCAATTGACAGGATTGGCGAATTCATCCGCCAACACGCCTGATAACGCGATACCTATCAGCCAAACTGAAGCAAGCAATTCTTCGGCAAGTGCTATAATTGCGATTACTCGGCGAACTGGGCTTTTGCTTGATGAGTAGTCCCGCCAACGGATTTGGAGACGGTTATTTCGTCTGGCCTCTGTTTACTCGTCAAGGAGAAAAGTTATCTTCATCTGGACTCGGTACTCGGATATTTCTCCCTTGTCATCGAGTAGGATTTCCTGATTCCAAATCCACGCAGATTTGACATTCCTAAGAGTTTTTTGGGCACGAGCAATTCCTTTTTTCATCGCATCATCAAAGCTGATATTAGAGGATGATTTGACTTCAGTCGATCTTGAAATAGACATTGGTGCCTCCCTCCGATATTTATTCCACTGGATTTTATGTCGTAAAATCTAGCAAGGATAATTATAGCACTTTAATATAATTGCCGCATTGGAACCGTCAATGCAACGATTCGATGTATTGCGCAGTCGCTTGTCTCGGTCAATGCAAGACGAGGAACTTATATTGACGACTGGCGAGGATACTAAGTATCGAAGGACACCACAAAGAGGCATATTGAAAATTCCTTCAATAATGTGGTATTATATTCTCCATAAGAATTAGCGCCTTAGAACCAACATAGGGTTCGTGGTCAAGTGTGTGCGTTAGAGAGTTGCGGTAGTTCCTACACTGCTCAGTCGGGCATATGTAGATGTGTGACCTGGGCTCCTTCTCGCAGCCGCGGTAGAATCCTCCCTCCCTTTCGAAACCTAAGACTGTTCAGTAATGTTGTTGCCTCGTGTTACCCATATAGTCAGCCAGCACAAGGTATTGACTTCTGCTACCCTATGATGGCATTATGGAAATGAAAAGATAGAGTACAATAGCATTTTACAAGGAGGTGAAAATCATGGATGCATTTACCAAAAAGCTATTGGCGAGCCTGGTGGCGATAGCGATGATAGCTACGGCGTTCACGAGCTTTGTAATGATGGGGACTACACAGGCCCTGTCACCGACTTGCCCACTGGATGAAGACTTCTCAGGCTCCTGGCTGCCCGCCGGGTGGACACAAGAAGAAACTGACGAGTGGATACAGTGGGACAGCGACTATGCTGGAGGAACGTCTCCAGAAGCAGATTTGGCATGGGATTATATTTATGGTAACTATGCATATCTCGATTCCAAACCAGTTGACACCACCAGTGCGACAAGCCTGACGCTGGAATTCAAATCCTTCATAGATGACTATTGTTGCACCGGTGGCTTGGATGACGAAGATTGCGACTACGGCGGTGAATGTGGTTCCTATGATTGTAAGGTTTACACCAGAGCCAATGGAAGCGATTCGTGGACTGATGTCACACCCTGGAGCAACCCCATCTACGGCAACGTTGGCCCTGACACCTACTCGATTGACATCAGCTCTGATATTGGAAGCGCCACCCAGGTGCGCTTCGAGTTCGATGGCTATTATTATGCCATAGACGACTGGTATGTGGACGATGTGAAAATTTGTAGTGATGCGGTGAACAATCCTCCAAACACACCATCCAATCCCTCCCCAGCAAACCATGCCACCATGGTCCCTGTCAGTGCCAGTTTGAACTGGACGGGAGGAGACCCCGATGCTGGCGATACGGTAACCTACGACGTGTACTTTGGCACCAACGAAAGTCCGCCCTTTGTAGAGACGATCGGGCCCTACCCGGCAACGCAGTCTTCCCTGACCTATGACCCGGGTGCCCTAAACCCCAACACCCAATATTACTGGGGGATAGTGGCTACGGATAACCATGCGGCATCAACAACCGGGCTTTTATGGGAATTCACCACGGGCAGCGGCGTATGCCAGGATGAGCCCAGTCCAGAAGTGGCGTTTGCCAGCCTGATTGCCGAGGGTAAGCTGGTTATAGCGTATAACTTTAATCCCTGGACTACCGTGCCCACAGCCGTGGCTGGGTGGACCTGGTATGATCCCGAATTGCCGCCTACTCAGAACAACCTCTATCAGTTGTATCTGTACACAGCTTTCTGGATCAAGGTGACAGAGGAGTGCTGGTTAACCTACGGAACCTGGAACCAACCCCACCTTGCTGCGGGTTGGAATAACCCAGTTTGGTTAGGTTGCTAGAATATTGGTTTAGGTCCCAAGCTGATGAGCTTGGAGCGTATAGACATTACCTAGACCAGGCATTCTATTCTGCTTGGTAATTCTAATAGTAGTCGTTGTCTACGCCTTCAGGCATCCTGATATTGACGACTGGTGAGGGCACTAAGTATCGAAGGACACCACAAAGAGGCATAATGACGGTTCTCTCGCTTGTGATACAATGACTCTCTGAGGCTCATATCCATGAAAATAGTTGGCATCTTTTTGATTGCGGTAGCCTTAGTTGTCGGGATGGTGGGATGTGCTCCTGTTCAATACAACCTCACTATCGATAGTACCTGTGGAGGGGTGGTAACTACCCCTGGAGAGGGGACTTTTACCTATTTCGAGGGGAATGTTGTGAGACTGGTGGCTAGGCCGCTTCTGGGCTACTTTTTTGTCAAATGGACCGGCGATGTGGCGACGATCGACACTTTCAATTGCTTCTTAACAAACATCACCATGAACGGAGATTACTCCATAACAGCTAACTTCGTCGGATGTGGCTCCGGGGGCTGAGATGCACGGGTAACACTCACGGTATGTTGAGTGATAATAACTTGCCATGGAAGTAACCGGAATGAGAAAGTCAGCCAGCTTTCATTTCTTTAAAGGAAAACCCATTGCCCCGACAAATCGGGGCGAAGAATCTCGCCCAGTTGTAGGACGGCATTTCATATACCACTCTGCCGAGTAGGCGGCCATAGTAGGCTTGCTGGCGCTGGTCTCAGTGACACTGGCTACATAGGTAAAAAGGCGGCGAGGCAGCACAGATGGCGCTGATTCGATTTAGAGCCAAGCTATCCTTAAACTTCATCGAGCTGGCAAGTGGTATAATTAGGATGTGTACTTTACCTGACGGGTAACTCAGCCGGCGGATTTGGAGCAAAATTAGGGAGGTTACAAATGAAAGAAGAACAAGCAGAGAAGTTGATAAAGATATTGGAGAAGATAGCCGCTGAACTGGGGGACATAGAGAATGCCTTGCGAAACATAGCGGCCCGTAAGTATGGGATAAGCCATTAAAAATGGATAATCTCATTTAGACCTTAATGCTGAGTGAGTGTATTATTTGGATTAGATGGCCTAGCCAGCGGATTTGGGGAGGGCAGACATTGTGCAGGCCAGACATTATATTCTGCTTGATAATACTAATAGCGGCAGTAGTCTACGCCTTCAGGCATCCCGATATTGACAACTGGTGGGGGCACCAAGTATCGACGGACATTACAAAAGGGCCATTGACACCTTCTGCGCTAGTGATACAATAGTATTGTGAAGGAGATACGCGTGGAAAGAATTGGCAGCTTCTTGGTTGTGGCAGCCTTAATTGTCGTGATGGTAGGTTGCAGGGCTACTGCTGCTCCACAATGTGACCTCACTATCACCAGTAACGCTGGTGGCTCGGTAACCACCCCTGGAGAAGGGACTTATACCTGCGCCGAGGGATCAGTGATTAACCTGGTGGCGACCGCAGCTAGTGGCTACCGGTTTGACGAGTGGACCGGTGATGCGGGCACCATTGCCGATGCCGAGGATGCCTCAACCACAATTACGATGAATGCCGACTACTCAATCACGGCTAACTTTGAGGTGATTCCGGCCGTCCAGTACAGTCTGACTATCGACAGCACCGCGGGTGGCTCGGTAACCACCCCTGGTGAGGGGACTTTCATACGCAATTCTGGGACGGTGGTCAGCCTGGTGGCGGACCCACTTAGTGGCTACCAGTTTGACGAGTGGACCGGCGATGTGGGCACTGTTGACAATGTCAATGCTGCTTCAACCACAATTACCATGAACGACAACTACTTAATCATGGCTGTCTTTGAAGAGACGGGGGTGACGTACTATAATCTTACCACTAGTGTTAGTCCCTCAGGAGGCGGCAGTGTTAGTCCTGCCGGGGGAACTTATGCCGCAGGAAGCCAGGTAACCCTTACGGCGACGCCCACCTCTGGCTATGGCTTCAGCAACTGGGGAGGAGATGCCAGCGGCAGTCAAAACCCTATTACCATCACCATGAACTCGAATAAGAGTATCACCGCCAACTTCACCACTGTTTGGTATACTCTTACCACCGGTGTTAGTCCCTCAGGAAGCGGCAGTGTTAGTCCTGCCGGGGGAACTTATGCCGCAGGAAGCCAGGTAACTCTTACGGCGACGCCCGCCTCTGGCTATAACTTTAGCAACTGGGGAGGAGATGCCAGCGGCAGTCAAAACCCCATTACCATCACCATGAACTCGAATAAGAGTATCACCGCCTACTTTGAGGAGGTCAGCTTCATGGTCTCCGCAGGCGGCTATCACACGGTGGGGCTGGAGGCTGACGGCACCGTAGTCGCCGTGGGATACAATGGCAACGGGCAGTGCGATGTCGGCGACTGGACAGGCATCATCCAGGTCGACGCAGGCAACTGTCACACCGTGGGACTCGAGTCAGGCGGCACCGTGGTCGCCGTGGGAGACAACCTCTACGGGCAGTGCAATGTGAGCAATGTTGGTGGCTGGACAAACATCATCCAGGTGGGCGCAGGGGCCCGGCACACGGTGGGGCTTAGGTCCAACGGCACCGTGGTCGCCGTGGGAGACAACGGCCACGGGCAGCGCAATGTCGGCAATTGGACGGGCATCGTGCAGGTTACTGCCGGGGTCTATCACACGGT
>JGI2172J19969_10000977_pt1 | contig 12866 bp, 13 predicted proteins | sample DeeMarSWOR230_32_FD_19969 | JGI IMG/M metagenome (IMG submission 19969)
AAGATGGTGGTGCTAGATCCGTTTGTTACTGTTGATCTCGTGACGGATACTTTGGTGGTGGTTGGTCCTTTGCCAAAGCAGTAGAGGTCTCCGTAGCCTTGGCCTTCCCACTTGGAGAATGTATAGTGGGAACCCGCATATACTCTGCCATCGGCTATTGCTGGACCGGCACAGACATCGCCTCCAACTTCATATTTCCAAATCTCGTCACCGGTAGCGGCGTCCCAACAATAGAAATAGCCGTCATGTGCTCCGAGGAAGACTTTGCCGTCGGCAACGGCTGGCGCAGCGTGCCATACGCCCCAGCCACTAGTTTGCCAAGGATGTGGAGCCTGAGCCGCAGTATTATCGACCTCCCATACTACGCTTCCTGTGTCTGCATTGAAAGCACGGAACCAACCGTCGTAAGACGCAGCGTACACTTTGCCATAGGCCACGGTTTCACCCCAACAGAGACCCAGAGAAAATGTGTAGTTCCATAGTTCGTCGCCAGTAGTGGCATCCCAGCAATACAGGTTGCCATTACCTTGGGTCATCGATGGCACCTGTATACCGCTGTCACCATAGTAGACCTTTCCATTATGAATCGTAGGGGTGTACTGAGTGACAGCCCCCGTGTTTACCGTCCACATCCATTCGCCCGTCGTGGCGTTGAGGCAGAATACGTCGCCTGACCCTCTCCCAATGCCGATTACTTTGCCTTCGCCGACCGCCGGCGAACCTATAAGACCAGTATATTGAGCATCGATAGTGAAGTCTCCGTTAGAGACGGCTTCCCATTGAAGGACTGGCTGGTACCCAGTCATATAGCTGGTTTCGATGCACCAGACTGAGTTCATTGAGAAGCCATATATTCTTCCACCGGAAACAGCAACGCTGTGGACTCCCCCTAGGGGCGTGCCAAAGTCGTATTGCCACATGACTTCGCCTGTAGCTTCGCTAACACAATAGAGGGACGTACCAGTAGGGAAGTAGATCTTGCCAGCATCGACTACGGGGGCGGCTTGAAAGCCTGAACCCATTGGAAGTCCTTCAGGTCTCCACGCCCATAGTTGTTCTCCAGTAGCTGCATCGATAGCATACATGTGATCGTAGGGCAAAGGCACTTGAACAGCAACGTATACTTTTCCGTTGGCAACTGTTGGGAAAGATATGTAGTAGTCTTTTCCGTTGCCAGCGAATTTCCACAAAGTATGGTTAGTGACAGGAGCAGGGCTATCGGTATAGCCTGTGCGTTGGGCGTCATGCGCCTGCTGAGGCCACGGATATTCTGTTACGCCTGTTTCGTATCTGAAAGCGTTTTCTTTTGTCTCAAGAACTTGGATTGAGCGTCTAGAACTCGCCGAGATTGATGAAGAAGGCGTCGGACAAGCAATAACAGTAGATGCAAGAACAAGCATAATCGCTAGCATGGGCAAATAAATCTTTGTTTTTGTCATTTTCAGCCTCCTTTTCGGTTATGAATCTGCCTATTTGCGTGCAAAGGAATATAGCGTTTTCTACGTTGAAATCAAACAGACTGCTTCTAAATGAGGTATTTTGACGTCGCGTCTAAGACGCCCCTAGAAATTGGAGTGCGCAAAAATACTTTGCGGTAACTGCGCCGATTTCGCTAACGCCCTCAAAGCCTGCTTCGCTGAGTTATTTTGAGGCCTTCGCTGCTTCAGATTGGCGTTGTCTTTCGATTTCCTTTATTCTTTTTGCCAAGAAGGATCTCCATTTTTCGGGTGCATGCATGGAAAGTCATGTCAATGATTCTACCATCAACTTCTAAACTAATTCTACTTGCCTCCTTAATCGCCAAATTCTCACCCCCTCCCCAAAATCTGACTTCTTACACATGTGTTTTGTTTTTTCATAAGAAATTTGCTGTTTTGGGATGAATATGAAAAAAACTAGAACCTTGGAGACCAAAACATTATTAAAATTGGCAAGGAAATCGTATGAGAGGAGTTGCTGGGCATGAAGAAGAAGGACAGACGTCTTCTTTTTGAGTTGATGAAGGATTCGAAGAGAAGTGATCGGGAACTGGCGAAAGTTCTGGGGGTGTCACAGCCAACTGTAACGAGAAATAGGAGTAGACTTGTGAAGGAAGGGGTGATACGAGAATTTACGGTAATGCCCGATTTCGTAAAAATGGGCTATGAAATCATGGCGATTTCTCTTCTTAAGACGAGGAACCCCCTCAATGACCTAGAAGGGACGAAGAGCTGCTCAAACATGATATTCTTGGCAGAGGGTATGGGCTTGGGAAAAGACACAGTAATGATCTCTCTACACAAGGACTACGCTGAATATTCGAGATTCGTTACAGAACACCGAATGCGTTGGGGAGAGACCCTCAAAGACTACGAGAGTATGATAGTCAGCCTAAAAGGAACTATCGTTAAACCCTTCTCACTGAAATACTTAGCAGAGGAGCAATCAGAAGATTAACCTCATTCTTTCAACATTCATCAACACGTATTCCCTGTCGTAGGTTTTGGAAAATAAGAGCAAGATGTGCAAAGAACTAGTTGATTTAAGCCGTATCTCAACTAGAGGTTGAAATTCCTAGAGTGGAAGTATTTGAACCTGNTCCTTATTCTCTGTAAGATCTCAATGGTTTCTTCNAAGTCNAGCAGAATCTTTTCCACNACATCGCAGGTTAATTCNTCTTTTGCCACGATCTCGCCTCGAACTTCTGAAGCCAATTAGTTCCCAAATCTACAGATAAGCCTAGTGAATTGAGAATACTAAACAGTGTTCTATGGGTTGGTTGTCTTCTTGTGTGCTGAGTGCTTAGTCGATCCCTCATCATTTTGCCCTACGTACGTATACGAATATCAAGCAAGATAAGATGCACAGGAAGAAAAGGGAGTTTGCTGGGGATCTCCACTGAAGTCTTAGCCCAAGGTTGACTACGCGGATTTCTTATGGTTGCGCGTGCTGGGGGATCTCACAGTAGGCGCCACACGTGGGGCAACATATCACAGCGTTGCGGATTAGACCTCGGCTGACTCCGTCTACTAGCAGTTCTCCACACCTACCGCAGACCATTCTAATGTTGCCACTTCGCTCGACTACCGGCGCTGCCTTGCCCTCAAAAATAATTCTGCTTCCATCAGGCTTAGGAACAACCGCCAGTCGGACTGGAGACGCCGCAAAGAGGGCGTCACCTGCATGAAGGCGCACATCGTCTGCGTACGGGGAAGCTGCAGGTCTCCTTAGAAGTCGGGTCAACTTGCCTCCTGAACTTTCCCGTTCTAAATGGGTATCTTCTGGGGGGTCTTTCCGCATGTACATCGATGGAAACGCATTTGCCGAGTATTTGATCGGCACCTCGTATCTTCCCCTCAAGACGGCTCTGAGCACCCAAGCGTCGTTGGCCAGAAGGGCTCCAAGAATCATGGCAGCGAATCCGCCAAACCCCAGGACATAGCGAGAGAATCCGCCGAAAAGATACTGCAGCCCAGTACTTTCAACCCACCGGAACAGGGCGATGGTAGCGCCTAAGAGGCCGACAAGTACGGAGATGCTGCCCAGATAGAACTTTACGCTGAGGTACTGAATCTTGTGGTTCATATGGGGTCCCCCAGAAAAAAGGGGGGGGATGCCTCTGAATTATCCTTGTGGCAATGGGGTGTAGCTGAAGTCCACGGCTATGGCGGTTGTGGTCTCTACCAGATCGTAGGAATAGGTTACCTTCATCAGGTAGTATCTCGACGTTGAGACAGCGTGCTGAATGTAACCAAAGTCGTTCGTCAATCCGTCGATGTAGGATTTTGTGCTTCCACCAGTTGGAGCATCATACAGCGTCGCATCATCCCACGATGAATCTGTCGCGTTCCAGAACAAGACCGTAATCTCAAACTTCGAGAATTTCGCATTATCCACAGGTGATACTAGCGTGATATTGACTGCCATTGATCTGCCAGCGTCCGTGTTCACCCTGAAGGCATAGGTATTTGAACCGCCATTCGGAGAGGTTGACGGCACCGTGGACCCCGCTGGAGTCCCTTCGCCGGGCAGGTATCGCACCTGGTCGAGATCGTTGACGTAGATGGTCCAAGCGTCAGCTGTGGCTCCTTGAGCAAATGGGTTGACTGGTGTGATGGTTACCGTTGCAGTGTACGACACCAACGCTAAGGTCACGACTGTTAGAGCGGCGAGGCAAAGGATACCCTTCAATCCGAGCATAGCGCCAATTTTCTTAAGCAATTCTTTCCCTCCACATCTTTTTTGATTCAGAATCTGCGCAGAGTGTATTTAACTTGTATGAAAATGGAGTATGAATTAGTAGGAACTATTCATATTCAGAATCCGAATATGCTCTTTCGCCTATACGCGCACAATAGATGGACCACTAAGTAATTTCAAATGTTATAATATACTGAAGGTAAATGGTAGTGTCTGGAACTCGGATTTCAAGATATGTACGAACTATTGATGTTCCTGTGCTGTTTGTTTCTACTCTCATGGCTACATAGATTGCTTCTAGAATGCCTAGGTCATACCATGGTCCTTCAGTCTGATTGAATGACCCATCCTCGATGATGATTTGAGTCGAATTTGCGTTTGTAGAATTGCGGAAGTAAATGGTGCAGTTCTGTAAGCGACTTATGCTAGAGCTTGAGTATTTCTTCAGCCTAATCTCCCAAAAATCTGTAAGGGTGTTGTTTACTCTCAGGACATAGTCATAGGTTGCCTCAACTGATGTGAAAAGATATAGACGGGCTGCGTCTATGTTCCAGCTGTCTTGAGTAGCATCACCTGTTTCGGTACCGCCCTTGAATCTGACTGTGAAGTTTGAAGAGGTCAAATAACTAGAGACTGAAACGTTGTTCCATCCACTTGATAAATCAGTGAAGACGTTATTCCAAGCTGTGCCGTTCCAGACAGAGAGTGTGATGTTTTCGGATCCCATTGTTCCACAGCAAATGCAGAGTTCTTCATTAGGTTCATCGAAGTCGACATTGGTCCATTGGACTTCAAGGTCAAGCTCGTAGTCAGGTCCGTAAGTCACATTAAGATACAATTGAGTAACCCGATGTTCAACTGCGGATGATGTTGAAGACCTGAATCCTGCTTCCATTGCATCGATGGCTGACCAAGTCCAGCTACCGCCTGCTGGATTTGTTGCCCAATCCTCATGATAATCTGCGTAGGATGCAGTTAGTGTGTGTGTTTGCCCTGGATATTCAACACCACTAATCTTCAACGTAGGTGCTACTTCTGCACCTGCGTTGCCTTTAGCTCTAACATGAAATCGGACGTTAGAGATGGACCCAGTTTCCGTTGTGTGATCCTGCAGATTGTAGAAGTCTTTCCTATTTTTCGAGGTGGTGTTAACGAAAGTTGTGTCTTCATCCGCTGTTACCTCATCTACGCATTCCCAGTTGTTAGTAGAACCAACAGGATTCCAGTCAGTCTTCGTTCCAACAGCATGTGGTCTAATGATTAGCGTGCCTGTATCTTGTTCTGTTAATGTGTCGTTAATTAGGTCTGGACCGTATTGTTGTGCTGTAAAGTTGCTGTGTGTTCCTATATCGTCAGAACTGTCTACGTTAGATAGCATGTCAACATAGTCTTCAGTTTCATTGGCACGAGTACCTGCAACACTAACCCTTGCACTGGTCGAGTTTGTGTAGATGGTGCTTGTGCCAGCTGTACCGTTTTGAAGAATGACTTCAGGCGGACTAACTGCTGCCTGAGATTCCATACTCAAAGAATAGTAAGCAGAAGCTTCCGTGGCCACCACCGACCCAAGCAAAATCACTATAGAGATCACTAACAAAACATAGCGAGAGCATTTTGGTCCAAGTCTACACTCGAACATCGCTTCCGCTTTCACCTTATGGATATGCTAGAACGTAGAGCGCATTCGTTAGTACTTCCCTCAGTCTTCGAACCAATCCTTCTTCCCCACTGCAGACATGTTGCTCTGTGGTCGGGGGGCAACGCATGTAGCGCGAGCTACGTCCGTCAGGCTGAGTATGCCAACAAGTCGGTGCTTCTCAAGTATCGGTAGCCGTTTCACCTCGCTTTCAAGCATAAGCCTAGTGGCTTCGACCAGATCCATGTCAGGTACCCCGAAGACGACGCGTCTCGTCATTATTTCCGAGACGCTAGTTTCCTTGGGATCCCTGCATTCTTCCAGGACACTCTCTAGCAGGTCTCTCTCAGTCAAGATCCCAACGAACTGGTTATTGTGAACAACCGGCAAACACTCTACGTGATGCTGCGTCATAATCTCAAAGGCCTCGTGAATCGTCGCATCCGCCTCGAGGGTGACGACGTTCTTTGTCATGATCTCCCTGATCTTCATAGTTAGTCTGCCCAGACTAGTGGTGATTCTCTCCACAGGATGATTTCGAAAAGGTAGACCATACCACCTACGATGACCAACCTTTGAAGCTTCACCGCCGAACTGCCGCGGTTAGAGCCCGCTGCGTCTCCATACTGCAAGACTCGCGGTCCAAACCAGTTGGGGAAGGGCCCCACCGCCAGGACTTCTTTTCTGCCATCTTCGACTCCCCAGATGCCTCCGACGAAGAGGACTGGACCGTAGTACGCAAGGCCTGTGATTTCCGTGGTCCACGTCTCATAGCCTTCTCCCCACGTCAGCTTGTCCTCGTTCGCCCTCGTGCCGTTGTGCAGGAAGCTAACGTTCCCTTCTTCATCGACCATGGCTAAGTAGTCAATCCATCGTGCGCCCTTCGGTTGCTTCTCAGGAGGAATGGTCAATATGACGTCATCACCAACGGTGTGGAACCGTGCCGCGTCTGCAAAATCCGGCGACTGGCGGTAGTGATAGGTTCCAACGAGCGTGGCCAAATTGGCTACCGAAACACGAAAGACTACGAGAACATCCTGGAGTGTCTCACCCGGTTGCAGGACGAGTTGTCTTGTGATACTGCAGGTGCCGAGAGCATCCGTTCTAACGCTTTCGACCTTTTCTACATGGAATGAGACATCGTTGGCCTTTTCTCCACAATAGACGATTATGGCGTCAACATTGGCGTTTGGTATTGGCTTCCCACAGAGTTCTGTCACTGTTCCTGTGAAATCGACGAGTGACTGATCGTCAGAATTCTTCGTCCACGTGGAAGTGAAGGATGGAATGATGTTGATGCAGAAACCATAATCCTGCAACCCGAGTAGTTCGCGCATTCTCTCATATTCAACGTAACCTATGGGGTTGTCCTCAACTAATCTTTGAACCTTATCAGAGTCCAACACATAGAAAGAAGACGCGGTACCGTGGGCTAGCCCAAATCGCATCAGATCGTCCTGATCAAACGGGTACAATGCCCCCCAACTCGCAGGAGAGCCGACATCGAGCGTCATCACCTTCAATGCCCCTAAAGCAACATTTCTGAGTTGTTGCTGGTCTACGTACAGCAAACACATCAGACCTATCTGCGGAACCACGACTACAGCAGAGGCGAAAATCGCCACAAAAATGAGCAAGGCCACTACGTGGTCATAAACTGCTGTCACAACTCATCCCCTTAACGACACACCTTTGTGTTCTCCTCATCAATCAAGGAGGTTCGCTCTCATCCGATTTAACTTGTGTGAAGATAAAGTCTGAATTCGTAGCGACTGTTCATATTCGGAATCCGAATGCGAATTAGCTACCTTCATCTTCCGAATCCGAATCATGCGCAAGTGTTACATTGATGGGCTTGGGACCATAAGTCTGCACACACGAAGAGCATGCTGGAGACGTATGCATGGGCAGGGAGCAAAAAGAGGTGGTGTCTTTTACAGCTTACATTACCTCCGAGGGAGTGACCATTCCTTCGAAGATTCGAGACGCCCTGAGAATCAAGCAGGGTGATCTGGTGAGGTGCCGCATCAGAAAGGTTGAGCAGATGGGCGATGGAAGTGCGGTGGATACGTAAGAAGGCTGTTTATCTGTTATGCAGCTAGGAAGAGCTCCTGAAGCATATTAAGAGCCTCTTTCTTCAAACGCAAGAATTTACAGGTGACCTCTTCACCTTCTGAGGTCAACGTATAGACCCTTTTTCGACTCGTGGATCTTCCTTCTATCAGCCCGTCTCTTTCGAGAGAATACAGTAAGGAGTATATAGTCCCAGAGCTCAACGACACACCGTATCTGCGACCAACCATAACGACGAGATCGTAGCCACTTTTTGGCAGCCCCTTCTTCAGCTCTACTAGGATCACAACATCAAGGAAGTCTTTTACAACTCGCTTCTGCAATTTTTTCAATGTGCTCGGTGTCAGAAGGATCGCCTCAGTCAGAAGAACATATTTCTAAGACGGTTCGACTTAAAGGCTTTTTTACTTTTCATCCCAATAATGCATCTTTCTGGATGAAAAATATGAAAAGGAGGTGGGAATGTGAGCTTGGAAGATTTGATATGGCTGCTTATGGTGCTGCCAATGGGAGATCCAATCGACAATGTAGAAGCCCCGGGCTAAAAGATTTAAGTGGCAAGAAACGGACATTTCTGTAACGCCGAAGATCGGTTTACAGGAATCTACGATGACCCACGAGCTAAGTGCCTCAGACTTGCGAATCGTCGAAGCGCTTGAGAGACATGGTCCTCGGAACGTGACCGATGTTGCGAAGAAACTCGGAATGCCTGCTGAGACATTGAGGAAGAGACTGAGGTGCCTACGCTCCGATTTTTTTTGTAGAACCGGCATAAACATTTATCACACTTTTCTGGGGCTCAAGAAAGCAGTTGTCTTTGCTGAGGCTTATCCTGGATACGAGGATTTGCTTTTTAATGGTCTCAAAGCGCATGACTTTTGGATATTTGTGAGCCGATGCTATGGTTCATTTGAGGGTTGTGTTGGTATCTTCACAATCCCTAAAGACCACGAAGGTGAGTTCAAGCAATTCGCCAAGTCGATCAAAGAGCTAGGCATTGCCAAGGACGTCCGCATTTTTTGGTCCACGTGCTTTCAATCGGTTAATCTGAGATGTGACTGGTTTGATAAAGAGGCTGATAATTGGGACTTCCGATGGGACGAATGGATTGATGAGATTAAGCAAGAACAAACCGATTTGCCGTACACGTTAGTGGATCCTGAGGGTTTCCCCATTAAAGGCGACAAGACTGATGTGCTCATACTGAAAGAGTTAGAGAAGGACGCGACAACCAGTTTTGTTGAATTGGGAAACAGACTTGGAATGTCACCCCAAAAAGTTGGATATCGCTATCAAAAGCATCTAATGGAGCGGGGTCTTATTGAGAACTTCCGCGTCAGTGCCTTTCACTTTGGCAGAGCAATAGCAGATTTCTATTTCTTCATTCTCGAATTCGACAGCAATGAGAAGTTCGCAAGATTTACCTCTTCACTTCTGGACAAGCCCTTCGCAAGGGCTTTGGGCAAAATCCTTGGCAAGAACTGGCTCTACGCATATCTCTACCTTCCCAAGGCTGAGTTCAGAGAATTCTTGAAAGCCGTGGCACAACTAGTCAGAAACGGGTTCGTGAAGAGCTACCGATATGCTATCCAAGATCTTCAAGCTTCATCACGACAGACCATCTCCTACGAATATTTTAAGAATGGCCGGTGGACATATGATCACGAGAAGCATCAAGAGAAGCTTGAACAACTCGTAGGATCGAGCATATACGCGTGAAACGCCTGCTATCAAGGCGCATGCTTTCTCAGAAAACGCCTGCAGTTCATAGTCGGATTCTGAATATGAATAGTTCCTACGAATTCAGACTCTATCTTCACACAAGTTAAATCACAGAACAGAAATCATTCCTGATGTGGAGCAGAGGCGTAATCTGAGTGTGCACACTCATACGGACGTGAAGGTAGTGCTAGACTTGGTGGTCGCAAGTTCGTGGCTCGCGTTAGGACTTTATGGACTTTGGTATCTCTGCAAAGCAAAAACATGTCAGCCCCTTTCCCCGAACGAGATTATCTGGACTTGGAAACTGCACAAGCAACAGACTGGGTGCAACGCGCTCCAAATTCGTAATTTGATCACCAAAGACAGCAAACCTATTGGATTTAGGTGCGATTGCGGGTACGAATTCATACAAAGACGACTGATCACTCAGAGAGCCCCTCCTCCCCGCGTCTAGGTCCGGGTGAGGTGTGCCCACTCAGATTTCCACCCTCCTTTGTTCTCCTCTGCACTGCTCAGTTTGTGAGAAAGATCCACGTTTGGGCTTGGGCTCCAAGTTTGGCATAATCAGAGCTGAGTACGTAACAGAGCGGTTTTTCGAGAGATTTCCCATGCGTCTACTTACACAATGACGCCACAACGGTCTCGATCTTCTCGTAGGAGTCCAGAATCGTCTCGATCATTTCTTCGCCCTTTTCCGTGAGTTTGTACACCCTCTTTTTTCCCTTCAATTGACCTTCTATGACTCCTTCCCTCTCCAATGCATACAGAGTGTTGTAGACCGTACCTGAACTCATCATGAGACGGAATTTTTCATTAAGAAACCCGATTATGTCATAGCCACTCATCAGATGCCCTTTCTTCAACTCCGCCAAGACGGCTATATCTAGGAAGTTCCTGATGGTTCTTTCACGCAGTTCCTGGAAAACATTCGGTTGCATAAAGCCACCATTATTCAACGATCAACTGAGTCACTGAATCCTCCAGATCGGATTCCGACAAGAACCTAAATGTTGCATTTGATATAAGAGTCCTTTTGAACATTCCGAATCCGACTTGGAACAACTCTCGCGCTGTGATTGGTTTTCTCCTTATATCAGTTCGTACCCAAGAGATCGTAGGGGTCTACGATCTCGGATCCACAAGGGAGGTGTCATAAACCATGCGCGCAGAGTCCATTTTGGGCTACCACTACTAAGACACAGACTAGTCTACGCTATTCCCTTTTCTAAACGTGCTGAATGTTGTATATACGTTAAACCCGAACAGATTGAAATGCGCGCAGGCACATCTTGAGTAGCTCGCCGTATGAGCGCCTGTTCCTGCTTTGTTGTGCTTGGGCGCGTTTTTTCACGCACAACACGCAACGAGGCCACCGTCACCGCTGCTTTATTGTCTTTGTCTCCAGTTTTTTCGGGACAAGGACAAAGAAACGACCGACAGGAGCGACCACCTTTTCCACCTGACGAACTTATCGGCATCGATTATGTTGGTTAGATACTGAGCGAAGCGCACATGATCTCGGGGATTAAGCCGAGTCCTCAGGGATTGCTCTTGTACTTCGCTCCTATGATTAAAAAGCCAAAAAGAGGGAGGTTTGCGGGAGACATCACCACTATCCTAAATGTGGAAAGATAATAGCAAGATATGTAAAGAACTAGTTGAATTAAGCCGTATTTTAACTAGAGGTTGAAATTCCTAGAGTGGAAATATTTGAATCTCTTCTTTATCTTCTGTAAAATCTCAATGGTTTCTTCCAGGTCTAACAGAATCTTTTCCACAACATCGCATGTTAACTCTTCTTTTGCCACGATATCGCCTCGAACCTTTTGAAGCAAACTAGTTCCCAAATCTACAGATAAGCCTAGTGAACTGAGAATACTAAACAGTGTTCCATAGGTTGGTTGTTTTCTTGAGTGCTGAGTACATAGTCGATCCCCCCATCGTTTTGTCCTACATACGTATACGAATATCAAGCAAGATAAGTAAACCCAAAAAAAGGGGAGTTTGCGGGGGACAACGAATTTTCGACGGAATATAACTCTATCCTTAGTAGTTTTTTTATCCTTGATTTTCGCTTCCTGAAGAATTTCGCATCATCCATGTCGCAGACGTATTCGAAGCCTGTCTCCGCGCAACTTCCGTGTTATCAAGTCCCTTTTCTGATGTATTGAGTTCTCCAAGAAGCTCCTCTTTCCGAAATTTCCAGTAGTTGATCTCGTTGGATCTAGACACAAACCTGGTCTCAGCTTGCCGAGATTAACAAAGAGGTTACACGTCTATCTTCTTTAAGATTTCTTCACAATCTCTCTTCTCTAGAGTGGGGGGCATACGCGCGCACATTTTCTGGAAAGAGAAAGAGTTAGGGATGATAGAGAATATGAGCTTGAACAAAGGCCTTCAAACCAGACTCATGCCTAGACAAACACAAGATGCGGAAGACATCACTAGCACGGCGCAGGTTCAAATCCCCGCGCCACAATGAGATATACAAAAGGCAACTTCTTACTCGAGCAAAATTCACACGCTCCGCGCAAAAATCCACGTGGGTCTCTCTGTTATATATTTCCCAAATACCACCGAATTGCTTGACATGTTTTGTGCGTATTCAAAAACTTTATGCCATCCCAGACTCCAAAGACCCCTCAGTGCGTATTGAGATCGATGCCATAGAGAAAGGAGTGACCAACGCACTAATAGTGGGGGAACCTTCTTCCCTCACATTTCTCCTTTGATATAATGGCGTAATTGCATGCCTTGGTAGTGGTGTTAATGGCGATCAGAAATAGTCTCGAGATTATCGCAGAAATTCTGAGTTTATGCAAAGAGCCCAGGACAAAGACCCAAGTGATGTATGGCGCGAATCTCTCATGGAGACTGCTTCAGAAGTATCTTTCCAAACTACAATCTACCGGACTTCTGAAAGTCCACCATAGCAGAACCGAGTACAAAACAACACCGAAGGGACTCCGGTTTGTGAAGAAATGGAGAGAACTTACAGAACTTCTCTAGAATGCCTCTGCCTTAGCACCCTTCACGGACGCTTCATTTTTTTGAAGTGTTAGCGTGCTCTGGTTGCTCGGTGACGAATTCGGGCGCATAGGGGCTTCATAAGAAAGGTTAAAAGAAGTAAACTCTGAGTGATAGACTGGTGGACGATGTCTCGGGTAGTAGAAGTTCTACTTGGTATAATTGAGAGAATGGTGGACAATCCTGCTTCCTTACTCGTTGCGCTCGGGTTAGTTGTGGTGCTGATAGG